>Ga0209514_10005007_pt1 | contig 17294 bp, 17 predicted proteins | sample Subgrocontami58m_FD_187452 | JGI IMG/M metagenome (GOLD analysis project Ga0209514, IMG submission 187452) | Subsurface groundwater microbial communities from S. Glens Falls, New York, USA - GMW37 contaminated, 5.8 m (SPAdes) (version 3) | ecosystem: Environmental > Aquatic > Deep subsurface >...
GCCAGCCGGTCAAGGCGTAGGGCCGGGCGCTGCCGGCGCAGCGCCACTTTTCGGTCCCGCAGCGAGGCTCGAACCACCCACACGCGTGAAGGTCTTCTAACCATCCATCCCGGGACTGCCCGCGTCTGGCGCAGGCCGCCGCCGCAGGCCGTCCAGCCAGCCGCTGCTCAGCGCGATGCTGAGAAAAATCAGCGCCATGGCCGCGAACGCGCGTAGCGGCAACCGTTCGCCTAGGAACACGGCGCCGAGGATCACCGCCGAGAACGGTGTGACATAGGTGACTAGCGTGACGCGCGTGGCCCCGATCCGCGCCAGCAGCTTGAAGAACAGCAGATAGGCCAAGCTGGTGCCGAACACCGCCCCCACCCCGATGGCCAGCAGATCCTGCCAGCGCGGGTGCAGGGCGAATGGCGACTCGAACAGCAGCACGACGGGCACGAGCGCCACCGCGCCGGTGATCTGTTGGGCCGTGGCCGTGACCAGCGGCGGCACGTCGCGCAGCACCCGGCCGTGCACGGCGGCCACGGCGTAGCACAGCGCGGCGCCCAACATGGCCAGCACGCTCCAGGGGCGCATGCCCGCCAGCTCCAGCCGCAGCAGGGTACCCGGTCCGAGCAGCAGCAGCACGCCCACGAAGCCCACGGCCACGGCGACCACGGTGCCCACCCTCAGCCGCTCATCGCGGGTGAACCGGTGCGCCAACACGGCGGTGAAGATGGGCGTGGTGGCGATCAGGATGCCGACCAGGCCCGCCTCGATGTACTGGGCGCTCCAGTTGATGAGCACATAAGCCAGGGCGCCGTTACCCAGGCCCATCACGGCGAACGAGCCCCATACCCGTCCCGGAGGTGGTAGGCGCAGCCCGTGCCAGCGCAGCACCAGCAGCAGAGGCACAGCAGCAAGGGATAGGCGCAGCAGCCCGATCGTGATGGGCGTGATGCTGGTCAGAGCCACCTTAATCAGCACGAACGTGGCGCCGAACAATCCCCCCACGGCGAGGATCATGGCCACATCCCACCAGGCAATCGGTGGTTGTGGTTTCACAACGGATCTTTCGCAGGGGTCGGATGGCTAGCCATACATGCCCGTCACGGAATGATCGCTACTCAAAGTTCAGGCAAGTGGAGGTCCCGTGCGCCAGCACTTTGTTATCAGGCCCGGTAAGCCAGCCCTCAGCGGTCCCTACGCGCCGGCCAGCCATAAGAACCTTGCCTTCCGCCCGGATAAGGCCGAGTTCAGCAGTAATTGGGCGTAGAAAAGAGATCTTGAATTCGAGGGTAGTGGAGCCGACCCCCTTTGGAAGTTTGGTGCGTACGGCAAGGCCCATACACGAATCCAGCAAAGTTGCCGCCACACCGCCATGCACGGTTCCGGCGGGATTGAGATGATCTGCGCTTGGAATAGCGGTTATGACAACGTGGCCCTCCTCTGCATGGACAATGTCGTAGGACAGCGCTTTTGCCATTGTATTCAGCGGCAACGCTCCACTCACCAATCCGCGAACAAATTCGAGGCCAGTCAGCTCGCGCTGCCGCTCTGCGGTGACGGTCCCGTACGACTTCTTCAGTGACGAATTCTCAGACATTGAATGACCCCTAGTTCAAAAGTGCGCGTTTTCTATCGAAGCCCGCGGCGTAGCCGGTTGCCCGTAGGACGACGCTTCTACCTTACCCTCGACACGGTGAGGTTGCTCGCCGTTTGCGGACTTCGTATTCTCTGCGAGGCAAGGAGTTTGGCTGTGCGAGGAAGGAGCCGCGCGAGCGGGCTGTTAATGGAATTTATCAGGTGGTCAAATATCTTGTACTGAACTGGGTAAGGATTCCGAGCGCGTAAAACTGGTTTCATCTATCAGGGCGTTATCTTTCAGGGTTTCGACCTCGTACCGGTTACTGAACAGGGCACTACTGGTTGTAACGGAGACCCCTGCATTGGGTCGGCGGTAGTGCATCGAGCAGGAGGTTATGATGTCCGAAAACGGCTAGTACGCCCGCGTATAGCTGCTAAACTCCCTGCATGTCGATTGACCGGCTGACTCCTGACGCGTGTTACCAAGCGATGAAGTCGCATGACTTACGCTTCGATGGACACTTTTTCGTCGGCATTCGCTCGACCGGCGTTTATTGTCGTCCGATTTGTCGTGTTCGCCTTCCAAAGCAACAGAACTGCACTTTCTATCCAAGTGCCGCAGCGGCAGAAGTCGCAGGCTTCAGGCCATGTTTGCGTTGTCGCCCGGAACTTGCGCCGGGCTTTGCGGCGACGGAAGCGAGTCAGAGACTCGCCAGGACCGCGGCCCGAATGATTGAGGATGGCGTCGCGAGTGAAGTCGATCTTACCGTTGTAGCCAGACGCATAGGTGTGACCGATCGCCATATGCGGCGCATATTCGGCGATGAATTCGGCGTGTCACCTGTGCAATTCGCTCAGACGCATCGCCTGTTGCTAGCCAAACGTCTACTTACGGACACATCGTTACCAATTGCAGACGTGGCGTTCTCGAGCGGATTTTCCAGTGTGCGGCGAATGAATGCCCTGTTCACCGAACGTTACGGCTTTAGCCCGACGCGGCTGCGTGAGGCGGGACGGAGTACCGCTATCGATTGCACGGACTCTCTGATTTTTCTTTTGCCATATCGGCCTCCGTTCGATTTTGCAGGATTGCTAGCATTTCTTGGGATGAGGACAGTGCCTGGTGTTGAGTCGGTCAGGCAGAATGTTTATCGCCGAACCATTCGTACAGGTGAAGGTACAGGTAGCCCAAGAACAGGATGGCTCGAAGTCAGCCACCTGCCAGATCGTAATGTATTGCAATTGCGCTTCGGTTCGTCCCTTATCACTGTGACCCAGACCGTCTTATCTCGCGCGAAACAAGTATTCGACGTTGGCGCAGATCCATATTTGATAGATGCCGCGCTTGGGCAGCTCGCGACAGGCGCCCAGGGAATTCGGTTACCGGGAGCATTTGACGCCTTTGAACTTGCGGTGCGTGCAATACTCGGCCAACAAATCACGGTAAGGGCGGCAAGAACCCTTGCGTGTCGCTTCGTTGAAGCCTTCGGCGAAACGATACCGACGCCGTTTGACGACTTAACGCGGGTATTCCCAACACCTTCACGCGTGGCGACGCTGACACGTGACGATATTGGTCGCCTCGGCATCGTCGGGCAACGCGCAGAGGCAATGATTGCTGTTGCGAATGCTATTACGTCCGGCGCCCTCGACCTAACGACCACTGCGGAGCCAACCCAAGCCATCGAAGGCTTATGCCGGATACGTGGTATCGGCCTGTGGACGGCACACTACATAGCAATGCGCGCTCTCGCCTGGCCGGACGCTTGGCTACCTAACGACGTGGCGTTACAGAACGCACTGAAACTTCGCAATACGGTCGCGGGAAATCGCGAGGCACTGAAACTGGCGGAATCGTGGCGGCCGTGGCGCAGCTACGCTGTATTGCATCTTTGGCGAAAACTAGAAAGAACCAATACTCTGGAGGCGACCCAATGACCTTCCACTATCTGATACACGAATCGCCGCTTGGCAAAATCATGCTCGTTTCAAACAAGACGGCGATAACCGGCATACACATCGTACATGGTAAATACGTTCCTGCCGTGCAGTCCGATTGGGTGCATGCTCGGAATCACTCGGTTTTAAAGCAAGCGCAGCAGGAACTTGATGCCTATTTCGCAGGGAAGCTGCAAACGTTTGCTGTTCCACTCGCCCCGCACGGTACCGTATTCCAGAAAAGCGTATGGACTGCCCTTACAACAATTCCATATGGTGAAACTCGAACCTATGGACAGCAAGCTCTTGCGATCGGGCAGCCAGCCGCGGCGCGCGCGGTAGGCGCGGCCAACGGCAGGAATCCAATCGGGATCATCGTTCCATGCCACCGCGTAATTGGTGCAAGTGGCGCTATGACAGGTTATGCCGGTGGATTAGACGCAAAGAAGTTTCTATTGAATCTCGAAGCTTCCTTTGCCTCGGTACACAGAATCTGTTTGCCGCCATTTCAGAAGGTGGGATTCGGAATCCGCAGTCCCAGAAAGCAGGCTCATTTAGCTTGATACCGTCCTGCACCACATGCAGCAGACTACCGAAAGCCACATCGGCCAAGCCTCGGCGCAGGGCTCCGTTGCCCAGGGTGTCCTGTAGCGCCGCCAGGGTCGCGGCATAGCTCGCGCGAAACTTCTCGGATTCGACATCGCGCAGCGTGCCGGCGAGGAAGCTCGATTCGACGCGCAAGGACGCGCGCCTCGGCCCGCCTGCACGCGCGATAAAGCTAGGTTCCGGTTGCGAGGTGCGGGACAGAGGTCTAGAATGTGTAATGAATTACAAAAGGATACACACCATGCGCACCAATATCGTGATTGACGACAAACTCATGAAGGACACGCTTCGGGCGACCGGGTTGGCTACTAAACGGGAAGCGGTGGAACTCGGGCTTCGCACCTTGCTTCGGTTGCGACAGCAAGAGGAGATACGGCGCTTTCGTGGCAAACTTGATTGGCAAGGTGATCTCGGCGCGATGAGGACAGATAAGTGATATTGGTCGATTCCAGCGTTTGGATCGATTACTTTCGCGGGACCTCCACTCCAGAAGCGGAAACGCTGGATTCGCTGCTGAGCACCGAGCCGATTGCGACCGGCGATCTGGTTTTGACTGAAGTACTGCAAGGCTTTGTAGGTGACCGGAACTTCAACCTAGCCAAGAAGCTTCTGACTTCGCTGGTGATCGTGGACTTGGCGGGGCAGGACATCGCCATCCAAGCGGCCAAGAACTTTCGTGCACTGCGAGCGCTTGGTATAAGCGTACGCAAGACGATCGACACCGTGATTGCCACGCGCTGCATCGAGAGCAGGCTGTCTCTTCTGTACAGCGATCGGGACTTTGATCCTTTCGTTGAGCACTTGGGCCTGCGTTCGGCGCTGCCCGGAACCTGACGAATCCATCAGCGTGGTTGCTTGATTGACGGATCCAGGCTGGACAAGAAACCCTCAGGCGCCGTCGTCCAGGCGCGCGGGTTTACCTGGCGTGCTCGTGCCGAGCGCCTCTCGGGATTGCTGCGCGCGATTTAGAGTCTACTAACGATCGGCGGTTATGCCACGTGGATTGAAGCAATGAACCGCGCCCATATCTCACGCCGTATGTAGTTCCTCGCGGATCACCCGGCGAAGCGTGGATTCGATCTGCTCGCCCGTCATGGCCTGGTGGAGTGCCTGATTGATGAGGGTCTGGTAGCCGCGCTCCCCGGCCTTGGCCTTGAAGAACGCAATGATCGAGCCATCCAGCATGATGGAAACGCGCTGCTTGCCCAACCGTTCACTGACCGCGGCGGCGAATTCTTTGCGGCCGACATCCTTTAGGCCGACGCGCAGGCGTGGCGCTTTAGAGGTAGCGGGAGAGGATTTCGATTTCATGGAGTTCCGCCTTTCGCATGGAGATGATGTGAATTTCGTCTTCGTTTTCGGTGTGGCAGATCGTCACGATGGCAGCGCCCAAAAAGCCGGTGGAATTGAAGCGCCGTTCGCCGTCGTAATCACGGGTATCTTCCACCGTGAAGGTCGGCCCGCTGAATACCCGTTCGGCATCCGCGAAATCGAAGCCGTGTTTCTTCAAGGTGGTAACGCGCTTGGCCGCCTTCCACGTGAAGATCATGGTTTTTATTATACATACGATAATATATATTGCAAATGGTCAATCACCGTCCTGGGTGCCAGCTTGGGCGGGGCCTAGACGTACAAGGCATCAGACCTGCCGAGACGCGTGGACCGGGTCGCGCTTCTCCAAGTATGCAACGTTCGGTTTGCCGAGGCCTGTTTTGCCATCGACGATGCAGTATGGCATACTATGCCAACAGTTCGAAAAGCGAGGCAAGATATGCCCACCCGCAATGTTGTACTGACCGATCATCAGGCCACATTTGTCGAGCAACTTGTGGCCTCCGGCCGTTATCAGAACGCCAGCGAGGTTCTGCGCGAAGGCTTACGCATGATTGAGCGTCGTGAGTCCGAGGAATCGGCCCGTCTGGCTGCCCTGCGGAAGGCGGCGCGTATCGGCATCGCCGACATCGAGGCCGGCAGAGTTCGCGCCTTCGATGCGCCTGACGCGCTTGACCGGCACCTCTCGACATTGGCCCGCAAAGTGATCGGCGGCGCGTGAAACGCATCTGGACGATTCGTCTCGCCGCCGCCGCCGAGCAGGACTTTCGCGAAATATTGCGCTGGACGGTCCAGAATTTCGGCCGTGGTCAAGCCAGAGCCTACGCCAGGACGCTCTCCGGCGCGCTGCATGATCTCGCGCGCGGACCGTCCATCATGGGTGCCAGACGGAGGGAAGACATCGGCCTGGGCATCCACACACTCCATGTCGCCCGCAAGGGACGCAAGGGACGGCACTTGGTCGTATTTCGGCTCGCACCGCCCCCAAGCGAACAAGTCATCGATGTGCTGCGATTGCTTCACGACAGCATGGATCTGCCGCGCCATCTGCCGGCAGCGAGCGAACGCGACAGTAAGTAAGGCACGCAGCGTTAGCCGCTTCGGGTCGTCGACCGTCTCTCGTCATACTGTACAGCCGACACTCGGCAACGCCATTCTCATGATCGTCAGTGGCGATGCGGCGCAGCTTGCGCGAGCACGGCCGTGCGCCGGCGGCAGGGGCGCAGGCTCGAATTCCGCGGCCATGTGCCGCAGCAGGAGGTGATGCGCGGGCTCGCGAGCGCCTGCATCGCCGTGCTGCCCAACCGCGATGATCCGGACTGCCGCTACACCTCGCCGATCAAGCTGTTCGAGTACATGGCCGCGGGCTGCGCCATCGTGGCGAGCGACCTGCCGCCGCTGCGCGCAGTGCTGGCCGAGGACGAGGCGGTGTGGGTGCGGCCCGGCGATCCCGCCAGCCTGGCCGAAGGCATACGATGCCTCGCCGCCGACCCCGAGCGCGCGCGCCGCATGGGGGAGAAGGCGCGCGGCTTTACCTGGCGTGCGCGGGCAGAGCGCCTTGCCGGTTTGCTACGCGCGATTTAGAGTCTGGTAACGTTCACTGCGTAGGGCCTGCTCGGCCAACAGTAACGAACATTCGGCGGAATGCATCAACTCTTTGGATTGGACAGCAGTGTCTTTATTCGTCCCTTAATATTTTCGCGAACGGTCGTCAATTTATGCTTCGCCTCATCGGTCAAAAGCGCCGTGTGTGCGACCGCATCCCTAATAGGTTTATATTCGTTTGCGTCTCTGGGCAGACAAGCCTCCTTTAGAGGATCCTTCTTATCAACCAGGTTCGCGAGATTCCTCATGTCCAGATAGCTTAAGTCGCTCTTAACCCTTCGTATTTTTATGCTGATGTTTCCTTTGTTCTTGCTTTCCGCTTCGTTGGTTTTCCATTTTTTGGCCTCATTCTTCGCCTCTGGGGACAGTAGAATCTTTTTGGTCAGAATAAATTTCCTTACCAAGTTTTCCGAAATAAAACATTCTGCGTAAGACTCGAAGTTAAACGCAGCATCGCCGCTCAATTCCTCAACCCAGCCGTCAACCTTTCCCTTGTTTTTAGAACCTTTAGACAAGCCGTACTCGTTCGCAACCGCACCATACAGGCCACGCGATGCCCTTTCCTTTTTTGAAAGTCGCTCATTGTCCGGGTCACCTTCTTCTCGATGCTTTATTCGCCATTTATCCCAATCAGTGACAATATCCAAAATTGTTTTTCTAAACTTCTTTAGGAATTGCTTGTATTTCGGATCGTCGGCAACAATACTTTCGCGACTACTGGTGAACCTGTCTGTCTTGTCATCCAGCCCATTAAAGTGAATCTGCCCATATAAGTAGCTTTCGGCGACTCTGGCAGTGGGTATATGTTTTAGAATGTCTCTTTCACGCAAGCGCCCATTTACGAACAGATCAATTCCTACGCGTTCCTCCGTCGTCATGATCTTCAGGTCCCTGGGTTTTTCAACTGAAGCGATAAACCCATAGACACCTGCGATATTCAACGACCTTGTCTCGTGGTCACCTGGCTCTTGGGCAAAAGCAGCTTTCAGACCACCAACGTATGGATCGTCGTGCTTTCCTATGTTCCATAAGAACTCTGTTCTTTGAGCTAACTCTTCGAGATGTTTGTGGGTGATCTTCTCGCCATTGAGAAAGATGTTGAAAGACTTATCCAGGAGCGAAAATCGAAAATATAGCGCGATAATCTTTTTTAAAAACTCGAAACTGCTGCGGATGTTCTGTTTCGTATTTTGGAAATAGAGAATCGTCCCCTGTTGATGTCCCGACAAATATTTGCTGAAGGTCGACAGCTTCAATTTTCCAAGCTGGTATTCTTGCGGCGTTAGATCGTCAGTTATGGCTGTATCCAATCCGGAATTGTCAATAACGCCGCCTACGTAGCTTCCACCTTTGACTTTCGAGATCACTGTAATTTTGTCGGCACAAGACAGCAAGGCCAATTTACCAATCCCTTTTCTACCGATGAATGGCCTGCCTTTCTTAGATTTTGTACCAGCCTTCCTCTTCGAATATCCAATTTTTAGAAACTTGTATTGAAAATCATCTGCCACCATTCCTATTCCATCGTCTTTAATTAAGAAGCTATTTTTCTGATGGTTAATCTCAATCCATACGTTCTTGGCATCCGCATCCCATGAATTCGAAATTGCTTCCCCAAGAACGGTCGCAAAACTGCGGTATAGATGTCTCCCCAAGTGATTTAAGACGCTCAGGGAGATCAAAAAGGTAAATTCGTTGTCTTTCATATAGACCCAAATGTTACTTTCTCATTGCCCGGCGTATTGTCATCGATTCCTTCTGGTTACGATGCCAACGTGTTTGACCAACGCCTGTCCTATGATTTCGCCGAGCCTGACCGGGACTGCATTACCAATGAACCGACCTAGCTTGGTGAAATTAACGTTCTCGTCCGGATCGACAAAAGCATAATCTTCTGGAAATGTTTGAAGCATAGCCGCTTCCCGTAAGGAGATTGCGCGATTTTGCGAAGGATGCCCAAACCGACCATTGCCATACCCATGGGCTTGAGTCGTAATGGTGGGAGAAGGTTTGTCCCAACGCATGCGACCATAAACACTTGGATATGTCTTCCCACTTTTGCGACTATGGCAATCCGCAACCAACGCCTTTGGCCAGTCGCGCCACGTCCCACCCGGCTTTGAAGCTTTTATTCTGCTTAGGTTGAGATCAGATAGGTTTGCCGAAACATGTAGGGGATCGTTTCTTGACCGCCCGCCTGCCGGAATCGGCGTCAGATGGCCAATCGTTTCCCTAACGGTCCGAAAATTTTCACTTTTATGAGTTGGCCTTGGACATTCCACCGGGCCGAATTTTGAAGCGAGAACAACCAATCGCGATCGTTTCTGCGGAATTCCATACTGCAAACAATTCAGACTTTCTATTTCAGTGACGTGGTATTTTAATTGGTGTAATGCTTCAACGAAACGTGAATAAACCCTTGTCTTTGCGAGACCAGGAACGTTTTCCATCGTAACAAGATCGGGCTTACATTCCCGTACCAAGCGTGTAAAAGAATCCAACAAACGCCAATCCTTGCTTTTTGATGTCCGTGAATATGTCGAGAAAGGCTGGCATGGAGCGCAGCCAGCAAGGAGCCCAATTGTCCCGTCGTTGCCTAGCCATTTCTGGATTTGTTTAGCCGACAACGTCTCTATGTCCTCGGAGTAGAAATCGCCGGGATTATTTACCTCGTATGGAAAGCGGCATTCCTCATCTATATCGACGCCAGCGGCGATATTTATACCAGCACTGCGTAGGCCGTAGGTGAGACCGCCAACACCACAGAACAGGTCTATGCCTCGGATTATCATTAAATATTTCACTTACATTCTAGTTGAATCGACATTATTGACTTTCATTGTCTTGCTTCGGCAGGCGGGCAAATGCAGATCTAGATTTCCACGAAGCTCTCGGACTATTCATCGGTGTTCTGGTGACATTTGCGCGAATGAAACGTCGTCATTTCAAATTCGAAGTTCTTTATCGTTACTCATTCTTGAATAATCGAGTGAGTCGCTGCGCGGATATGCGTAACCCTCGCGGTGTTCGTAGCTGACAGGACCAGATAGTCATCACACGAAAGCCAATGGAACGAAGCTTCCTTGCTACGCTCAGATCACGGGTCTTGTTTCTTGCAAACTTTTCGCGCCAAAATGCAACGTTGGACTTTGGGGTTGTGCTATACGGGCAATTAACATGACGGTGCCAAAAGCACCCGTGGACAAAGATTGCGATCTTTGCCTTCCTATTGACGATATCCGGTGAACCTGGAAGGGCTCCCCCCTTGATAGAGAATGGATAGGCTAGTTGCCGGAGCAATTTGCGTACTGCAAGTTCCGGTGCCGTGCCGTGTTGTCGCACGCGCGCCATAAGGCGCGATCGTTCAGGGCTTGTGATGACCTTAGCCACGCTGATCTATGGAACGCCATCGGTACACAGGCGGCATTTTAGGAACAAATGGGGTTCGGGGTCAATCAAAGTCTGGTTAGACCGCCAGATAATTACGAGAAGCGCGCCTGATATGTAATGGGATCCAGGTGGCAATGTGTTTCTACCGCGCCGCGGAACGAAAACAGATGTGGCTCCTTCCGAAAGTCGAATAGCCGGTAAAGATGGAAATGGTCCGCATCGGAACGCGAAAGATCGACTTCGTTCCGGGTAATGTAGAACGGCGTCTCCTTCCCAAATGATGTTGTCTTGACCTCTATCAGCCTTTCTTTGCCAGTAGTATCAAAGGACAGAACATCGAATCCAAGGCCGTCGCCTTGAGTCTGCGCAACGTGTTCGACCTTGTTTGCGAGTTGTTCATGCCCACCAGAAATCAACCGCCATCGCTCATAGTGCACGACAAATTCTTCGCCAGCCCGTCCGAGCGAAGCGTTCCGTGCCTCACGATCAATGTAGTCGCGCTTAGCAACAGCCCGTACTTTGAGTGTTTCTGGTTCGCGGACTGAGAGAGATAACTTTGGCGGCTCAACTAGTACTTTGGCAAAATCATTCGGGAGTGGCGCCGCTGCGGGCATTTGCGCAGCTGCCAGCGCTGCACGATCAAACAGGTCGCTATTTTTCAATCGATCCGAAACTACGTCATAAAGCACACTTTGATAATTACTAAGCGGCTTATAGCCGGAAATATATGGGCAGCCTAGCTCAATGAGAATCGCGCTGATGTTGGAATGTTTGCGTCCTACCGCACCTTCGGAGCGATTATTGAGCAGTCGAATTAGATTTCGCCGATGATCTGCCTTTCTATATTGCTGCCCAGCTAATTCCATGGTCAGCATATGTAAGTAGTCGGCTACCGTTGCCTCAACTTCCTCGCGACTCCAGGATCCGCTCATGATTAAGACTGAAGAACTGGTGGGTTTGGTTTGCAGTTTAGCGATTCATTGGGCTATGAGGAAGCCCAATTTGTGTTAATTCAAGATTCGTAAGTCTTTTTCCTGGATCAACGAGAGGCAGGCGCAACTGGCAAGCCTACCAATCCAGTGTGGTCGGGAAATACGCGCGGGTGACTTTGGGCGCTATGTTTGCTCTGGTTCGAAAGCACGATCTCATCGTTTTCGAGAGCGGACGCTCAAATGGGAATCGCCGACTCCTCTCGATCTAATCGCCACTGACCGGTGACAGATCCAGGCCGGACAAGAAATTCACAGGCGCAATCCAGCTTCATCGCACGTGGCCTATTGCCCGCTCCGCGCCCGCCCGTATTGCTTCGCCAGGCCCTCGATTTCGGCTGCGTCTGCGGCATGCGTTTCAACCCAGTGCCTCAGCGCGGCGCGCTGCTCCGCCAGCGCGGCAGCCAGCGTAGCGGGTTCCAGGCGCTGGCCCAAGCCGGGGCAGGCGCCGTCGTCGGGGCGCCCGAGGACGCGATCGAGAACGCGGTTGCCGAGCACGCGCCGGAAATGGGAGGACTCCCGGTACCAGCGCATGGTCGACGCCGCGTTCGCGTCCGTCGGCAGGTTCTCCGCGGTGCAGGAACTGACGCCGCTGAAGTCCCATAGCGACACCAGCTCCGGTGAGCGCTGCGCAGCGGAAACCAGATCGCGCTTCCAGTTCTCGTAGAGAGGCCAGAGGCCGGCGGCATCGAGCGCATAACTCTGGCGCGCGTGGATGGGGTTGATGATCAGCTTCAGTTGTATGCCGTGCCTGGCGCTGAGGTCGACGATTTCTTGCAGCGCTGCCAGGGTCGTGGCATAGCTCGCGCGAAACTTCTCCGATTCGACGTCGCGCAGCGTGCTCGCGAGGAAGGTCGATTCGACGCGCAGGGACGCGCGCCTCGGCCCGCCTTCGCGCGCGACCTGGGCGATATCGTAGGCTTCGTCGCGCAGGCCGGAGCGGCCGTAGATGGCTACCGGCTTGCCCTGATGCGTGAACGACCACCAACTGTCCGAGCTCGTGGTTCCGGAGAGCAGGATGAAAGCCAGTCGCCGCCATTTCCTGGAATCGCCGGCTGGCATACCTGTCGCGTCGGTAAGCAGCACGGTATCCAGACTCGTATCGGCTGTGTTCGCCGCAGGATCGAACAGGGTGAGGTCCAGGGCCAGTATGACTTGACGCAGCCCGCCAGCCGCCAGGGCTTCGAGGAAATAACGATGGAGCATGGCGAGGCCGGCGCCGCCTATTGCCAGGTTGTAGCCCGGGCGCAGGGTAATCGCGGGGTGCTGCGGATCGTAGGCGGCTTCGGCGCGCGAATTGCCGAGGATGATGGTCGCCGGCGCGAGCTCGCTCACGGCCAGCGATTTGGCGAGCAGCGGCCGGTGGTTGAATCCGAGCGGAAGTTCATTCACGCCGGAAATCTTCGGCGGGTCGAAATGCCCGTAGGGATCGATGAAGGCATTGAATCCGGCCAGCGCCGCGCAGAGCAGTGCCGCGAACAGCGCCAACAGGCGCAGGTAGCGATTCATCTCGCTAGAATTGGTAGTAGAGGAATTCGCTGACATGGGTGAGGTTGACCGCCGCCGCGACGAGCAGGGCCGCGGTGAGCAAAGCCCAGGCTGCGCTGGTACGCCAGCTCAGCCGGCCGGGTGCGAGCAATTCGTTGGCGTAGGTGGCGATTACCGGGCGGTGGCGATGTAGCAGTTGCTGCGCATTGGGCAGGCCCCAGGCGATGACGAACATCGCGAGCAGCCCTTTCAATTCCGGAGCGCCGAAGTAATAAGGATCGGCCTTGCTGATGCCGTGCAGTCCCGCCATGCCCTCGAGCATCACGCGCGCCGCGCCGAACGAGTCGGCGCGGAAGAACACCCAGGCGACCACCACGGCGAGAAAGGTGAGCAGTTGCGCCAGTGCGCGCGCGGGCGCAGGCGGAAGCGCGTAGCGCGGCGGCCAGCGCCCGTGCACGGCGCGCCAGCCATGGTTGAGCACCAGGTACAGGCCGTGCAGCCCGCCCCAGATGACGAAAGTCCAGCCGGCACCGTGCCAGAGCCCGCCCAGGAGCATGGTGATCATCAGGTTGGCGTGCCGGCGCAGCGGATGGCAGCGGCCGCCGCCGAGCGGAATGTACAGGTAATCGCGCAGAAAGCGCGACAGCGTCATATGCCAGCGGCGCCAGAAGTCGATGATCGACGCGGCCTTGTAGGGGGAATTGAAATTGGCCGGAAACACGATGCCGAACAGCCGCGCGAGGCCGATCGCCATGTCCGAGTAGCCGGAGAAATCGAAGTAGAGCTGAAACGTATAGCAAAGCGCGCCGCCCCAGGCGGCGAGAAAGCTGAGCGTTACGCCCCTGGAAGCGGCGTCGAACACCGGCGTGGCGAACTCGGCGATGCCGTCGGCCAGGATCACTTTCTTGAACAGGCCGATGGCGAAGATCGTCAGGCCCACGGCAAAATTTTCCGGATCGAAGCGCAAGCTCTTCGCTTGCGCGAACTGCGGCATCACCTCGGCATGGTGCAGTACCGGGCCCGCGAGCAGATGGGGAAAGAAGGTGACGAACAGGCCGTAATGGATGAAGCGGTATTCGCGCACCTCCTTGCGATAGGCGTCGACCAGATAGGCGATCTGGGTAAACGTGAAAAACGAGATTCCCAGCGGCAGAACGATGTGCGGAATCGGCAGCGCCAGGCTGGCAAGCGCGTTCGCATTGACGGCGAAGAACGCCGCATACTTGAACGTGCCCAGCAGCGCGAGATTGCCGGCGATGCCCAGCCATAGCACGGCACGATCGCCGCTGGCGCGCACCGGACTGCGCGCGAGGCGGCGTCCGACCAGATAGTTGAAGCCCACCGAACCACACAGGAGCAGCAGATAGCGCGGGTTCCACCAGCCGTAGAAGATGAGCGAGGCCAGCGCGAGAAAGCCGATTGCGGCCGTGGCCGAGCGCCTGCCGAGCAGGAAATAGAGCGCGAGCGTCGCCGGCAGGAAGGCGAACAGGAACGCGTAGGAATTAAACAGCATGGCCGGCTGCGTTGCGGCAGATGGTCACCGGGAATTGCGTCGGAGTCAGCGCTGGCAAGGCAGGGAAGGGCAGGTTGAAATTTGGCATTGCATCTTATCTCAATCCTGGCGGATTCCATATAACATTGCCTCTTCCGAGGTCACGCGAACTCATCCGCAGTGCTTGCATGGAAATCGACGAACGCTCCAGTTTTCTGATTGTCCGCCGCGACAATATCGGCGACCTGGTCTGCACTACGCCGCTGATCAGCGCCTTGCGCCGTCGCTATCCCCGGGCGCATATCGCCGCGCTGGTGAACACTTATAACCGGCAGGTGCTGGAAGGGCATCCCGGCCTCGACGCGGTGTACGCCTACGCCAAGGCCAAGCACCGCCTGCCGGGGCAGGGCCGCGCGGCCCTCTATTGGGATCGGCTCCAATTGCTGCTGAAGCTGCGCCGGCGGCGCTTCGACTTTGTGCTGCTCGCCTCGCCCCATCCGGGCGCGAGCGCGCTGCGCTTGGCTCGCTGGGTTGCCCCGGCGCATATCGCCGGCTATGCCGAGCCCAGGGGATTGGTGGACCTCGCATTGCGCGGCGGCGCGGCGGCTGCGATGCACGAAGTGGAACAGGTGTTTCGGCTGGCGCGGTTGTTCGGCGTCGAGAGCGCGCCGGGGAAGCTCAGCATGGCGGTGGACGCCGATGCGCGCGCGCGCGCCCGGACCGCGCTCGGCGCGCGCGGTCCGGGGCGCACGCTGATTGCGCTGCACATCAGCGCGCGCAAGCCCAGTCAGCGCTGGCCGGCCGAGCGTCATGCCGAACTGCTTCGGGCGCTGGCCGGGGACGCGGATTTCCTCTTGCTCTGGTCGCCTGGCGCCGCTGACCATCCGCAGCATCCCGGCGACGACGCCAAGGCGCGCGCCATCATGGACGCGGCCGGCAATGTGCCGCTCACGGCTTATCCGACGCCGGAACTCAGGGACCTGGTTGCGGCGCTGTCGCTCGCGGATTATGTGATCTGCAGCGACGGCGGCGCCATGCACATCGCCGCAGCCCTGGGCAAGCCCATTCTGTGTTTGTTCGGCGACTCGGACGCGGCGCGCTGGCATCCCTGGGGCGTGCCTTACCGGCTGTTGCAGCCTGAGAGCCGCGATGTCGCGGATATCAGCCCGGCTGCGGCGCTGCGGGCCTTTGGGGAATTGCGGCATCCGGGGTAGTCTGAGCGGTGTACTCGGGGATCCATGTAGCGAGCTCCTGCCGCAACTGTTCGGTTGCGGGATTGCATTGCTGCAGCCAGGCGGCGAGTTCCTTCAGCCACTGCGCATCCGGCGCCGTGCGCGACCTGGCGATGCGCAGCTTGGGGTGCGGCGTCGGCAGGGTATGCTCGCCGTCGGCGAGCAGTTCCTCGTACAGCTTTTCGCCGGGCCGAAGACCGATGAATTCGATGCCGATGTCGGATTCGCCGTAGCCGGACAAGCGGATGAGTTCGCGCGCGAGGTCGACGATTTTCACCGGCTCGCCCATGTCGAGCACGAAGATTTCCCCGCCCGCTCCCATCAGTCCCGCCTGCAGCACCAGTTGCGCCGCCTCCGGGATCGACATGAAATAGCGCGTGATTTCGGGATGGGTCACGGTGACCGGGCCGCCGCGCGCGATCTGCTCGCGGAACTTCGGGATCACGCTGCCGGTTGAGCCGAGCACATTGCCGAAGCGCACGATGACGAATCGGGTGGCGCTCTGCGCCTGCAGTCCCTGACAGACGATTTCCGCCAGGCGCTTCGACGCGCCCATCACGTTGGTCGGGTTGACCGCCTTGTCGGTGGAGACGAGCACGAATTTCTCCACCCCATGCGCGATGGCCGCCTCGGCCACGCGCCAGGTGCCGAGCACATTGTTCTGGATCGCCTCCCAGGCGTTGCCCTCCTCCATCAGCGGCACATGCTTGTAGGCCGCGGCGTGGAACACGATCTGCGGGCGGTGCGCGGCGAGCGCCTCGGCCACGCGCGCGGCGTTCTTGACATCGCCGATGACACAGTTCAATTGAATCTGCGGGTGCTGCCCGGCGAATTCCTGCTCCATGCGGTAGAGCGCAAACTCGTTATGCTCGAATAGCACCAGCCGCGCCGGTTGGTAGCGCGCGATCTGGCGGCACAGCTCCGAACCTATGGATCCGCCGGCGCCGGTGACCATGATGCCGCGGCCGTGGATCCACTGTTGCAGGCGGCTCTCGTCCAGCAGCACCGGGTCGCGGCCGAGCAGGTCGTCCAGTTCTATGTTGCGCACCTGCGACACCGTGACCTTGCCGCTCATGAGGTCCTGATACGAGGGCACGGTCAGGGCTTCCACGCCGGCGCGGCGGCAAATCTCCAGCGCGCGCCGGCGCGACTGGTGCGAGGCCGAGGGCATGGCGATGATGGCGCGCTCGACTTCGAGTTTGGGCGAGAGATCGACCAGGTCCTCGATCGCGCCGAGGACGCTCACCCCCTGGATCTGGCGGCCGCGCTTGGCCGGATTGTCATCGAGCAGGCCAAGCACGCGCCAGTCGCCCGCGCGCGAGAGATTCTTCAGCAGGTCGGCCGCGGCGTCGCCCGCCCCCAATATCAGCACCGGTTTTCCGGGTGAGCCGAGCACGCCGCGTAGCCGCCGTTCTTTCCACATCCGGTAGCCGAGGCGGCTGCCGCCCAGCAGCATGACGAGCAGCATCGGATCGAGCAGCAGCACCGAACGCGGCACCGGCGGCTGCTGCGGCGGCAGCATCACCAGCATTAAGGCGATCGCCAGGGTCGACACCGCCACCGCGGCGGCAATGCGCTGCAGGTCGGGCACGCTGGCATAGCGCCACATGCCGCGATACATGCCGGCGCCGAAGAATATGAGCGCCTGCAGCGGCA
>Ga0209514_10005008_pt1 | contig 17291 bp, 20 predicted proteins | sample Subgrocontami58m_FD_187452 | JGI IMG/M metagenome (GOLD analysis project Ga0209514, IMG submission 187452) | Subsurface groundwater microbial communities from S. Glens Falls, New York, USA - GMW37 contaminated, 5.8 m (SPAdes) (version 3) | ecosystem: Environmental > Aquatic > Deep subsurface >...
ATTTAGGACAAAAATACAGCAAAGACTTTGATTTAACTTTCGTAGATAATAAAAACGAAAGAAAATATCCAATTATGGGCTGTTACGGCATAGGCATTACAAGGCTTATGGGCGTTATAGTAGAAAAGTATCACGATGATAAAGGTATCGTCTGGCCGGAGAATGTAGCTCCATTCAAAGTTCACCTTTTAAGGCTGGCTGATCCTAAGTCCAAAGCGGGAAAACTTGCAGATAAAATATACAAAGATCTCCTTGCAGATGATTGCGAAGTTCTTTATGATGAGCGGATTGTTTCAGCGGGAGAAAAGTTCGCCGATGCAGATTTGCTTGGTATACCATACAGATTGGTGGTTAGCGAAAAAAATATGGGCAAAATTGAAATAAAAAAAAGGAACGATAAAAAAACTAAATTAGTAAACTATGGAGCTCTTAGACAGATTTTATAAAAACATTGGCATAGATTTAGGTACTGCAAATTCCTTGGTTTATCTGCAAGGTCAGGGCATAGTGGTTAACGAACCAACTCTGGTAGCAGTAAACATACGAACCAATCAGATTTTAGCTATCGGCCATGACGCTAAAAAAATGTTGGATAGAACCCCATCTCATATAAGCTTGATTAAACCGCTTATGGCTGGGGTTATTTCCGATTTCGAAACCACTCAGGAAATACTTAAATACTTTTTAAGCAAAGCTAATTCGAACGGGTTTATACCAAGGTATCGTTTTGCAGCTATCAGTGTCCCAGCCAATCTCACTGAAGTAGAAAGAAAATCTGTAGAAGATGTTGTTATCTCTGCTGGAGTTTCTAAGGTTCTTTTAGTGGAAGAGCCGATAGCGGCCGCCATAGGCGCCAGATTACCAGTAGAAGAAGCTACGGCAAATATGGTTATTAATATCGGGGGTGGTACTTCAGAAATCGCCATTATGTCTGTAGGTGGAACTGTGGTTTCAAAAAGTCTTAAAATAGCCGGGCAGAGATTAAATGACGATATCATAAGGTTTGTTAAAGAAGAATTTAAGCTTCTTATAGGCGAACCAACTGCCGAAAATCTTAAAATTAATATAGGTTCGGCTATAAGTATGGACGAAAAAATGGAAATGATAGTTAGGGGCAGAGATATTGCGAGTGGATTGCCTAAAGAAATTATTATTAGAGGAGCACAAATTAGAACAGCAATTTCTAAGTCGCTTAAAATTTTGGCGGAAGAAGTTAAACTTGTTATAGAAGAGGCTCCTCCGGAGTTAGTTGGAGATATTTTAGATAAAGGCATTCATCTTTCCGGCGGCGGCAGTTTATTGAAAGGTTTGGATAAATATATTGAAAAAGAAATTACAGTGAAAACAGTTGTGGTTGACGACCCGCTAACATGCGTAGTAAGGGGACTGGGAATTATTATAGAGAACCTTCCTAAATATCAACCAATACTTTCCAATCAAGAAAAGCCTAAGCCAGTCAATCTATGAGGTACGTTTATTCCGCCGTTTTTGTTTTTTTGATATTTGCTTTATTTACTTACGGTCATTTTACAGATTTAAAATTCTCGAGCAGTTCTGCTTTGGGGAACATATTATCTGTTTTTGTTCCAAGCGCCAATCTTAAATCACAAGTTTACGAACTTACAAAAGAAAATGAGTCTTTGAGAGCCGAAATTTCAGGAAATGTTAAATCGGTGAATAACGACATAAAAGTCTACTCAACTTATCCATTTAACGGTGTAGGAGATATTAGTATTGCCGCAGGAAATAAAGACGGCATTCAATCTGGAGCCATAATTACTTTTGGTTCTAAAGTTTTTATAGGTAAAGTAACGCAGGTTAACGATTCTTCAAGTATAGTTAAGACAATTTATGATCCCAATTATCAGATAGCAGTCAGGATTGGGACAAAGGAAGTTGATGGTCTTTTTAAGGGCGGCTTGAATCCAATTGTTGATCTTATTAAAACTGATTCAGATATCAAAGAGGGAGACGCAATAACGACAGCTAGCCCAGATTTACCATACGGACTTTTTATAGGCACTGTTAAAAATATTATTCAGTTTCAGGGAGCTCCTTTTAAGCAAGTAAAAGTTGAATTAGGAGTTGAATTAAGCTCATTACGAGATGTTTCGATTCATCGCTAGCGTTTTTATTGTTACCGTTGCCTCTCTTTTTCAGCTTTCCAATTATGGTTTTATAGGAAACATAAAACCGGACATTACATTGGTCTTGCTTATTGTTCTATCTCTTGTTTATACAAATTGGACGGAGAGGACGCTGTTAATCTTTATTTCATCCATTATCTTGAAGTTTGGCGGCGGGCTTGATCTTCAGAATGCAGTTTTTGTAATTTCTTCTATTCTAAGCATGGTAGCGGTAGATAAGTTTCCTTTCCATAAATTGGTTAATGCAATTTTAGCTCTTTTAGTTTCAACTTTAACCATCAATTTAGTTCACTTTAATTTCAACGTTTTTATTGCAGAAATATTTTACAATCTAACTTTATTTTTCTTATTTTTTGAGATACAGAGATTATGGCAAAAAAAATAAACAGAAAAATTGTTGATTTCGATGAAGCTATTTCTGATAGTATCACCAAGGAATTCGGCTTAAAAGAAACTCCGTTAAAAAGTCATGTTTTTACGGCTGTTTTGCTGGTAGCTGGTCTTTTAATTGGAGGAGCTACAATTAGAGTTTTGATTTTAGGAGGTTTAAATTACGTACATTATTCAACATTGGCTTCAGGTAACGTTAATCAAAAAATTCAAGCCGCAGCCCCAAGAGGGCTTATTACAGACCGCTACGGTAAAGATCTGGTTATTAACAAGCCAGTTTTTAACGCCAGACTTCAAATACCGGTTATGATAAAGAATGGCGAAGAAAACAAAGTTCTTGACACGTCTGTCTCTATTCTTGGCTTGCAACGCGATGACGTCGTTAAATTGATTTCCAAAACCAATATAGAAATTTATCCAGACATTGTTTTGAGTCGCGATATAAGCACCAAGGCTGCAATAGATTTGAAAAGTATGGGTCTTCAGTCTGTATACGTTGAAAATGGTTATAAAAGGCAATATACGAGCATCTCTATGGCTCACGTTCTTGGGTTTGTTGGTTTTAGTGATGTGGATAATTCTTTTAAAGGTAGAACTGGCTTAGAGGCTTACTACGACAATATTTTAAAGGGGCAAGACGGACAAACTATTACACGTAAGAATGCCTTTCAAGAAATTCAAGGCACAGAAGTTTTTAGTGAACCAAAGCGTGGGAACGAACTTAAAACTACTATAGATTTAGATCTGCAAGATTATTTTTATAAGAGCATGTTGAGAGGACTCAACTCTCTAGGAAAAACTTCTGGAGTAGGTATTGCCATCAATCCTAAAACCGGAGAAGTTTTAAGTCTTATAAGTCTTCCAACCTTTGATCTAAATAATCTATCCGCGCCCCTATCTAATGCCAATAGGCCGTTTTTTAATAGAGCTGTTTCAGGAATATATAATCCTGGTTCAACAATTAAGCCTATTCATGCATCAGCTATTTTAAAAGAAAACATAGTGCCTCCAACAAAGCAAATTCTTTCTATAGGTTATATAGAAATACCAAATCCGTATTTCCCTGATAAGCCAAGTCGATTCCTGGATTGGAGACCACAGGGTTGGGTAGATCTCTATTCTGCTATTGCAAGGTCTTCTGATGTTTATTTTTATGAAACAGTGGGAGGGTTTGAAGGTTTAAAAGGACTAGGTATAGATAAGCTTAATGATTATTGGAGAAAATTCGGTTTGAATAAAGTTACCGGCATTGATTTGCCAAATGAATCTCATGGTTTTCTGCCAAATCCTGCTGAAAAAGAAGCTCGTAGTGGTACACCTTGGAGGGTTGGAGACACTTATAACATTGCGATAGGCCAAGGAGATCTATCTATTAGTCCATTGGAATTAGTAGATGGCATTGCGGCGATTGCTAACGGTGGTCCGGTTTATGTGCCTCATATTAAACAAGGAGATGCTAAACAATTATTTAATCTTTCTGATTTAGCTTCGCAATTCACAGAGGTAAGACGTGGTATGGAAGATGCTGTGGCGAAGAGTTATGGCACAGCTAACGCGCTCTCTTCTTTGCCAATTAAAGTGGCGGCTAAGACTGGCAGCGCTCAAATAGAAAACAACGCCAAAACAAATGCTCTTTTTATAGGATATGAACCAGCCCAAGACCCCCAGATAGAAGTTTTGGTTTTGGTTGAAGACGCCAAAGAGGGAAGTTTAAATGCTGTTCCAATAGCTAAGGACGTTATGGAATGGTATTATAAAAACAGAATTAAAAACAAACAATGAAAGGCAGCGAATTAAGGCAGGATTTAATTTCAGGAGACTGGATATTAATTGTTCCTGGTCGCGCAAAAAGACCAGAAGAGTTTAAGCGTAAATCTAAATCACAGAAAAAGCCCATATCAGGATGTCCGTTCGAAAATCCTAAAAAATCTGGCAATGGTCCAGCTATATCCGTTTATGACAAAGATGGACATATAATAAATTCAAATTCAAAAAATTGGGGATTACAAATATTTCCTAATAAATATCCGGCAGTTTCTCATAGTAAGATTAAACCGGAAATCAAAAGAAGAGGCCCGTATCTTTTCATGAAAGGAGTTGGGCATCACGATATTCTGGTTACAAGGGATCATAACAAAAACTTTCCAAAACTTTCTAAACTAGAAGGCTATGCTGTTTTTAAAGCTTTTCGGGACAGATACTTGTCACTACTTAAAGCTAAGGATGTTATTTATGTTTCCATGTTTAACAATTGGGGCGAAAAAGCAGGAGCTTCAATTTATCACCCTCACTACCAACTTTTAAGCGTGCCAATTATACCGCCAGTCATAGAACACTATCTTAATGGGTCAGAAACTTATTTTAAAAAGAACGGTAAATGTGTCAGCTGTACAGAAATAGCCATGGAATTAAATGACAAAAAGAGGATAGTTTTTGAAAATGCATGCGCTGTCGCTTACGCGCCCTTCGTTTCCAGGGGGGAATTTGAAATTAGAGTATTCCCAAAAAATCATATTCCTTTCTTCGAAGAAACTTCTGATTCAATTTTACTATGCGTTTCCGAGGCGTTGCAGAAAGTTTTAAAAGGATTTGAAAAGGCCCTTAATTTTCCTGATTATAATTTCTTCATACATACAGCCCCAACTAAAAACAAAAAATCATACACACATTTTCATTGGCATATAGAAATTCAGCCCAAGCTTAATATTTCAGCTGGCTTTGAGTTAAGTACTGGCATTGAAGTTAATGTTGTTCCCCCGGAAGACGCTGCCAAGCTTTTAAAGAAATATGTTTGAAACTATATTAGTCACAGCCTCAAATTTCATTCTTGAGGCGATTTCCTATTTCGGTTATTGGGGTATTTTTATTTTGATGACTATGGAAAGCGCTAATATTCCTGCACCTTCCGAAATTATAATGACTTTTTCCGGTTTCTTGGCTTCTTTGGGGAAATTGAATTTCTGGACAGTTGTCTGGGTGGCAACATCCGCCAACTTTATCGGTTCTATATTAAGTTATTGGTTGGCCCGCCATTATGGTCGCGAAGGAATCAATTTCTTGATAAAAATTTTTATTCTTGATGACGATGACGTGATATTGGCAGAAAAGTGGTTCAACCGCTTTGGTTTAATGTCGTCATTTGTTGGTCGACTTTTGCCTATAGTTAGAACCTTTATATCTTTACCTGCAGGTCTTTTCAGAGTTAATTTTTGGAGTTTTTCCATCCTTACTTTTTTGGGTTCTTTTATTTGGTGCCTGACTCTAACTTCTGTAGGCTATTTTGCTGGAGAAAATTGGCAAACGGTTGAGCCATATTTTAAGGCCTTTGATGGCGTTATTGTTTTTTTGATTATCAGTGTCATTTCTTTCCTAGTTTATCGTCGTTTGCATAAAGTGCTAAGATAGGAATATGAGTAAACTAATAATAGCTAATTGGAAATCTAATCCAAGCGATCCCGTTTCAGCTGTTAAACTTGCGAGAGCCACCGACAAAAAAGGAATTGTAATAGCTCCGCCTCATGTTTTTCTTGAACATGTATCTAAGATTTTAAAAAAATCAGAATTGGGAGCGCAGGATGTATATGGAGCAAAATATGGTCCTTACACAGGTGAGACATCTCTGGATCAGCTTCAATCTTTTGGCGTGAAATATATTATCCTGGGGCATTCCGAAAGAAGAAAATATCTTAAAGAGTCCGATAAACTTATTGCAACGAAAGTTAAAGCGTCGCTTCAAGCTGGCTTTAAGGTTATTTTATGCGTGGGCGAAGGAAGCATGGCGAGACGTCGCGGCCTCGCAGCTTCAAAAAAATTTATTCTTAGCCAACTTAAAAAAGATATTCCTAATAAAGTTCCGAGTAACAAACTTATCGTAGCCTACGAACCGGTCTGGGCCATTAGTACTTTCAAGAGAGCTAAGCCAGATACGCCCGAAGGAGCCTCAGAGATGATAGACTTTATCAAAAAAACACTTTCAAATATTAAGCCCAAAGTCATTTATGGAGGTTCGGTTAACGCCAGCAATGCTAAGGATTTTTTGTCACAGCGCGTTATAGATGGAGCATTAGTCGGCGGATCCAGCCTTAAACCAATTGAGTTTTTGAGAATAATTAATGGTATAATGTAGTTATGAATATGCAAACTAAAGAAATAGATTTCCATCAAGCCCTAAAAAGCATCCTTATTATCGTTATTGTGTTTGCTTTACTTATAGGAACAAACATCGGTCTAAAATGGGTGGATTCTCTATATCCATCAAGAAGCATAACGGTTAATGCTGATGGGAAAGCCACCGTCTCTCCTGATATTGCTAAGCTTTCTTTCTCAGTGATTTCCGAAGGCAATAATCCTACTCAACTTGAAGCCGATAACGCCAAAAAGGTATCTGCCGCTGTAGATTATGTTAAGGGTCAGGGGATAGACGACAAAGACATAAAGACTTCAAGTTATGACCTATCTCCAAAATATGTTTACAACGATACTACCAAGAAAAGTTATATAGACGGCTACACTATGACTCAGACCACTTCGGTTAATGTAAGAGACTTGAATAAAGTTGCCGATATTCTCGGCGGTTTATCGGAAAAAGGAGTAAATCAAATAGGTTCGGTAACTTTTACAGTTGATGATCCAGATAAATATTTGTATCAGGCTAGGATCGATGCTTTTAATAAGGCAGCCGCTAAGGCCAAGATGATGGCAAAAGTTAATCATGTAAGAATTGTAAGAGTTGTTAATTTTTATGAATCTCAAGGCGGCCCTATTCCTTATTACGACACAGGCAAGGGTGGAGCTACTTTAAGAATGGGGACAGCTTCTATTGCGCCGAGTATTCAAACCGGCAGTAGCGACTTAACAGTTCAAGTTAGTGTTACTTATGAAATTGAATAAAGAGTTAATCGTTAAAATATTTGTGATTATTTTCGTTCTGATAATGATAGTTTCGCTTAGTTTCCCATTCTTTTAATTTTAATATGGCATCGAATCTTATCTCGCAAATAGTTAAATTTGGACTTGTCGGAATCATTAACACTGGCATTGATTTTGCTGTTTTGAATATTCTCATCAATATCACAGGGACTTATTCAGGCGTATGGCTTTTTATTTTTAATGCAATCTCTTTCGGTATAGCTGTAATCAATAGTTATTTCTTAAACAAATACTGGGCTTTTAAAGCAGGTGGGTCCGTTCAATCAATCGAAGTCTTTAAATTCGTTTTCGTGAGTCTTATCGGACTTTTTATTAATTCTATCGTGGTCTATTTCTTGGGCACTTTCTTTATCCTCAGCTACAGATTGTCAACCTCCGTTGCGTATTCCTACGTACCAGCTGCTCTATGGGATAATTTGGCTAAATTGGCCGCTACCGCCATGTCTCTTGTTTGGAACTTTATTGGCTACAAACTCTTTGTTTTTAATAATCCATTGACCTTTAGTAAAAAATAGTGTATAATGGGCTTCAGAGTGAGTGATTAACAATCCCTAGTAATTCGTTATTGAGGATTGTCACTAAATTTGTTGGTTTAAACCCCTTCTTCGGAGGGGGTTTAAATTTGTTGCATTTAACCACGGATGTTTATCGTATATAATACACACAATGACATATCTTTTGAGTGTTAATTTGGATATAGAAGAGAGCCATCCGGAGAAATCTCTGCGTTTTAACAAAGCGGTTCAGGCCATTAAAGCTTTCAATAAAAATGGAGCTAAAGTTTTAATCATGAGTCATATAGGTCGTCCAAATGGTTATGATAAAAAACTTAGTCTAAAAAAATTCCAAAAACCGCTGGAAGCATCTTTAAAGAAAAAGATCGTTTTTCTCTCTGGCCAGAATTTGTCGTCGGATTCTTCAGTTATAAAAACATCCAAATCTGGCACGGTTTTTCTAATGGAAAACCTTAGATTTAATCCAGGGGAAACTACTGATGCCGCATATTTCGCAAGGGCCTTATCAAATTTAGGAGATAAATACATTAACGATGATTTTGCCACAGCTCACCGAGATAACGCTTCTAACGTAGGGATAACTAAATTTATCAAAAGCGGCGCTGGCCCGACTCTTTCGTCTGAAATAAAAAATCTAAATTCTGTTATAAAAAAACCAAAAAAACCATTCGTCCTAATAATCGGCGGAGCCAAAATGTCGGACAAAATAGATGTTATTAAAAACCTAATATCTAAAACAGATTATGTTCTTTTGGGCGGTGGAGCCGCCAATACATTTATGAAAGCGAATGGGCAAAAAATAGGCAATTCTATTTATGAACCTAAAATGATTTCTGTTGCCAAAAAGCTTCTTAAAAACAAGAAGGTTTTAATTCCTTCGGATTTTATTAAAGATGGTAATAAAATAACCGATATCGGTCCTGGTACAGCCAGCCGCTTCACTTCAATCATTGATCAAGCTAAAACCATAGTCTGGGGAGGACCTATGGGCTTGTTTGAGGACAAGAGGTATTCAGGCGGGACTAAAGCCGTTTGGAGGGCGATTTTGGGCAATTATAAGGCATCAGTGGTGGTTGGGGGCGGCGAAACAGTGGCCTCCATTAAATTGGCCAGAAAAGAATCAAAAGTCCCAAAGAATGTCTTTCTATCTACTGGAGGCGGAGCTATGCTCAAATATCTTGGAGGCGATAATCTCCCAGCTCTGAAAGCTCTTAAAATCCGCAAGTAACTTATTCAACTCCGATGTCCAAAAAGAGTGCCAATAATTTTTACGCTTACATCGTACCTTCTACAAGAGAAAAGGGTATTAAGAGTAGTTGGGCTGACTGCAAGAAGAAAGTTGAAGGAGTAGTAGGCGCCAGATACAAAGGTTTTGCTACCAGAATGGATGCAGAAAAGTGGTTAGCGGAAGGCGCTGTTTACGAAGATAAATCTAAAAAGAAAAAAAATCTCAACAAAGGAATTTATTTTGATGCTGGCACTGGATATGGGAAAGGAGTTGAAATTAGTGTGACCGACGAGAATGGGAAGGATTTGCTTCATGAAGTAGTTCCGGCTAGAGGCATTAATCATCGCGGTAAGCATTGGATTTTTGACAAGAAGACAACAAATAATTTCGGAGAATTACTTGCCTGCAAATATGCTCTTCAGATAGCTAAAAAACATAAAATAAAAAAAGTTTTTGGAGACAGCAAATTAGTCATAGATTATTGGTCTAATGGGAAAATTAAAAAAGACATGAATGAAACTACCAAAATATTAGCTTATGAAACAGCTAAGTTAAGAAAGATTTTTGAAAAATCAGGCGGAGTTATAAAACATATCTCCGGAGACAACAATCCAGCTGACCTCGGCTTCCATCGTTAGTCTCACAAGAAGTCGACTTGCTCTATAATCATATTTGTGTTATAAAACCTTCCGGTAATTCAGATAATAGCTTATCTGTACTCCTACTAAATCCGTATTGACCGTTCTTTATATACTTTGGAGTAGAGATAAGAGGAAAGTCCGGACACCCCTGGTAGCCGCAAGGCTACTAGCAGCTCTGTAGCGGATAACATCCGTCAGGCGAAAGCCTAGAGGTGCGAACAGAAACGTCCCGAGGCGAAAGTCGCGGGAAGGCCCGATCCCAACGTAGACGGCCTATCTTCACATAGGGATAAGAAAGTGAAGGTGAAACGTGCTAAATCCTTATTGGGTGCAAAGCCGTGTCCCGCAATTTTGCGGGAAGTGCCGCTTGAGTCCTTGAGTAATCAGGGATCTAGATAAATTATTATCTCGCCAGCTCTTAAGAACTGGTTAGACAGAATCCGGCTTACGAATTACCTATAAAACACCGCCTTAAAATGGCGGTGTTTTATTTGATTTTCTTTATCTTGCTGGTAGAATGATTAGACTATGTCAGATTATTACAAACCTCAAAGAACTAGAGGACTCTTTGATCCTTCTTCAACAGAACCATATACTGTCAGCCGTACTGGCATAGATCTTTTCGTGCAATGTCCGCGTTGTTTTTATTTGGATAAACGTCTGGGTACGGCTCGTCCGCCAGGATATCCATTCAGTCTTAATAACGCAGTGGATACTCTTCTTAAAAAAGAGTTTGATATTCACCGCGCTAACGGCTCTATTCATCCTCTCATGAAGCATTATGGCATTGACGCTGTTCCATTATCTCATGAAAAAATGGATGAATGGCGTGACTCCAGAATCCGCGGCGTTAAATATTTGCACGAACCAACCAATCTTGTAATCAGGGGAGGAGTTGATGACATCTGGGTAGGTCCAACGGGGGAGTTGTATATAGTGGACTACAAGGCTACTTCTAAAACCAAAGAAGTTAACTTAGACGAAGAATGGCAGGACGGTTATCGCCGCCAAATGGAGATTTATCAATGGCTTTTCCGACAAAACGGCTTTAAGGTTTCTCCTATAGGTTATTTTGTTTATTGCAACGGCATAACCGATAAAGAAGCCTTCGACGCTAAACTGGAATTTGATATTAAAATCATTCCTTATGAAGGGAATACTGATTGGATAGAAAAAACCGTTCATAATATTAAGAAATGCTTGATTTCTGAAAAAATTCCAAACGAAAGCAAAGATTGCGACTATTGTGTTTATGCGGCAGCCAGAGCTGAGCATGAAAAATCCAAAAGATTGTTGAAAAGAAATAGCTCTGCCAACGAAAGCAAACTCTTTTAGTTATCTATCCATAAAGCGCTTCTCGTAAGCCAATCTTAAGTTATCGTTTTCATTTAACCTGAAAGACATGGTGACTTTTGTACCGTCCTTTTTGGTAAAGATTAAAGTAGAATTTTTGCCTAAATGGGCCTGTTTGCCAACGTATTTCGCAACACCTCCTTCTTTTTCACGCACTATTCTTCTAGCCTCTTCGTCCAGTTTTTGATTAAGTTGCTCAAGCGTAATGGGAATATATGTTTTAGTGGGCTTGTTCATAACCCTTCAATTATACCTTATTTTCAGAACTTTATATAGAACTCTAATACCGTACATTATTTACTCATTCTAATTATCAAATCTTTATAGTCTTTTGTTGTGAGATGCCATCCTCCTGGTTTAAGCGGACTGTCTAGGTCAATTATTACAACGTAAATTGTATAAGCAAGGGTTGCGATGCTAAGCGTAAATACATAATCAAGCCATATGATTTTTATGCCGATGAGCAATGGAAGTAGTATTATGAGTGACATTGAAAAGATAAGTGTATATCGCAAAACTTTAGGCATATGACGATCGCTGAAGTGGAGACGGTTTTTCCTGTTCTTTAATAAATCGCTAAACAAAGAAATTAATTGAGGATCTGACTTTGGGAATTCAAATAAAGCGTCTCGAAGATGAGCTAAAGCGTTTTCGGCATCTTCACTTCTTTCTCCGCGCTCGCTCTTACCCCAACCTTCTTTTATTACAACGTTAAGATATGCAATGATTAATTGTTTTATTTTCTTGCTAAAATCATTCTGCAAATGTTCCGTCCAAATCCAAAATTCTTCAATAGAATCAACTTCACTTTTAACAGCTTCAACCAAGCTGTTCCAGTTAGCCCATTCATTTTGAATAGCAAAAGCCGCAATAATGGAAAAAATTGTGCCAATTGCGGAATAAAGCATAGGCATCCCGCCGGGATCGGTTACTAAAATATTGGTATTATAATATTCACTTGTATGTATAAACCAAAAAATTCCGGAGAAACCGACAATAAAAACGCTTATTTTAGTTAATATATTCATATTTGATTGAGTATTTTCTGATTTAATGTCGGAGCAATTATAACAAAAAATGATCTAAATCCATAGTATAAATTTCTCTTCACATTGTTAGAATTGCACATTATACTATTTAAGTGTTTTAATTTTTAAAAATGAAAAATATTATTGATAAGTTAAATCAAATTTCAAAAACAGTTTACTGCCAGTTAAAACCATCAAAACTACATGGAGTTGGAGTTTTTGCAATTAGAGATATACCTAAGATGACCGAGCCGTTTCATGATGTTCTTCTTTGGCATAAGAAGTCTTATCGCAAGGTTTCTAAGGCTGAATTGAAACGTCTGCCATCCCATTTGATTAAGTTAATCAAAATTTACGCAGTTGGAGATAAAAATTACTATTGGGTATCCACTGATTCGTGGAATAAGTACGGCATTGACGATTTTCTTAATCACTCAACCAAACCAAATATCGGTTGTGTAGGTGAATATAAATTTATAGCTCTTCGTGATATTAAAGAAGGAGAAGAGTTAACTATAGATTATCGCGAAATTGATGACGCATGGAAGGAAAAATTATCTGTAAAAACTAGAAAATGATCATTGAAAAACCAAAATTTCTAATACTTTCTTATGAAGGTTGTGCAAGCGATATAGCTTGGCAAATAACTAAAGAGGGATACGAAGTAAAATATTATTGCGCGAGCAAGGATGACAGGGACGTAGGAGACGGATTTTTCCCTAAAATTGATAATTGGAGAGCAGAAATACCATGGGCCGATGTGGTTGTGTTTGATGATGTGTTCGGTTTTGGAAATACCGCCAGCCAACTAAGAAAATCTGGGAAATTGGTTGTAGGCGGCACTGCGTATACTGATCAGTTGGAAATGGATCGCTCTTTCGGCCAAAACGAACTTAAAAAGTTCGGCGTGCCTATACTTAATTATCAGGAATTCAATGATTTTGATATCGCAATAGAATATGTACGCGCCAATCCAGGAGCCTATGTTATTAAACCAAACGGCGAAATACAGAGTCATAAGCAATTGCTTTTTGTCGGGCAAGAAGAAGATGGGGGAGATGTTATTAGAATTCTTGAAGCTTATAAAAGAGTCTGGGCAAAGAAAATAAAAGTATTCCAACTCCAAAAGAAAGTATCTGGAGTTGAAGTGGCCGTTGGAGCTTTCTTTAACGGTAAAAGATTCATTACGCCAATTAATGTTAATTTTGAACATAAAAATCTATTCCCCGGGAACGTAGGACCAACGACTGGAGAGATGGGTACTAGCATGTTCTGGAGTTCTCCTAATAGATTGTTTAACGCTACTCTTAAAAAATTTGAAGAAAAACTGGCCGAAGAAAAATATGTCGGCTATATAGATTTAAACTGCATTGTAAATGGCAACGGCATTTATCCACTTGAATTTACAGCGCGCTTTGGTTATCCAACTATTCAGATACAGCAAGAAGGAATAATGATGCCGCTTGGAGAATTGCTCTATAAACTTGCGAGTGGTGACGATTTTGAATTAAAAACTAAAAAAGGCTTCCAGGTCGGTGTAGCATTGGTTGTTGCTCCGTTCCCTTACGAAGACAGACGCATTTTTGATGCTTATTCAAAAAATACAACCATAGTGTTCAAGAAAAATAATCTTGATGGGGTCCATATTTCCGAAACGCGAATCGTAAATGAAGAATGGGTGGTAGCCAGTTATACCGGTTACGCCTTGATAATTGTTGGAACTGGGCAAACAATGAAACAAGCTCAACAGCAAGCCTATAATCGAATACAAAACATCCTTATACCAAATATGTACTACCGAACCGACATAGGCGACAGGTGGGTAGAAGACTCTGACAAACTACACAATTGGAGTTACTTGCGTGAAGTTTAGCGTTTAATCAATTGAATCGTTATATGTAGAATAATCTGTTGTAAGCTCTTCGCCTTGGACAATATCTCTATTGGCAACGAAGTTTGTTTCTCCGTCTATTTCTTTGGCATCAAGATTTGGGGTATCGGAATGATTTAAAAAATAGGTTATATTAATCTCGTTTAAACTGCGTGCGTCGCAATAAATCATGCCATTCTGAACGGCATAAAATGCTCTTACCATTTCTTTGACTGTACTCGGTATTTTTTTATTTTCCATTATTTCTTTTTCTGGTATGGCGATTATGTCAACGCTCGTATAGATTATAAATGGACTTGTTCCATTGGAGATATCTTTAACAGCAAAAACACCTACTCCGTGAATAGCGGATCTTTGTATTCGGCAATAAATATTATTCTCAAGATCTTTAATGATATCTTCTTTGGTCATGCAAGATGTATTCCGTGAAATTGTATTATATACTATGTTTTAAGTTTTATAAAAGAATAATGCCACTTAAATTTTACGAGGATGTTATTACGGCGCGTCCGCTTATAGAAAAAGCGATTCAAAAGTTTGGTTATGCGCCGGAGCATAATTTTGATTGGTATAGATTTTGTACCGAGGACGATGAAAAAAATATATTTATAATGGATGATTATGGTTGCGGACTTTTTACCATGGTCAACAAACATGGTGAATATCGTGTTTTTTCCAGTCCGGTTGCCGATTCTGCTCGCCGCATCTCTATTCTTGTGGAATATTTGGAACAAATATTTCAAACGCTTGATGTAAAAAAAGTTTGGCTTGAACTTGAGGCGTCTCTAAGAAAAGAATTTCTGAAAGTATTGCCAAGCCATTTAAAATCTAATTCAATAAACTATACTCTCACGTGGCCTATTATGGATATGAAAACATTTGATTTGGCGTTGCCTGGTGGGCATTATAAATATTTGCGGAAAGAGAAACATAAATTTTATCGCGATCATGTCGTAACAGTTACAGATGCAAAGAATTTTGAAGATAAAAATAGCCTATACGCGATTATTGATTCCTGGAAGAAAAAACGGAAAACTCGTGATAGAGCGTGGTGTACAGAATATAACAATATGATTAATGGCAATTTTGACGGAATGGCAACCGCACGCGTATTTATTGTTGACGGGAAAGCGGCCGGAATAAACGCCGGATGGATGATCCCAAATAGCGATCGTTTTTATGGAGCGATTGGCATTCACGATTATTCAGTGCCGGATCTCGGGGCTATGCTTTATCTTGAAGACTTAGAATGGTTAAAGAACCATGGATATTGGGAAGTGGATATGGGCGGGGGTGAAAAAGCGCTCACGGCATTTAAAAATTTCTTTTTGCCTAAGTCGTTCTATAAAACTAATGTTTTTTCAGTGGTAAAAACATAGAGTATCCTTTACGATTCCTTAAGATTTATTGATTATATACGCTGATTAGATTATCATCGCATAGTGAATAATCCACCTATCTACAATTCCGATAAAGTAAAACTGGGCGACCTCAACGAAGAGAGTGGCATAGGTCATTTTTTTGCAGGAAATCCGTATGATATTTCAGCATCGTTTTACAATGACTACGATTATGACTCATTTTGGGTTGGAAGGAATTTTGAGAATCTCGCTGATCAAATAGCAATTTCACGATTAATCGACAAGATACCACCGCCACACCGAAAAATCATCGATATTGGAGCCGGGACCGGCAGAATATCTCCTTTATATGGAAATAAATGGCAAAAGATGGTGCTACTAGATCCGTCACTTGACCAACTTGATATTGCAAAAAAGAGGATTCGTAATCCTGATGAAATCAGTTTCGTCCAAGGTACGACAGAATCAATTCCATTAGCGAATGACTCGTGTGACGCCGCTATATGTATCCGCACATTTCACTATGTGAATAATCCGCAAAAAGCCATTCATGAAATTAAACGAATACTTGCGCCAAATGGATATCTCATTCTTGAGATCCCAAATAAAAGACATATAAAAGTACGTCTCCGAGCCTTGTTTTCTTCGCGCTTGAAACGAGAAATATCATCACAAAATCCAAGATCTCTTGCCCTGGAAGATAAAAGTATATTATTCGTTAATCATCATCCGGAAGTTATTCGCGACATTCTTCTTGCTGAGCAATTTGAAATAATAGATATTCTTTCTGTATCTAATTTTCGGAGTTCATTTTTTAAAAACCTTATTCCGCTTAAGATTCTTCTCTTTTTTGAAAGATTATTACAATTCTCTTTGGCAAAAATATGGTTTGGTCCGAGTATCTATTTTCTTGTTAGAAAATCAAAAACTTAAATTTGACTTGTCTTTATGTTGTTTATGGTTTATAGTGACCTGTCGCCTTCGATAAGTGATGCAAGTGGTAATTGGGATTGCCATTAAAATAAATCATAATATGAATAAAAAGCATGAATAAATGTCCAAACTGCGGAACAACTTCTGAAGAAGTAAAATGTGCCGCCTGCAATGTAGACATGGTAAAGGCTGACGAGGCAGTTGCTGAATCAACTGAAACTGCCGTAGCTACAGAAGAAGTTGCAGCAGACAAGGAAGAGGGAACTGAAACCTCTGCCTAAGCTAGGTTTATTGATCTTAAAATAAAAACAGCCCATTATTGGGCTGTTTTTATTATTTCTAGTAATTAGTTGGTTTCGCTGGATGTATTACCAGTTTAAATTTGATATAATAAGGAGAATGAAATTTTTGTTAGCGGCTGTAATTTCAACTCCACTTATAATTTGGAGTCTGTTTTCTGTTCCTCGTTCGTTTGGACAAACGCAAACGACATCAATGCCTGATTTCGCAACTGCCGTTCAAGCTGGATTGCAATCTTTAGCAACAAATCCAATTGCACAATCTCAACAACAGGAAATTCTAAACCAAGATTATAAAAGTTCATGGGATGAATTCGGAATTAACACATTGGTTGACGGCAATATGCCTCCTACAGAGATTAATGACCTAATAGGTCAAGATATTATAAAATCAATCGAAACCGCACAAAACTACAATCAACAAGAAGCAAATTATTTCCAAGATACTCAAATCACTCCAGAGCAGATTCAAGATATTGAGGGTTCGACCGGAGCCGATGTCCTACCAAACGAGTCGTTCGATCCTAATCCAAGCGTTGGCATGAACCCCGATATAAATACATCACCATCTGATAC
>Ga0209514_10005009_pt1 | contig 17288 bp, 15 predicted proteins | sample Subgrocontami58m_FD_187452 | JGI IMG/M metagenome (GOLD analysis project Ga0209514, IMG submission 187452) | Subsurface groundwater microbial communities from S. Glens Falls, New York, USA - GMW37 contaminated, 5.8 m (SPAdes) (version 3) | ecosystem: Environmental > Aquatic > Deep subsurface >...
CTTCGTTCGGTTGATCGCGAAGCGGGTCCAGTGCAGGAGCCGCTCGTCGTCGATCGTGGCGATGTCGCGCACCCGTTCGCGGATGATCGCGAAATTCGCGCGCCCCACCGCGAGTGTTCGCGCGCCGTCGGCGATCGTCGAAGGGGGGGCGATCTCGACGATCTCGCCGCGACGGAACGACTGTTGCCCGTCGCTGCCCGCCTCGGGCTCCACTCCGTAGACGTCGACATCGGGCAGTACCGAAGTTGCGGCGAGGCTCACGCCCGCGAGCAATCCGCCCCCGCCCAGCGGAACGAGGATCGACTTTACTTCCGGCCATTCCTCGACGATCTCGAGGCCGACCGTTCCTGCTCCCGCAATGATCCGCGGATGGTCGAACGGAGGGATGACGGTGGCGCCGGTCTCTTCGGCGATCGCCCGGGCGACACTGTCGGCGAAGTCGTTCAAGGCGTCCGACGTCACGCCCGCCCTGCTCTCGATCGACGCGGGCCGGGTGCTCGGCGTCGCGGGACGGCCCGAGATCCGGCCGTTGCAGCTCCTCGACGTCGACCTGTGGCGCGCCGACGGGACGCGCGTCGGCCTGCTCGCCCGGCTTCGGGACGTGCTGCCCGGTCGCTACACCTTCGGGCTCACGGGCCGCGATCCCGCGGGCCGGCTGCTCCCGGCCGGTGAGTACGTGGTCAAGCTCGTGGGCTACCCGGTCGAGGGGCGCCCGCTCAGCCGGCGCCGTCTACCGTTCACCCTCCGCTGAGCTTCCGTATACTCGTCATACACTTTCGAATACCGCCTCTGTGAGCACGGTCGACGCACCCACCTCGCACCTTCGCGAGAACCCCTACGACATCGCGCGTGAGCAGCTCCAGCGCGTGGCGACGGTGTTCGACATCGACGCGAACCTCGTCCGCGTGCTCAGTGCGTGCAAGAAGTCCGTCGAGGTCTCGATCCCCGTCGGCATGGACGACGGCTCCACGCGGGTCTTCAAGGGCTTCCGGGTGACGCACAACGTTGCGCGCGGTCCTTCGAAGGGCGGCATCCGCTACCACCCCGACGTCACGCTCGACGAGGTGAAGGCTCTCGCGATGTGGATGACGTGGAAGTGCGCGCTGATGGGCATCCCCTTCGGCGGCGCCAAGGGCGGCGTCGTCGTCGACCCGAAGCAGCTCTCGCGCTCGGAGCTCGAGCGCATGACGCGCCGCTACACGAGCGAGATCATCAACGAGATCGGGCCGGAGAAGGACATCCCGGCGCCGGACGTCGGCACCGACGGCTCGGTGATGGCGTGGATCTTCGACACGTATTCGATGAACAAGGGACACTCGGTGCTCGGCGTCGTGACGGGGAAGCCGCTCTCCGTCGGCGGCTCGCTCGGGCGCGAGGAGGCGACCGCCCGGGGCGCGCTCTACTGCATTCGCGACGCGGCGGCGAAGCTGGACCGCTCGGTCGAGGGCATGCGCGTCGCCGTGCAGGGCTTCGGCAACGTGGGAAGCTATCTCGCGCTGTTCCTCCATCAGGAGGGCGCGATCGTCACGGCGATCTCCGACTCGACCACGGCGCTCTACAACGCCAAGGGTGTCGACGTCCCGGCCGCGTTCGCGCACAAGCGGGAGTTCCACACCCTGGACGGCCTGCGAGACGCGGAGGCGATCACGAACGAGGAGCTGCTCTTGCTCGACGTCGACGTGCTCGCTCCCTGCGCGCTCGAGCAGGTGATCACGGCACGGAACGCCGACGGCGTCAAAGCCTCGATCATCTGCGAAGGCGCCAACGGCCCCGTGACGCCCGCGGCCGACGCCATCCTCGAGGACAAAGGCATCCTGATCCTCCCGGACGTCCTTGCGAACGCAGGCGGCGTCGTCGTCTCGTACTTCGAGTGGGTGCAGGGGCTGCAGGAGTACTTCTGGAAAGAGTCCGAGGTGAACGCGAAGCTGAACGACATCGTCAGCCGGGCGTTCGAGGAGACGTGGGAGACGGCGCAGGCGCGCGACGTGCCCATGCGCGTCGCGTCGTACGGCGTCGCGGTGAAGCGGGTCGCCGAGGCGACGATCACCCGCGGCATCTACCCGTAGCCGCCGACGTCGTCATCTACCACGCCAAGGGCTGCCATCTCTGCGAGCGGGCGCTCGCGCAGGTACGGACGCTCCAGGTGGAGCTCGGCTTCCGCCTGCGTGAGGTGGACATCACGGGCGACGACACGCTCGAGGCCGAATACCGCGAGTGGCTTCCGGTCGTCGAGATCGACGGACGCCGCCGCTTCACATATCACGTGCATGTCAGTGCATTTCGCCAAGCGGTTGCACAAGCGGGGCCTGAGTCGTAGCTGCTACAACGGTCCGCGCTGTTACAAGCTCGACGAATGGAGGACGTGTGGCGGACCGCTTGACGGTTGGGGTCGCAGCCCGCCTGTCTCGGTACCTCCAGGTGCTGACGCAGGCGCGGAAGATGGGGAAGGCCCGCATCTCCTCGCAGGAGATCGCCGAGTACACCAACATCAACGCGACGCAGATCCGCCGCGACCTCTCGGCGTTCGGGAAGTTCGGCAAGCGCGGCGTCGGCTACAACATCGAGTCTCTCCTCGGTGAGATCCGCAAGATCCTCCGGACGCAGGGCCAGCACAACATCGCTCTCGTCGGCGCCGGCCGCCTCGGCCAGGCGATCGCGAGCTCGCCGATCTTCGCCGAGCATGGCATCAACATCGCCGCGGTCTTCGACAAGGATCCGGAGAAGCTCGGCCGGCCCGTCGGTCACGTCACGGTCAGCGAGTACGGGCGCCTGGCCGCGCTCGTGCACGACAAGAACATCATCGTGGGCGTGCTCGCCGTCCCCGCGGACGCCGCACAGAACGCCGCCGACGACCTGGTCGCCGCCGGCGTGAAGATCATCTTCAACTACTCGGAGGCGCTGCTCGAGACGCCCGCCGACGTGACGGTGCACACGTCGAACCCGGCGGTCGAGTTGCTCTACGCGCTCTATTTCCACCTGACGTAAATAGGCTGCGCCTCGTGCGCATCCTCCTCTGGCACGGCTACCTGCTCGGCGGCACCGGCTCGAACGTCTACACGCGCGCCCTTGCGCGCGAGTGGAGCCGCATGGGGCACGACGTGGTCGTCGTGTGCCAGGAGCGCCACCCTGAGCTCTACGACCTCGGCGGCGCCCAGGTCGTCGTGCCTGACCTGCCCGGAGGGCTGCTGCCGGTGTTCGTTCTCGACGAGTACGAAGGCTTGCAAGCGAAGCTCCTCCAGGACTTCACGCCGGCCGAGCTCGACGCATATGTCGACGCGAACGCGTCGGCGCTCGACGGGCTCCTGCCGGCCGACGGCGTCTTCGCGAATCACGTGCTGCTCGGCGGAGCCGTCGGGGCCGCCGCGGGCGCGCCGTTCGCGGTGAAGGCGCATGGCTCCGAGCTCGAGTACTCGATGCGCGGCAACGAGCGTCTGGCCCGCTGGGGAGCCGAGGTGCTCGCCGGCGCCGCGGCGGTCTTCGTCGGGTCGGAGCACATCCGCCGGGTCCTCGAAGACGTCGTCGGTCACGTCGACCGCGTGCACGAGGTGCCGCCCGGCGTCGACCTCGACGAGTTCGCGCCCGCAGAGCGCGACACCGCGCTGGCGGCGCTGATCGACGAGTCGCGCCGCGACCACGTCGGCGGTGGCGAGCGTCATCCCGATCCCGGCAACGCAGAACGCTTCGCGCAGTTCTTCGCCGACGAGGCGGCGACCGTCCTCTACTTCGGCAAGCTGATCGAGAACAAGGGCGTCCAGGTGCTGTTCGAGGCGATGGAGGGGCTCGACGCGCGCGCCGTGATCGTCGGGTTCGGCGACTACCGCGAGACGCTCGAGGTGCTGGCTCCGCCGGGGACGCTCTTCACCGGCGCACTCGAGCACCGGCACCTCGTGCACCTGCTGCCGCTGGTCGACGTCGCCGTCGTCCCGTCGATCTTTCCGGAGGCGTTCGGGATGGTGGCCGCCGAGGCCGCGGCCGCGGGCGTCCCTCCCGTCGTCGCCGACCACTCCGGCCTCGCCGAGGTGGCGGCGGGCATCGCCCGTGCGTACCCCGCCGATCGAAGCGGGCTCGTCTCGTTCCCGACCGGCGACGCCGCTTGCCTGCGTGAGCGCCTGCGGGCGTTGCTCGAGCTGCCGGCCGAGGAGCGCCGCGGGCTCGGCCTCGCCGCGCGCGCCGCAGTAGAGCGGAACTGGAGCTGGTCGAGGGTGGCCGAGCGCTTGCTGGAGCCCTTCGGTAACTAGAGTTTCGACCGTGGGCGAGGAGCAGAAGGTCGGCTACGAGGAGCTGCTCGCGTCATCGCGTGCGGCCTTCGAGGCGTCGACGGACTTCACCCTCGCCGTCGAGGAGGAGTTCGCGCTGCTCGACCCGGCGACCTTCGAGCTCGTCAGCCGCTTCGAGGACCTTCAGCAGGCGGCGCAGGGAACCGAGCTCGAGCCGCACCTCGTGGGCGAGCTGATCGCGTCCGAAGTCGAGGTGCGCACCGGCCGCTGCGAGACCTTCGCCGAGGCGGCCGAGAAGCTGGGGGAGCGGCGCGCACAGCTGCGCACGCTGGCCGACGGTGTCGGCGTCGGGCTCTCCGCGGTCGCGACCCATCCCTGGAGCCGCTGGCAGGACCAGCGCATCATCGACACGCCGCACTACCGTCGAAACGACGAGCTGCTGCGCTACGTCGTCTGGCGCAACAACACCTTCGGCCTCCACGTGCACGTCGGGATCAACGGCGCCGACCGCGCGATCCAGGTCACGAGCGCGCTGCGCAACTACTTGCCCGAGCTGCTCGCCCTGTCGGCCAGCTCGCCCTTCGTCGAGGGCATGTTCACGCACCTCCACTCGGCGAGGACGCAGATCTTCACGCGCATGTTCCCGCGCTGCGGGATCCCGGACAGCTTCGGGGACTGGGAGGCGTGGGAGTCGTATCTCCGCTTCCTCTACGAGACGGGCTCCGTCACGGAGCACACGCAGATCTGGTGGAGCGTCCGGCCGCATCTCGCGTTCCCCACGGTGGAGATCCGGATCTGCGACGCGCAGCCCGACATCGCCGAGGCGCGCTCGCTCGCGGCGTTCTGCTACTCGCTGACGGCGCGGATCGCACGGGCGCTCGACGAGGGGGAGCCCCTTCCCGACTGGCCGCACCGGCTGCTCGAGGAGAATCTCTGGCGCGCGCTGCGCTGGGGGCTCTCGGGCGAGCTGATCGACTTCGAGCGTGGCGAGTCGATTCCCGCGCGCGCCCGGCTCGAGCAGCTGCTCGCGTGGGTGCAACCGGTCGCCGAGGAGCTCGGCGCCGCGCACTGGCTCGCGATTCCCGAGCGCAACGCGGCGGAGCGTCAGATCGCACGCCACACGGAGGGCGCGTCGATCGAGGAGATCTTCGCGGAGCAGGTGCGGGCCGGTGAGCGAGTCTCCGGCTGAGCCCCCGCCGCCGCAGGCTGAGGCCGGTGCCGAGCAGCTGATGGAGGAGCTGCGGAAGGCCAGGGTCTCGGACCTGCTCGTCCACACGAGCTCGATGCTCGCCTCGCTCGCCTTCGGCAAGCTCGCGCCGGACGTGCGCGACCTCGAGCAGGCCCGGCTCGCGATCGACGCCCTGAAGGCGCTCGGCCCGCTGCTCGACGACGGGCCGAAGCGCGACATCCAGCAGGTGGTCGCGAACCTCCAGCTTGCCTTCGCCTCTGCGGCCGAAGCCGCCTCGAAGTAGCTCGCAGCAGTCACCCCGCCTCGCCGTGAGCACGAAGAAGGGGGCCCACCGGGAAGACATGGCTTCCCCCGTGAAGGCGAGCGAGGCGAAGCCGCTCGCTTGTGACGCGGTCGAAATCCCCGGATCTGATACAAACCTGCGCGCGCCGGGGTTTCCCCGGGCCACTTTGTGACGCGCTCGACTCGATCAAGGGGAGCCCTGAACGTATGAGCTTTTTCAGTGACCACGCAGTGCTGTTTGCACTGCTCTGTGCGGCGGCGGCCGTCGTGTACGGCCTCTACCTCACGGCCTGGCTGCTTCGTCAGCCCGCCGGCACGGAGCGCATGCAGGAGATCTCGCGCGCCGTCCAGGAAGGCGCCGCGGCGTATCTGCGCCGCCAGTACATCACGATCGCAGGCGTGGCGGTCGTCCCGTTCCTCGTGCTCGGCTTCTACAACAAGCTCGGGTGGGGGACGGCGGTCGGCTTCCTGATCGGCGCCGTGCTCTCGTCGGCCGCCGGCTTCATCGGGATGAACGTCGCGGTGCGGTCGAATGTGCGCACGGCCGAGGCTGCCCGCTCGGGTCTCTCGCCCGCGCTCAACGTCGCGTTCCGTGCGGGCTCGGTCACCGGCCTCCTCGTCGTCGGCCTCGGCCTGCTCGGCGTCGCGGGCTACTACTGGGCGCTGACGGACTGGCTCGGCCACACGCCGCACTCGGCGATCAAGGATCTCCTCGGCCTCGCCTTCGGCGGCTCGCTCATCTCCGTCTTTGCGCGTCTCGGCGGCGGCATCTTCACGAAGGCGGCCGACGTCGGCGCCGACCTGGTCGGCAAGCTCGAGGCGGGCATCCCGGAGGACGACCCGCGCAACCCGGCCGTGATCGCCGACAACGTCGGCGACAACGTCGGCGACTGCGCCGGCATGGCCGCCGACCTCTTCGAGACGTACGCGGTCACGGCGGTCGCCGTCATGCTCCTCGGCATCACCGGCGGGGCGGCGACGACCGGCACGCATCTCTGGCTCTACCCGCTCGCGATCGGCGGCCTTTCGATCCTCACGTCGATCATCGGCTCGCTGTTCGCGCGCGTGCGCGAGAACGGCAACGTGATGAACGCGCTCTACCGCAGCGTGCTCGTCGCGACGGTGCTGAGCGCAATCGGGTTCATTCCGATCACGATGGCGTTCGACACCAGCGGCAAGTTCAGCTTCTGGCACCTGTACGTCGCCGCGCTCGTCGGGCTCGTCGTCACGTTCCTGCTCGTCGGCATCACCGAGTACTACACCGGCACGCGCTGGAGCCCCGTGAAGGCGATCGCCAGGGCGTCGGAGACCGGCCACGCGACGAACATCATCGAGGGCCTCGCGATTGGCATGCAGGCGACGGCGCTGCCGGTTGTCGTCATCGCCGCGGGCATCCTGATCGCCAATCACGTCGGAGGCCTCTACGGCATCGGCGTCGCGGTCATGGCGCAGCTCTCGATGACCGGCCTGATCGTCGCGCTCGACGCGTACGGCCCCGTCACCGACAACGCAGGCGGGATCGCCGAGATGGCGGACCTGCCTCCCGAGGTGCGCGCGATCACCGACCCGCTCGACGCGGTCGGCAACACGACGAAAGCCGTTACGAAGGGCTATGCGATCGGCTCGGCCGCACTCGCGGCGCTCGTCCTCTTCGGCTCGTACGCCGACGGGATCCACGAGCAGGGCCAGGGGCACGGCAGCCTCGGCACTCTCACGTTCGACCTCTCGAACGCCTGGGTGATCGCCGGCCTCCTGATCGGCGGCCTCATGCCGTTCCTGTTCGCGTCGCTCGCCATGCAGGCTGTCGGCCGCGTCGGCGGCGAGGTCGTGCAGGAGGTGCGCCGCCAGTTCCGCGAGAACCCCGGCATCATGGAGGGGACGACGCGTCCCGAGTACGGGCGCGCGATCGACATCGTCACGAAGTCGGCGCTCCGCAGCATGCTGCTCCCCGCGCTCGTGCCGATCGGCTTCCCGATCATCGTCGGGATCATCAACCCGCGCATGCTCGGAGGCCTGCTCATCGGCACGATCGTCACGGGTCTCTTCCTCGCGATCGCGATGACCGCGGGCGGCGGCGCCTGGGACAACGCGAAGAAGACGATCGAGGACGGCGCGCACGGCGGCAAGGGCTCCGATGCGCACAACGCGTCGATCACGGGCGACACCGTCGGCGATCCGTACAAGGACACCGCCGGCCCTGCGATCAACCCGATGATCAAGATCGCCAACATCGTCGCGATCCTGATCATCCCCCTGATCATCTCGATTCACGGCTAGTCGCTCTCGGGGCGCGCGTGTCCTCTACCGTGACGGTATGAGGGCCGCGCGCCCCGGACGTTCTCACGGCGAGCTCGGAGTCGGGCTGCTCGCCGGCGTGGGCGCGGTGGTGTTCGTCACCGCGCTCGTCGCAGCCCTGAAGCCGCATGTGCCGGTGCTGAGCCTCGGCGTGCTCTACGTCTTCGCCGTACTGCCAGTGGCGGTTTTCTGGGGGATGGCGTTGGCGTCGTTCGTGTCCGTCGCGAGCATGCTTGCGTTCAACTGGTTCTTCTTGCCGCCGACGCACACGTTCCAGCTGAGCGACGGCGCGAACTGGCTCGCGCTCGCTGTCTATCTCGTGACGGCGATGGTGGTGAGCGCTCTCGCCGCGAGCGCACGCCGACGCGCCGACCTCGCGGAGCAGCGCGAGCGGGAGGCCGCGGCGCTCGCTGAAGAGGTGCTCGAGGCGGAGGCGCTTCGCCGGAGCGATGCGATCAAGACCGCGGTGCTGCACGCCGTCTCGCATGATCTGCGCTCGCCGCTGACGGCCATCGTCGCCGCTGCATCGAGCCTCGCCAATCGCGAGGTGCGACTGCGAGAGGCGGACCGTGCCGAGCTCGTCAGCACGATTCGCGCGGAGGCCGAGCGGCTCGATCGTGTCGTCGGGAACCTTCTCGACCTCTCCCGGTTGCAGGCCGGCGTCGCCGCGCCGAATGTGGAGCTCTGGCTCGCAGAGGAGCTTGTCGGCCGCGCCATCGAGCAACTCGGACCCGAAGCAGAGCGCGTGGCCACCGATATCGACGTCGACGCGCCGCCCGTTCGCGTCGATGCGATGCAGATCGAGCGCGTGCTCGTGAACCTGCTCGACAACGCGTTGAAGTTCTCCCCTCCGGGCTCCCCCGTGCAGGTCCGGGCCGACGAACGGGCCGGGGAGCTGCTTCTTCACGTCACGGATCAGGGCCCCGGGGTGGGCGCGGATCAGTGTGAGTCGGTGTTCGAGCCCTTTCACCGCGGTGACCGTGCCGGCGTTCCCGGTGCGGGTCTCGGCCTCGCGATCGCACGCGGCTTCTCCGACGCGAACGGCGCCCGCGTGTGGGCGGAGAACGACGAGTGGGGTGGCCACTTCGTGCTCGCGCTTCCGGCCGTTGAGCGGACGCCGGTGTCCGCGTGAGCCGCATCCTCGTTGTCGACGACGAGCCGCAGATCCTCCGCGCCCTCGAGATGAGCCTCCGAGGAGCCGGCTACGAGGTCGAGACCGCCTCGACCGGGTCGCAGGCGCTGACGGCCGCGGCGGTGCACCCACCGGACGCGGTGATCCTCGATCTTGTGCTCCCCGATCGGCGCGGCACTGACGTGTGCCGGGAACTCCGCGAGTGGTGCGCCGTTCCGGTGCTCGTGCTTTCGGCCGTCGGCGACCAGAGCGAGAAGGTCGCCGCGCTCGACGCGGGCGCCGACGACTACGTGACCAAGCCGTTCGGCGTCGACGAGCTGCTCGCGCGGCTACGTGCGGTGCTCCGTCGCGGCGAGCCCTCGACCGAACCGGTCAGCGACATCGGCGAGCTGCGGATCGACCTCGCCGCCCGAGAGGTGACCTTCGCGGGCCGACTCGTGCAGCTGACGCCACACGAGTTCACGCTGCTGCGCCTGCTCGCCCGCAACGAAGGCAAGCTGCTGACGCACAAGATGATCCTCGAAGAAGTCTGGGGGCACGCGTACGCCGCCGAATCGCACTACCTGCACGTCTATGTCTCGCAGCTACGGCGGAAGCTCGAGCCGGAACCCACGCGGCCGCGGTACATCCTCACCGAGCCTGGCGTGGGCTACCGGCTCGTCGATCCGTCGCGCAGAGGGTCTTGAGGGCTCCCTGAGGCGGCGAGCGCAAATCCTGAGGACGGCCTGAGGCGCGCGTGACCTAGCGTCACGGCGTGGCTGCACATCCGCGCTCTCCGCGTGCTCTCGACCTTCCCCGTCCGGGCCGGGCGGCGCTTCCATTCGTACTCCTGTGCGCCGCGGCGCTCGCGTTCGAGGCCGATCCGCAGCTGCCGTGGTCCGCCGGCGTGATCGCGGCGGCGGCGTTCGCCGGCGCGGGTGGGTTGCGTGCGCTCCACGCACGGCACGAGCTCGCCGTCGTCCGGAGATCTGCCGAACGCCTGATCGCGCAAGAGCCGCACAGTGTCGAGACCTCCCTGCTCGCCCGCTGGCGTTCCGCCGAGCTGACCGCGCCGGCGTCACGCGCCGCGCTCGCGCGGGAGGCCACGCGCGTCGTCCGGCTCCTCGATCCCGCGTCGCTCCCGACGGCGTCACCCCTTCGCCGGGTGGCCGGCCGGCGCAGCGAGGATCTGTTGTCGCAGCTCGCCGCCAGGCTCGCGGACGACAAGCCCGTCACTGCGCGCGGAGTGCTGCTTGCGCGCCAGCTGTTACAGGACCCCGCCGGGCCCCTGTACTCGGATGAGTCCGAGCATCTGCTCCCGCATGCGCTCAAGCGCGTTCTCTGGGTTCTCGAGCCGTGACCGCCGTCCGAGGGCCGGCGATTTCTGCGCCGAGCCGTCCGGTGCGGCGGCTGTTCGTCGGTTCCCCCATGAAGACGGGGCAGATGGACGAGACGCTGCTATCCAAGACGCTCGCTTTGCCGATCTTCGCGTCGGACCCGCTGTCGTCGGTCGCCTATGCAACGGAATCGGCGCTCGTGGTGCTCATCGCCGTGTCGGCGGCGTCGGCGCATCTCGTGCTCCCGATCTCGGTCGCCATTGCAGCGCTGCTCGCGATCGTCGTGATGTCGTACCGACAGACGGTGCGCGTCTACGAGACGAGTGGCGGTGCGTACATCGTCGCGCGCGAGAACCTTGGCACGACTGCGAGCCTCACGGCGGCGGCCGCGCTGCTCACGGATTACGTGCTCACGGTCGCGGTGTCTATCTCCGCCGGCGTCTTCGCCGTCACGTCGTTCGCTCCGTCGCTCACCGCCCATAAGGTCGGTCTCTCGCTCGCGTGCTTGCTCCTGATCGTGGTTGCAAACCTCCGGGGTGTCCGCGAGTCAGGGCTGCTCTTCGCGCTTCCGACGTACGCATTCGTCCTCGCGATCGCCGCCTTGATCGTGACCGGGCTCGTCGAGCTCGTCATCGGCGACGTCCACCGCGCGACGGTGCCTCACGCCCTCCCGGTCGGAGCCGGGACGCTCACGCTCTTTGTCCTGCTCCGCGCGTTCGCATCGGGCTCGACCGCCCTCACGGGCGTCGAGGCGATCGCGAACGGCGTCAATGCCTTCAAGCGTCCGCACGGCAAGAACGCGGCGACGACGCTCGCGGTGCTAGGCGTCATCGCGATCACGCTGTTCCTGGGAGTCTCGTTCCTCGCGGTCCGCGTGCACGCGCTCCCGAGCGCCACCGACTCGGTCGTCTCGCAGATCGCCCGGGCGGTCTTCCAGCCAGGCTCGATCGGCGGGTTCATGTACTACGTCGTGCAGGGTCTGACGTTGCTCGTGCTGATCCTCGCCGCCAATACGTCCTTCCAGGGCTTCCCGCGTCTCTCCGCACTCCTCGCGAAAGACGGGTTCGCGCCGCGGCAGTTCACGAACCTCGGCGACCGGCTCGTCTACTCCAACGGGGTGGTCGTGCTCGCCGGTGTAGCCGCGTTGCTGCTGTGGATCTACGGCGCGAACACGAACAGCCTCATCCACCTCTACGTGATCGGCGTCTTTACGGCCTTCACGCTCTCGCAGGCCGGGATGGTCAGGCACTGGTGGAGCCGGCGCGACGCGGGCTGGCGCGGGCGGCTCGCCGTCAACGCCGTCGGCGCCGCAGCCACGGCGCTCGTGACGGTGATCGTCGTCTACACGAAATTCGGCGAGGGCGCGTGGCTCGTCACGGTCGCCATTCCGCTGCTCGTCCTGACGATGGTGGGGATCCGGCGGCACTATCGGCGGCTGGCACGCAGGCTGGCGGCAGGCGCCGCCGCGGTGGTCGCCGCCCCGGCCGCGCGAAACACGACGCTCCTCGTCGTCGACTCGATCTCCCGGGCCACGGACGAGGCGCTCTGGTTCGGACGCACGATCTCGTCCGGGGCGTTGCGCGCGCTCCACGTGCCGCGGGCGGGGACGGATCCAGGAGTCTCGCCCCGGTGGTTCCGCCATGTGGGTGGACGGCCGCAGCTCGAGGTGCTCTCCCGTGACGGCGGCATGACGGACGCCGTCGTCGAGCAGGTGTGGCGCCTGCCGCGGAGCGAGTCGGACTTCGTCACCGTCGTCGTCCCCGAGGACTTCCGCTCGGAGTCGCTCGTCGAGCAGCTCCGCCGGCCGAGGGAGCTGGCGCTCAAGCTTCGCCTGCTCGCCGAACCCGGGGTCGTCGTCGCCAGCGTTCCCGTCGTCGAAGGCCGCGGCGAGGCGAGGCAGGACAAGCTGATCGTGCGAGTGCTCGTCTCCGGCGTCAATGCAGCCTCGATGCGCGCCGTCAACTACGCCCATACGCTCGCCATCCCGGATACCCGTGCCGTCCATTTCGCCTTGGACGAGGACGAGGCGTACGCGATCAAGGCGGACTGGGTGAGGCACGGGCCGAGGCTCGGCCTCGACGTCGATGCCGCCCCGTACCGTGACTTCGGGCCGCCCCTGCTGCAGTACCTGCGCGGCCTCACCGCCGAGGAGGGCACCGTCGTCCTCGTCCTGCTGCCCGAGCTCGTCGTGCGCGGCTGGCGCCGGCTTCTCCACAACCAGCGGGCGCTCTACGTGAAGCGGCTCCTGCTCTTCGAGCCGGGCGTCATCCTCGCGAGCGTTCCGTACCAGCTGCTCCGCTAGGCCAACTAGAGTCCTCCGGTGCCCCGCCGGCGCCAGCAACAGGGCCTTGAGCGCGTCCTCGGAGCGAACGCGCTCTTCGCGACCGCGTACGGAAACGTCGGCTCGTCGATCTACTACGCGCTCGGGCTGACCGCGAGCATCGCGCTCGGGATGACGCCGCTCGTGTTCATCATCAGCGGGCTCATCTTCGCGGCCACCGCGGCGACGTACGCCGAGGGGACGGTTCGGTATCCGGAGGCCGGCGGCTCGTCGTCGTTCGCGCGCCACGCCTTCAACGAGCTCGTGTCGTTCGGGGCGGCCTGGGCGCAGATGCTGAACTACGTGATCACCGTCGCGATCTCGGTGATCTTCGTCCCGCACTACCTGTCGATCTTCTGGGAGCCGCTGCGCACGACGCCGTGGGACGTGATCGTCGGCATCGGTGTCACCTGGCTGCTCGTCGGGCTGAACATCGTCGGGATCAAGGAGGCGGCAAGCCTCAACGTCCTGCTCGCCGTACTCGACTTCGCGACGCAGCTGCTGCTCGTCGGGCTCGGATTCGTCCTGATCTTCGACACGCACATCATCACGAGCAACATCCACTTCGGCGTCGCGCCGACCTGGTCGAACTTCGCGCTCGCGATCCCCGTCGCGATGATCGCGTACACCGGGATCGAGACCGTGTCGAACCTCGCAGAGGAAGCGCGCGATCCGCTGCGCTCGGTCCCGCGTGCGATCTCGTGGGTCGCGATCGCGGTGTTCGCGATCTACTTCACGCTGCCCTGGGTCGCGCTCTCGGCCATGCCGGTCGTCAAGGAGGGCGGCAAGTACGTCACGAAGCTCGGCCAGAACCCGGCGCAGGGTGGCTTCAAGAACGACCCGGTGCTCGGGCTGGTCGAGAACCTCGGCCTGCACGGCGCCGTCCTGAGCGGGGCCAAGATCTACGTCGGCATCCTCGCGGCGACGATCCTCTTCATCGCGACGAACGCCGGCGTGATCGGCGCCTCGCGCATCACCTACTCGATGGCCACCTATCGGCAGTTGCCGGAGGTCTTCCGGCGGCTGCACCCGAAGCTGAAGACGCCGTGGCTCTCGCTCGTCGTCTTCGCCGGGATCGCGCCGACGCTGTTCCTGCTCTCCGGCAAGGTCGACTTCCTCGGGCGCATGTATGCGTTCGGCGCGATGCTGTCGTTCACGATCGCTCACCTCGCCGTGACGGCGCTCCGCGCGAAGAAGACGGAGGGCGACGAGCAGCCGTGGCACGCCAGGCCGAGCTTCAGCTTCCGCGGCGTCCAGTGGCCGCTCTTCGCGATCGTCGGCGGGCTCGGAACCGGGGCGGCATGGCTTGTCGTCGTCGTGCAGGACGCGCCCACCCGGTACGCGGGGCTCAGCTGGCTCGCGGTCGGATTCGTCTTCTACGTGCTCTACCGCCGCAGCCTCGGCGCGCCGCTGCGCGAGACCGTTCGCGCGCCGGTCGTGATCATGGCGGGCAGCCTCGAGTACCGAAACATCCTCGTCCCGATCGCTCCGGGCTACCCCTCCGACGAGGCGATGCAGGTCGCGTGCCGTCTCGCAGGCGAGCGCCGCGCGTCGATCATCGCCGAGACGGTGATCGAGGTGCCGCTCGAGCTGCCGCTCGACGCGTATCTGCCCGAGCGGCTCGACGAGGCGAACGACCAGCTGGACGAGGCGAGCGCGATCGCCGAGCTCTACGGCGTGCGTGTCACCGAGCGCATCGTGCGCGCCCGCAATGCGGGTCGCGCGATCGTCGACGAGGCGACGCGCCGCGACTCGGAGATCATCGTCATGGGCGGGCCTCGGCGCGTGCGGCTCGCCACGGGCAAGCGCGCGATCTTCGGCGACACCGTCGACTTCGTGCTGAAGCACGCTCCGTGCCGAGTGATGGTCGCCGCCTCGAAGGACGCGGCGAAGTGAACGCCGGGCTCTACCGCCGGATCGCCGCGCTGCTCGCGCTCTCGATCGCCGTGCTCGGGTTCGGGTTGCTCGTCTCGACGGCCCTGCACGGCGGCGGCACGAGCGGCTATCTGATCGGCGCGATGTTCGTCGCTCTCGGCTCGGGACGCCTCTACCTGCTGAGGAAGCGCCGCTAGATGGCCCGCAAGCTCCCGCAGCTGCAACGTGTCCTCGACGCTCCGGCGCTCGCCTCCGTCGCGTACGGCGAGATCGCCTCGTCGATCTACTTCGCCCTCGGGATCATCGCGCTGCACGCACTCGGGCTGACCCCGGTCGTGCTCGGCGTCGTCGGCCTGCTGTTCCTCGTCGTCGCGCTCTCGTACGCCGAGGGCACCGCGTCGATACGCGAGACCGGCGGCGCGGCGACCTTCGTCCGGTTCGCGTTCAACGACTTCGCGGGCTTCCTCACCGGCTGGGTGCTCTTCCTCGACTACCTGATCGTGATCGCGCTCTCGGCGCTGTTCTTCCCGCACTATCTCGGCCTCGCGCTCGGCATCGACGTGATCGCCCGCCATCCGGGCGACGTCATCGCGGCGTGCGTGCTGGTCTCGCTGATCGGCGTGTCGCGGCTCACGCGGCGTACGAAGCTCTACACGTTCGGCATCGCGGTCGCAGTGCTCGATCTCGTCACGCAGGTGCTGCTCGTGCTCCTCGGCTTCGCGCTCCTGTTCTCCGGGAGCGCGCTCACGCGCGGCCTGTCGCTCGGCACGTCGCCTTCGTGGCACGCGATCGCATTCGCCCTGCCGCTCGCGATGCTCGCCTACACGGGCCTCGAGACCGTCGCCAACCTCGCAGAGGAGGTCCGGCGGCCGGGCCGCGACCTGCCGCGCAGCCTCTTCAGCGCGATCTCGGGCGTCGTCGTGATCTACGTGCTGATCGCGCTCGTGGGGCTCTCGGCCTTCCCGGCGCCGCACGGAGCCACCGCGCTCGGCACCGACTGGCTGCGCGCGCCGCTGATGGGCATCGTCTCGGCGGTGCAGTTGCACGTCCCGCACTGGTTCGGCCGGGTGTTGCGCGTCTACGTCGGCCTGACCGGAGCGCTCGTGCTGCTGTCGGCGGCGACCACGTCGATCTCCGGCTTCGGCAGGCTCGCGTACTCCCTCGGCGAGCACGGGCAGCTGCCGCGTGTGTTCGGACGGCTGCACCGGCGCACGCTCGTCTCGCCGGAGTCGGTCGTGGCGGCCTGCGTGATCGCGATCGCGCTGCTGCTCGGCACCTCGTTCCTCACGAACCCCGTGACGTTCCTCGCGAGCCTCTTCAGCTTCGGCGTCCTGCTCGCCTTCACCGCCGCGCAGCTCGCGGTCGTGCGCCTGCGCCGCACGCAGCCGGATCTCCGGCGCCCATTCCGGGTTCCGCTGAACGTTCGCGTCCGCGGCGTCGCCGTGCCGGTTCCGTCTCTCGTCGGGGCCTTCCTCACGGCGAGCGTGTTCGTCGTCTCGATGGCGACGCACATCGGCGCGCGCTACGGCGGCCCGGCGTGGCTCCTCGCCGGGCTCGTCGTCTACCTGCTCGTGCGCCGCTCGAAGGGCGCGGGCCTGCTCGAGCACGTCGTCTCGGCCGACGAGCACGTGCTCCCGCCCGAGGCGGTGTTCTCGCGGATCCTCGTGCCGATGAAGCTGGGCCAGATCGGCGAGGAGATGGTGGCGACGGCGGTCAAGCTCGCCGAGGACGGCCGGGCCGTCGTGGAGGCCGTGTTCGTGATCAAGGTGCCGCTCGACCAGCCGCTCGACGCGCCCCTCGTCGACCTCGAGGAGCAGGCAGCGGCGTCGCTCGCCGAGGCGGCCGCGCTCGGTCGCGACCACGGCGTCGAGGTCGTGTGCCGGACGGTGAGGGCACGCGCGCTCGGCGACGCGATCGTCGAGGCGGCCGCGGAGAGCGGGGCGGACCTGATCGTCCTCGGCTCGTCGCCCCGTTGGCGACGCCAGTCGCGCTTCTTCTCGCCGACCGTCGACTACGTGCTGCGCAAGGCATCGGCCGAGGTCCTGATCGTCGCCTTCCCGCAGGGCATCCTCGAGGACGCGTGAGCGTCGGCCCGCGCTACGCTGCGTCTGCAATGAAGGCGCTCGTCATCGGTTGCGGCAGGGTCGGTGCGACCATCGCGCTCAACCTCCACAGGGAGGGGTGGGAGGTGGTCGTCGTCGACGAGAACGAGGACGCCCTCTCGCGCCTCGGGGAATCGTGGCGGGGCGCGTTCGTCGTCGGGCACGGCATGGACACCGACCTCCTGCGGCAGGCCGGCATCGAGGACGCGGATGCCGTCGTCGCCGCTACCGACGGGGACAACACGAACATCGTGATCGGCCAGGTCGCCCAGAAGCGCTTCGACATCGGCTGCGTCGTCGTGCGCGTGCTCGATCCGGCGCGCGCCGAGTTCTACGCCGCGCGCGGGATGCGCACCGTCTGCCCGACGTCGGTTGCGATCGACGCGCTGATGGAGACCGTGCGCACCTGCGACGTGCCCCGCCTGGAAGTTCTCTGATGTACGTGATCGTCGCCGGCGGCGGCAAGGTCGGCGCGAACGTCGCACGCTCCCTCATCCGCCTCGGGCAGGAGGTGACGCTGATCGAGCAGCGGCGGGACCGCTTCGAGCGGCTCGAGGACG
>Ga0209514_10005011_pt1 | contig 17286 bp, 12 predicted proteins | sample Subgrocontami58m_FD_187452 | JGI IMG/M metagenome (GOLD analysis project Ga0209514, IMG submission 187452) | Subsurface groundwater microbial communities from S. Glens Falls, New York, USA - GMW37 contaminated, 5.8 m (SPAdes) (version 3) | ecosystem: Environmental > Aquatic > Deep subsurface >...
GTTATAATTATGCCGAGTTTTTTTGATTATAGAGAAGGAAGTGATCCGCGTGACAGCGAACTTAAGCTTGCCTGGGACTTTGACATTGAAAAATTTAGAGTTAAAGTTGTTGGAGAGGATTTAAAAGTCTTGGACTTTGGGGTTTTGGGGAAGCTAGGGTAAATTAGTTATTCTGCTGGTTTTGAGAAGGAGGCTGAAGCTGTGGAATTCTTAAATGGGGGTCTGGAATGCCGATTTCATCATGTAGGAGAACTGATTTTATTGAGCATCTTTTAAAGATAAAGTTCTGTATGTGCATTGCTGCAAATTGAGGGACTTGCTTTTTTTTCCAGGATTTTTGAAATTCTTTTGATTCTTCTTTTGTTGCTGTTACTTTTATCACGCCTTCAAAAGAAACTTCTCCTTGCTTGTCTATTATTTTTTTTTCTGGAGAATTGTCTTGCGTTCCATAAGTTAAGGCATATGTAAAAGAAATATTTATTGCTTCTGCGTCCTTTAATATGTCTATTTTTTCTTTGTCTAGATTAGTGAATTCTATTGCGTAATTTCTTCCTGCATTTTTAAAGTTTAGGGACTTTTCTGCGTGAATTTTTGTAAGATTAAAACCTATTATTTCCATTTGTAGTTGAATACAAAGTGATTTTTAAAGTTTTGCGTTCTTAAGAAGTATGATTGAAAGTGTTTATTTAGTTGTCATTAAATAGTTGTTATATGTGGGAAGATTTAAAAAGTGCTCTTAATTTTTCTTAGAATGAAAGGTTTAGATGTTTTGTGGTGCTTGGTTGGTTTGTTTGTATTTGTAAATTTTTTTCTTGTTAATATTGTTGTGCATGAATGGGGGCACTATCTTGCTGCAGAGAATTATGGGCTTGAGCCTGAAATAAGTTTTCAGTTTGAAAACTTGACAAGCGTGGAGTTTAGCCTTGAAGGGATGAACATTGCAAGCACAAGTTTTATTGATGATGGGAATAGCGGGCATTTGAGTGTAATTGCTTTGGTAGGACCTTTTTTTAACTTGGTTTTGGGAATGAGCTTTTTAGTTATTACTATATTGAGTAAAAAAAGATTTATTAAAGAAATTATGTTTGTGGGGTTTATAGTTTCTGTTGCTTCTTTTTTAATGAATATGCTTCCTTTTAGCGGAAGTGATGGAAGCTTGATTTTCGGTCAATAATTAAGTTAAATCTTCTTCGGAGACTACGACAAAATCACCTATTGCTATAATGGTATTATAAGGGATAAGAACCTCTTTGCCGGAAGATATTTCTAGATTGAGATTTCTTGTGTGGGGAGTAGGGTCTTTTATAACTAATTGAATAAGCTCGCCTGTTCTGGTTTCAAAGGTAACGTCTTTAACCATGCCTAATCTTTTGCCTTCTTTTGTGACTACTAGCTTGCCTATAACGCTTTTTAAGGGTTTTTTGTCTAGTGCCATAGGGAGAAAAGAATTGTTTTGTATATAAACTTTTCCATGTTTTTATATATCAATTAGGAAGATGTTTCGGAGAGAGGGTGTCCCCTTGGTTTCGTGTGGAAAGTTGATAAGGTTTATAAAGGATGATAAGATTTATTTTTATTTTATTTTTATTTATAAATATTTATATTATATAATATATATTATAATATATAGTATGTAGTATATATTATATTTGTTCGTTTTATATTGTTATTTTACTTTTAGTTAGATTATTTTTTGTTATGTCAAAGTTCTGAAGACCACGCACTTAAGTGCGTGGGAACTTTGAGCATCCAAAAGTCCCAAACAAAAAAGTAAGGACTTTTTGATTGTTGGAGTGGAAGCGGGGGTGTGTGGTTTTTGTTTTGTTTTTATTGTTTTGTAGTGGAATTTCAGTGGAAATATAGGTTAGAATAATTAAGTTTAAATAGTGTTTTCAATAATATTCTTTATTGTTATGCGCAAAAGAGGGGAAAATGGATAAAATAGATAAAATTTTTGGAGCTTATGTTATAGGAGATTTATTTAAAGATAAAAGTGTTGTTCAGGCTAATTATATTCCAGGGGTTATTTTACATAGAGCCGAACAAGTGGAAAACATTGCTTCTATTCTTGCTCCTGCTTTGAGGGGAGAAAAAGTAAGCAATTTATTTTTATATGGCAGGACAGGAAGCGGGAAGACGTTGAGCGTGCAGCATGTGGGAGACAGGCTTCTTGAGAAAGTTAAACAGCTTGGAGGAGATAATTTAAAATTTATTTATATTAATTGCAAGCTTAAGAAAGTAGCTGATACGGAGTATAGGATTATCGCTGAACTGATAAAATCTTTAGGGGGAAAAATTTCCGCTACAGGGCTGCCAACTGACGTTGTTTATTCTAAATTTATTGAAATGATTGATGACAAAAAACAAATTATTATCTTAGTTTTAGATGAAATAGACCAAGCTGTCAAGAAAATCAATGATAATTTTATTTATACTTTGACAAGGATGAATTCCGAACTTAAGAATGCACAGATTAGCTTGATAGGAATCAGCAATAGCTTGACTTTTATGGATAATCTTGATCCTCGTGTTAGGAGTTCTTTAGGAGAAGAAGAAATTGTATTTCCCCCTTATAATGCCTTGCAATTGCAGGATATTTTGAAAGAGAGGGCTGACAGGGCTTTCAAAGAAGGCATTCTAGAAGATGGTGTTATCGCTAAATGTGCTGCTTACGCTGCTAGAGAACACGGAGATGCAAGAAGAGCACTTGACTTGCTAAGAGTTGCTGGCGAGCTTGCTGAAAGAGAAGGGCTCAAGAAGATAGAACTTAAACATATAGACACAGCTAACCAGAAAATAGAGAAAGATAAGATGCTTACTACAATTGAAAATATTCCTATTCAGTTCCAGCTTGTTTTATATGCTATTATGAGACTTGACGCTTCAAGAAGCGAGCATGTTTTTACAGGAGACGTTTTCAATGCTTACCAGAGTGTTTGCGAGGAGACTAAAAACGAAATTCTTACACAAAGAAGAGTAAGCGATATTATAGCTGAATTTGACATGCTCGGAATAATAAACGCTAACGTTGTTAGCAAAGGAAGGCAAGGAAGAACAAGAGAAATAAGGCTAATGCTTACGCCTTCTGTAAAAGAAAAGGCTAAAGAGATTTTGAAGGATAATTTTGAGCTTTGAGCTGTTAGATATATTTATTAATATAAAACATTCTTATAATTAATGGAAAAGAGGTTTTTGGCTTTTATGGCAATGACTTTTTTATTAGTTATAATTTTGGCAAGTTTTGTTCTTGGACAGATTAGTTCTCCATCACCAAGCCCAACTGCTTCTTCCTCTTATATACAATTAGCACCAGACGCTGTTATTGAGTATACTAATCCTTATACAGGTGAAGTTGTTGATTTGAGTTCTATGCAAACAGCGAACGGATATAGCGATGAAATAGCAGGCTATATATATTCGGGCAACAACTTTGTGTCTATTTTGCCTTCTAATGATAAATCTAGATTCGACATTGATGATAATAGGGAAACTTCTGCATATATAATTGAATTTAAAGATAAATCTTTACTTGAAAAAAGAAAAGAACTTCTTCCTGATTTGAAATATAAGCCTTCTCCAAAAGATACAATAAGCCAGGAATTGGATATTTATAGAGAAAGCTTAAAATTAGCACATGAAAATTCAAAACAAAGAGTATTAAATGCGGTCAATTCCCTTCGCTACACAAGAAATGAGCGCCCAGTTTTTTCTGTTATAAGGGATTTTTCTATTGTATTTAATGCTATAGTTTTTGAGCTTACACTTGAAGAAGTTGAAGAGGTTAAAAAACTTGCTGATGTAAGAGCAGTATATCCTAGAGTTAAGGTTCGTGCTTTGTTGGATGAGTCAGTAGGCTTAATAGGAGCTGATAAGGCTCTTTGGCCATTGGTGACTGGAAAAGGTGTTACTATAGGCATAATTGATACTGGAATTGATTATACACATGAAAATTTTGGGAGTTGTAAAAGAGAGGAATTTCTTGGTGGAAAATGCGGCAAAGTTATGGGCGGCTATGATTTTGTTAATGATGACAATGATCCTTATGATGATAATAGTCATGGGACACATGTAGCAGGGATTGTAGCAGGGAATGGACCCAAAGTTAAAGGAGTCGCACCTGACGCTAAACTTTACGCTTTAAAAGTTCTTGATTCTTCAAGTCATGGAAGCTCTGACGATATTGTTGCAGGTATTGAGAGGAGTTTTGATTTAGATGGAGATGGATATATTTATGGAATAGACCCCGAAGAAGACAATATCGATGATACTCTTGATGTAATTAGTCTTAGTCTTGGAGGTAATGGGAATCCTGATGATTTAATGTCTTTGGCAGTTGATAGAGCTATTGATAACGGGGTAGTTGCGGTTGTGGCTGCAGGAAATTGTGGTCCACAAGGTTCGACATTTGGTCGTTGTTCGAAATTAGGAGACAAAACCATACACAGCCCAGGAACCTCAAGAAAGGCTATAACTGTAGGGTCTGTTGATAAAGCGTTAAAGATATCTGGCTCTAGCTCCCGTGGACCTGTTGAATGGAAAGGAGAAATTATTACAAAGCCTGATGTTGTGGCTCCCGGAGTTAATATATTATCCAGCATACCAGGGATTTTGCAAGAGTCCAATAGTTATAAAGAGTATTCTGGCACTAGCATGGCTACCCCTCATGTATCCGGACTTGCCGCGTTATTATTAGAAGCTTATTCATGGAGTCCACAAGAAATTAAAGATATGCTGATGTCAACTGCATCTGACTTGGGTTATGATGCGAATACGCAGGGGAAAGGCTTAGTGAGTGCTTCTGCTGCATTAGAAAAAATAGGAACAAACTATTTAGAATCCATAGTATTGCCTTATAATGAGATTATAAGAGCAGACCCGATTAAAAAAGAAATTGAAATAAAACAGAGTTATAGAATAATCAATTTAAAAAGTACAGAATTAAAATATAATCTTAAAGCCGAGACACCTAATGGAATAACTTCTTCTTTTAGCCAAATAAACTTTAATATCCCTGGCAAAGGCGAGGCTTATTTTGATCTAAACTTGAAAATAAACTCTGATATTATATCTAGCAACCCAAAAGAAGGAAGAATAATTTTTTCTTCACAAAGCAAAACATTTGCAGTTCCTTTTATAGTTAATTTAAATCATAGACTTATTCACCCTGAAGAAATTGATCTAGGTATTTTCTTGCCTAGCGTTTCATTATGGGAGAAGAAATTTAGCGTCCAATTGACCAACATGCGAACTGATGCATCCCAGGTTTATAATGTACGAATAGAATCAAAGGAATATAAAGATATTAACGGTAAAATTTCCCGAGAAAGAGATTTGTCAAATAATTTTATATTATCTATAAATACTCTGAATTTTGCACCTGGCGAAACAAAAACTTTAGATGTTTCTGTTTCAATTAAGAATGAGAATTTGCCTAATGGATTCTATTACGGAAAGATCATTTTAGAATCAGGGCTGGATAGCATAGAGATTCCATTTAGTTTTTTTAAATACTACAAATTACAGCTGAATTTTGTTAATAATCCTTTGATAGATCTTAAGTATAGTTGCTTTAAAGATGATAACGGAAATAATTGTTTTGACATTGTAAAAGAAGACTCTATGGTCTTTTATTTTGATGAACCTAAACATAGGGATTTAATTTTAGGAGGTTATCAAAGAGTTGGCAGTATAGATTATTTTGTGGACTATATTAAAGAGATGATGGTTGATGGATATAATTCTTTTAATGTTGATTTTAATGAAGCTGATAACAATTTAGAAACAGAGCTTATGGACAAAGACGGAAAAGAAATAAATTCTTTATCTACTATTATCTCTTTAGAAAACGAGTTCGGGGTAATATCAGAGCAGACATATCGCAATTTTTATAAAAGGCTTAGAAAATTTACAGACCTTCCAGATAATTATAAATATCGGTATATTATAGATAATTCTTACTATCCGACCTATATCGCTTCTGGAGTAGTAAACGGACCAAAAAGCAGTTTTAAAATAGGAAGTAAACCGGAAGAGTATAAAGATCTGAAAGTTACTTATCATACTAAAAGCAAACAGTTCCGTCCAGTGTATTCTATCCGAATTCAAAATTTAGAATTTAGCCAGCCATTAGGAGATGTTAAATCTGGAGAAACAAAGATTTTTAGCCTTCGAGATTCTAATAGCATAACTGAAGGGTATTTCTCAACAAAAGTAGATGATGGTTCAAATAAGGAAGTGATAGAATCCCCACTATTCGAGGTAGTTAACGGAAAATTAAGAAAGAGTACTTTATTGACCAATATTTTCCATGGGAAATTTATTTTTATGCCTGAAACTTTACCAGCGGCTTTATTAGAAGAAACTGATAACTTCGATGTTCACTTAGGCTTAGGTCCAGAGTTTTGGATGGGAAGATTAAAGGTAACGCCTGTAACTGAAAGAGGATTTGAGGGATATAATGAGCTTGAGGTTTTAACAAAACAACAAAACCGGAATTTTGTCCAATGGTATTTTATGACTCAAGGATTTGATAAAATCCCTCATGAAGATATGCCTTATTCTTTGTATTTAAATGATGAATTGATAAAAACAGGTAAACTATATGGAGGAAAATTAGATGCTTATTATTCTACTGATTCCATATATCTAAGTTCCATAGAAAATGGGCGGTTTATATTTTATCTCAAAAGAGATTATGCCATTGGATTAGATAGATATAATGGAGAAGTTAAAGCTGAATTTGACACTCTCGCTGAAGAGAAAAGCCCTCCTGCTTTAGACATGCTTAAAATAACCTGCAATGACGTACCTTGCGAGAGATTATCTCGAAGCACTATGAACAAAATAGTGCTAAGTGCAGATCCTGTGGGGGGAAAGCTTGATATTGTTAAGCTATATTATTCATTAGGCAGTAAAACAGGAGAAATACCTTTATCTTTAAGTGACGGAAAATATTTAGCTATTCTTCCTGTATTTGACTCTGGCGTGGTAGATTTAAAGATTTATTTAGAAGATGATTCAGGGAATAATCTTGAATATAAGTTTTCATTACCGTCTTTTTATAAAACTAATTTCATGCGTGGAGATTCTGATGATAATGGCAAGGTAGATCTTGTAGATGCGATTTTTGTTTTGGATTATTTATTCAGGGATGGAAAGATTCCTGCTTGCTTGAAGGCGTCTGATGCAAATGACGATGGTCTTGTTAATCTTGGTGATGCTATTAAGATATTGACTGTTTTATTTAGTAGCGGACAGATGCCTATACCATATCCTGATGCAGGACCAGATGTTACTGAAGATAAATTGAGCTGCTAATTATAGAATATATAATAATTGTGCAACAATGCTTTTATATTAGTTAAGCTAAACTTTTATGTAAAAGAAAATGGATGAAGAAATTTTAAAACTGATTAGGGAGAGGGGGCTTTTACTTGAAAAAAGAGTTATTGAGTTAATTGAGTCTTTTCAAGATAAAGGGTCTGCCAGGGATTTTTTGCTTAATATAGAAAGGATTTCTGGGCAAAAGATGATTACTTTAAAATTACTAATAAAAAACGTTGAATTTGTCAATAGCGTTGTTAAAAAGCTTGAACAAGAGGATAAGAGCTTGATTGAAAGGACTTTTTTTAAATTAGGACTTAGCTTGGAAGTTAGGAAAGAAAGCGAAGTTATAGAATTAGGAGAGCAAAAGAATAATATAGAGAAAACAACAGAAGTTAAAAATAGTAACTTGCAGAATTATAAAATATTTTATGCTAACACAAAAACAGATAAAAAATTAGAAGTTAAAGATTTTGTGAGCCATTTTAGGGCGCGTTACATGAGCTTGCAGAGAATTTTAATGCAGAGGCCAGAATTGCAGCAAAATTTAGTGAGTGTTGGAAAGATAGGGGGGGAAAGACAGAGCTTGAGCATAATAGGGATTGTCAGTGAAAAAAGAGTTACTAAAAACAAGAACATGATGATTAAATTAGAAGATTTAACAGGCGAGATAGTTGGCTTGGTTAAGGTAGACAACGAAGAGCTTTTTAAAACAGCTAGTGAATTGCAATTAGATGATATAGTTGGAGTCAAGGCTTCTGGAAACAGAGACATGCTCTTTATTCATGAGCTTTTCTTTCCTGATGCTTTTTTAATGGAAAAAACTAGATTTGATGAAGAAATATGTATTGCTTTTTTATCAGACATGCATTGCGGCAGTGACAGGCATTTGGGAGATAATTTGAAAAGATTTTTGGAATGGAGCAAAAGTGATGATAACATAGCTAGAAAAATAAAGTATATTTTCTTTGTTGGAGATAATGTTGATGGCGTGGGAATTTTTCCGGGGCAAGAAGATGTTTTAAAATTAAAAAGCATGAAAGAGCAATATTCGTTATTAGCTTCTTATTTAAGAGAAATACCTAAAGACATCACTATGTTCATGTGCCCTGGGCAGCACGATGCAGTTAGAGTAGCTGAACCGCAGCCTTTGATAGGAAAAACATATGCTCCTGAACTTTATGAAATTGAAAATCTTGTTTTAGTTACTAACCCTTGCATGGTTAAATTACTTGAGAAAGAAAAAGAGTTTAAGGTCTTGATGTATCATGGGGCAAGCATTCACAGCTTTATTAATGAAATTAAAGAATTGAGAGACATGAAAGCACATAGATGCCCTGCCAAAGCTGTAAGACACATGTTAAAGAGAAGGCATTTAGCTCCTGTGCATGGAGAAGTTGTTTATATTCCAAATGCAGAAATTGATCCTCTTGTCATAAATGAAGTGCCTAATATTCTGTGCACAGGGGAAGTGCACAGGCTTGATGTGGAAAATTATAATGGAACACTTATTATTACTGGAAGCTGCTGGCAGTCTCAAACGCCCTTTGAAGAAAAAGTTGGCAATATTCCTGACCCTGCCAAAGTTCCTGTTTTTAACTTGAAGACAGGCGAGCTGAAGATTTTTGATTTTTCAGGTGATGAGATTAATTGAGATATTTTTCAGAATAGAAAGATTTATATAGTTTTGTTTTATTACATAGGTTATATGATAAAACCAATTGTTCATAAAAAATATCTTAAGTTATATGAAGAAACTGCTAAAAATAAGATCCTTGAAATCTTATTTAGGTATCCTGAAAAGGAGTTTAGTTTGAGCGAGTTAGCAAGAGAGGCAGGTGTTGCAAAAGCCAACATAGGCGGAATCCTGGACGAGTTTCAAGAAGCAGGATTGATAGATATTGAAAAATTAAGTAAAATATGGAGAATAAAAGCAAATCAAACAAATTGGCTTTATATTCGAAGTAAAATAGTTTATAATTTAAACTTTATATATAAAAGCGGACTAGTTGAATTCCTTGTTGATTTTTTTAAGAATCCTAAAGCAGTAATTGTGTTTGGTAGTTTTAGAAAGGGCGAAGATTTATCAAATTCGGATATTGATATTGCCATAGAGTCTAGTGAAACCGAAGATTATAAAATTATTGGACTAAGAGAATTAACTGAGTTTGAACAAATTATAAGGAGAAAGATACAAATACATTTGTTTAATAGAGAAAAGGTAGATATTGGGGTATTTAATAATATTGCAAATGGCATTTTATTGTGGGGGTTTTTAGAAGTAAAAAAATGAAAAAAGAATATATTGATAATTGGCTTAAGACAGGGGCATTACGCAATAAGCAGAAGGATTTAGAAAAGATTAAATCAGTGATAAATTCTGCCGATATAAATGTTCAAGTTACTAAAACAATTAGTTTAAATGACAATACAGCAACTTTAATTTTTCGAGAAATTTACGAATCTATTAGGCAATTAGGGGATGCAAAATGGGGACTTCTCGGTTTTGAACCCGGGAATCACGAAGCAAGTATTGAGATACTTAAAGAATTTGATATAAAAGATAAAATTAAATTAAATTCGCTTGATAGATTCAAAAAAACAAGACATGATGTAAATTATAGAGGTTTTAGGACTTCAATATATCAAACGGAAGAAATTTTGGATTTTTGGAATAAATGTGGTGAAGAAATTCTTAAAATTCTGAGAAAAGAAATAGGGGGAAAGTAGTATTTAGGAAACTGACGAGAAGAGTTTTGTTTTTTAGTATTCCTTATATTAAGCACTAGCAAATAAATTTTTTCTATATATTTCTTTTCCTAAAAAGCCTTCTTTTGTTGCTTCTTCTGGCCAGACATCTAATGAAATTTCTTTTTCAGAATTTTCAAATATCTGATATTCTAAATCAGTAACTTTTTTAATAAATTTGAAAAATCCTGCCTATTGCTTGTTATAAAGTAATATACAGTGCTTCCTTTTTCTTCGTCATAGCCTCTGGACAATGCAACTATATCTGGCTCTGAATCTGCAAATTCCTTTAGTTTTTTAAATAGAGTTTTAATCATATTTATCCTGATTATTTTAGATTTATAAGGATTAATGTGTTGAGAGGAGAAGGGTTTTGGCAGCTTAATATTTACTCTTCAAAAAATTTCTCTTGTAAATAAAGCCTAACAAAAAATCTGCCAGAGGAGTCTTGCTCTGAATTTGGTTCTTTGCCAAATAGTTTTTTATGAATTTCTTGATATTTGGAAACTGGCACATCAGAATCATAAGGAAAACATTCATCAAAGTTTTTTCCCAATATAAAATGAGGTTCATTGAAACTATAAAAATCAAACGGTTTATGACCTCTTAATTGTTCTTGTAATTCGGCAGTGTTTTCGGTAAGCTCTTCTAAAGAAATTCCCGAATTACTAATATTTTGGGCCAATGTTCTTCTGGCATGAATTAAAATTTCTTCTCTTGTCTTAAATTCAGGTTTCATTAATTCCATGAACATACTATGAAGTTGCTGGTTGGAATAATTTGTCGGTGGTCTAAGATATGTAAATCTAGTCATATTTATTGTTAGGAACTTTATTATATAAAGATTTCTGCGATTAGAAGAATATTGGACTTTGACAGTTGAAGATAAACTTATAAAGGTGAATTAGTTATTCTTTTTATGAGAAGCAAGTTGGCTGTTTGGAGTTTTGTGCTGTCGTTGTTGCCAATTGTAACATATTTATTGCTACTCTGGATAGGTTATTCCGGGTTTAATTTGCTTTGGTTTATTTCTTTTTTAGCTATTTCGTTAATTTCACTGATATTTGAGATAATTTCTTTGTCTATAATAAAGAAGCATAGATTAGAAGGAAAGAATTTTGCTGTGGTAGGGCTAATTTTTAGCTTATTAACTCTAGCGTATTTTTTATTAGGGGCTTGGATTTTCTCTTTATTAGGTTTTAAACTCTAGCGTATTTTTTCATTAAAACTAGTAATTCTTATTCTTGAATTAATTATATAGAAAGAGTTAATTAAAGTATTTTTTAATATACGGAAAAGATACTAATTTGTGCAATAATGCTTTTATAGTTCAGCCATATAAAAAAGGAATGAATACAATAAAATCCTTGATTTTGAGTTTTCATTTTTCCAAGGGGAATAAAGAAAAATGAAAACAAAAGAGTATTTTGAAAGCATAAAAATAGGGGTTGGGCGGGAATTTGAAATTGCTGGAAGGGCAAAGGCTGTTGGCATTGACCCTGTGGCTAAAGTTGAAATACCCATAGCCACTACACTTGCAGAGAAGGCTGTAGGATTGATTAATGTTATTTATCCGCAGCTGGACAGGAAAGTTATTAATAGAATTGAGGAACTGGAAAAAGAATACGGGCCTCTTGAGCCTGCTGTTGCATTCAAGATTGCTGAAGAAATTGCCAAGGAAAAGTTCTGCAAATTTGAAAGCTTGCTGCAAGCAATAGACGCTGGAATAAGAGTTGGATTTTCTTATATAACTATTGGAGTTGTAAGCTCGCCTATTGAAGGATTTACTGAAATCAGGCTTGGAAAAACTAAAAAAGGAGAGGATTATTTCATTGCTCTTTTTTCTGGGCCAATAAGAAGCGCAGGAACAACAGCTTCTTGCATGGTGCTAATGCTAATAGATTATTTGAGAGAGATTTTTGGCTTTGCTAAATACGACCCAGATGAAAATGAAATTAAGAGATACGTCACTGAAAATTACGATTATCATGAAAGGGTAAATAATCTTCAATATTTGCCTAGCGAGGCTGAAATTGAATTTTTAGCGAGGAACATTCCAATACAGATTGATGGAGAAAAAACTGCTGATAGAGAAGTTTCAAACTATAAGGACTTGCCGAGAGTTCATACAAGCTATATTAGAGGAGGAATGTGCTTGATTTTTTCTGAAGGATTAGCACAGAAAGCGCAAAAGGGCTTTGGCTTATGGAAAAGAGTCCAGGCAAGAGGTTTTCAGTGCACTGGCTGGGAATTTTTAGATGAATACATTAAAAAGTTTAAGCAGGGCAAAAAAGACACGGGCAAAAAAGACAGCAAGCCGACTTATATAAAAGACCTTGTTGCAGGAAGGCCTGTTTTTAGCCATCCCTCTAGATCGGGAGGATTTAGATTTAGATATGGGCGAAGCAGGACAAGTGGATTTTCTGCTGTGTCAGTGCATCCTGCAACCATGGCTATTTCAGGAGGATTTATGTCTGCAGGAACACAGCTTAAACTTGAGAAGCCTACAAAGGGCTGCGTGATAAGCTCTTGTGACGAAATTGATGGGCCTATTGTAAAAATAAAAGATGGGAGTGTTATAAAAATAAAAGAAGCTAGTGAAGCTAAGAAAATTTATAATGATGTTGAAGAAATAATTTATATTGGAGATATTTTATTCTCTTTTGGAGATGTGAGAAACAGAAATTACGAATTGCTTACTCCAGCTTATGTGGAAGAATGGTGGGAGCTTGAATTGGAGAAGGCGAGCGAAGGGAAAGAAAATGTTGATAAGTTCAATGTTAGCTTTGAAGAAGCTGTTGAATTTTCAAGAAAATATAAAATTCCCTTACATCCTGAATATATTTATTTTTGGAAAGAAATTGAGCATTCTATGTTTTCTGGATTATTAGAGTGGAGCAAACACGGAAATATTAGAGAGGACAAATTAATTTTGCCTTATTCTAAAGTAGATAAGGAAAAGTTTGCTAGTGGAAAAAGGGCGCTTGAATTAATTGGTTGTGAGCATAGAGTTTCTATAGAACATGTTATTTTGAGTGAAAAGGACAGTAAGGCGCTATTGTTTAATTTGGGAATTGGTTTCAATGAGCTTAAGAGTAAAATTGAAAAGATTATAGAAATTAAGGAAGGGGATGTCCTTGAAATTGTTAATAGCTTGTGTGAAGCTAGAATTAAGGACAAGAGTGGAACTTTTATTGGGGCTAGAATGGGAAGGCCTGAAAAAGCTAAATTAAGAAAGCTTGCTGGAAGCCCGCATGTTTTATTTCCTGTTGGAGAAGAAGGGGGAAGATTAAGGAGCTTTCAAGCAGCTATGGAGCATGGAAGCGTGAAAGCTGAATTCCCTAATTTTTATTGCAGCAAATGCGGAAAAGAGCAAGTTTATCCAAAGTGCTTTAATTGCGGAGAATTTTGCAAAAAAATTGAAGAAGAAGGAAGAGAATACAGCGAGAAAAGAATAGACATAAGGGCTTATTACGAGAGTGCTAAAAAACTTTTAGGCATTAGAGGGGAAGAAATTCCAATTGTCAAAGGAGTTAGGGGGACAAGCAATAAAGACCATAGCTGTGAGAATCTTGGGAAAGGATTATTGCGGGCTAAATATGGGCTTAATGTAAATAAAGATGGCACCATTAGATATGACATGACTGAGATGGTTATTACTCATTTCAAGCCTAAAGAAATAAATACAAAAGTTGAAAAACTGCAAGAGCTAGGATACGAGAAAGATATTTATGGGGAGAAGTTAATTACAGATGAGCAGATTTTATGCTTATTTCCACACGATATTATTCTTCCATCTTGCCCAGATGGCTTGGATGAAAAAGCTGACGATGTTGTCTTTAAAGTAGCTAATTTTATTGATGATGAATTAGAGAAACTTTACGGAATTGAGAGACATTTTAATATAAAAAAGAAAGAAGACTTGCTTGGAATTTTAGTTGTTTGCATAGCACCACATATTTGCACTGCGACTGTTGGGAGAATAATAGGCTTCTCAAAAACGCAGGGATTTTTAGCTAGCCCTTATATGCATGCCGCTATGAGGAGAGATTGTTTAGGATATGAAAATTATGTTTCTATTAGGGAGAATGGGGGATGGAAAATTGTCAAGATAGGAGACTATATTGAGAAAATAAAGCCAGACAAGCAAGTAGATATATTTGGCACTTTATCGAAAAAAGTGAATAATATTTCTATATGGAGCAATCCTGGAGAAGGAGAAATATTGGAAGTTACAAAACATTCTTCTAGGGAAATGCTTAGATTAAATCTTGAAGATGGAAGAAAAATTGAATTGACTGAAGACCATAAATTATATGTTAAGGGCAAAGTAGAAAAGAGAGCTAGTGAATTAAGGGAAGGAGATCAATTAATGATATCTTATAAGAAGGAAATTGAAGAAAGGGATATTGGTGAAATATTCTTGCCTGAAATATTTAAAGAGAAAGATAATGTTATGTTGAGAGGCGTTAAGAAGTATCTTTCTCAATTTGAAAATGTAAATAAATATGAGAATTTTTCTTTTAGAGATAGTTTTCCGATAAAGCTTGTAAGAGAGATATTAGAGAGGCATGGAAAAAGTTTACAAGATTTGCCATTTTCAGTAAAGATTGCGATTAAGCGAGATAAAGTTGATTTACCAATTAGGATTAATTTGAATAAGGAATTATTAGAAGTTATAGGGCTTTATATCGCAGAAGGGCATTGTAGGAAAAATGATTCTAAGAAAGGATTTTATCAGATTTCTATTGCAGGAAAAAAAGTTAAAGAATTTGTTAGAAATGTATTTTTTTCTAGTTTTAATCTAAAACCAACTCACGAAAGAGAAGATGCTATAACTTTCTCTTCCAGAATTGTTTATGAATTATTTAAGGAATTTTTAGACTGCGGGAATAGAGCTCAGAATAAAAGAATTCCTAGTATTTTTTTGAACTTAAAGAAAGAGAAAATTGCAGCTTTATTAAGAGGTTATTATGAGGGAGATGGCAGTGTTAGCTTAAGCGATTATAGAGTATGTTGCGATAGCGTAAGCGAGGGATTAAAACATGACTTGAGTTTTGTTTTATCACGGTTTGGAATATTTACTAAGTTTTATGATTATGAGAAAGAGCCTGGGCCACGAGTTAGAGAATTTTATATAAGAAAGAACAGGGCTATTCCTAAATTCAAAATAACTAAAATAAGCATATTATCTAATCATATTGATAAGTTTAGGAAACACATAGGATTTCTTTCTAAGAGAAAAAATGATATTTTAAATAAATTATGTAAAAATATCGGGAAAGTCTATGGAATGAGGATAGATTCTGATGAGAATTATATCTATCCTAAAATTAAAAGAATTGAGAGAACTGAAGAAAAGGCAAGTTATTGTTTTAATGTAGCCTCTGAACATAATTTTTTTGCTAATGATATATTAGTACATAATTGTGACGGCGATGAATGTGCTATCATGCTGCTTATGGATTTACTTTTAAATTTTTCAAGGAAGTTCTTGCCTGCTCATAGAGGAGGAACTCAAGATGCGCCACTTGTATTAAATACAGCTATAAGGGCGGGGGATGTAGATGACCAGATTTTAGATTTAGAGCTGGGAAAATATCCGCTTGAACTTTATGAAATGGCTGAACAGAAAAAACATTCTAGCGAATGCAAAACTATAGAAACAGTTAAAGCAAGATTGAAAGCTGGAGGAGATGTATTTAGCAACATTAATTTTACTCATAATTGCAAGGATATTAATTCAGGGGTTACAAATTCTTCATATAAGATTTTGCCAACTATGGATGAGAAGGTTAACAAGCAGATGGAACTTTGCGGTAAATTGAGGGCTGTGGATGTAAGAGACGTTGCCAGATTAACTATTGAAAGGCATTTTATAAGAGATACTAGAGGTAATTTAAGAAAATTTTCTATGCAAATATTTAGATGCGTGCAATGCAATAATAAATACAGAAGGCCGCCTCTAGGGGGAAAGTGCGGCAAATGCGGAGGAAGATTAATATTTACTATCTCTGAAGGAAGCATCTTGAAATACATGCAGAAAGCTTTGGAACTTGCTAGGAATTTCGGAGTTAGCGCTTATCTCTTGGAGAGTCTTGAATTAACTGAAATGCATATTCAATCTATTTTTGGAAAGGAAAAAGAAAAGCAAGAAATGATTGGAAAGTGGTTTTGAGAAGCATAAAATAAAACATAGTAATTATTATATATAAGGTTATGCTTATAGGTTTATGGGGCTGAAAAGAATAATTTTGAGTTTGGCAGGAGGATTATTAAGTGTAAGTTCTTCATTGGCACAGGTTAGTGATGAAAGATCAACTAAACCTGAGAAGAATATCTTTGTAACTGAAATAAAAGATTCCAAAGAACAAAAGACAGTTTATGATATTCCTTATTTGAAAATTGAAATCAGGAAAGCGAAATTTCTAAAATCAGATCCTTTTAGTTTGGAAAGTATTATTGAAGACTCTATTTTTTTGGATTGGCCGGTGAATGAGGATAAATTTACCCATATGAATGTATATCTTAGTGGTCATGGGATTGATTCTTTTTTTCAATCTAGAGATGGAAAGAAACTGTATTGTCGAATGATGACTAAATTATATAAAAAAAAGGATTTTAGGAGAATATTGTCTTATCTTGGTGAGATTGATAGTATGGGGATAAAAAATGGCCGGAAGATGTACGATTATGATACTCATAATTTTGTAGTAGTTGAAGGAGAAGGGAACGTTATTCCAAAAAAAGAATATGATTTTTTATTTAAAAAGGCGAGGTATGAAAATAAAGAGGAAATTGAGAGATTTAAGAATTTACGAGAAGAATTTTATAAAGGTGTTGTAAGTAGTGATTCTGTTGCTAAAATTCTTTTAGATCCTACAAATTCGACAAAAGCTATTTTTAGAATAGGTATTGGAACAAGTCCGAGAGAGTTAGGAAATTTATCTGAATTAGCTTTATCCCCCAATGGAAAAATTTTATATTTAGGTTTTGAAAATTTATTAGGTTTTGAAAATTTAGTAAATTATAGTAAAGAACTTGAAGAAAGATTAGAAAGGACAGAGCATGGATATAGACTTAAAAATTTAGCAGGAATTTATTTGGTGGATTGGGAAAGCAAAAAAATTTTATATTCTAACTTTGAGACGAGTTATGCTTATCTTTATGGTTTTAGCGAGTCTGGAGACATTTTTTTTGCTGGCAATACTTTTA
>Ga0209514_10005014_pt1 | contig 17281 bp, 6 predicted proteins | sample Subgrocontami58m_FD_187452 | JGI IMG/M metagenome (GOLD analysis project Ga0209514, IMG submission 187452) | Subsurface groundwater microbial communities from S. Glens Falls, New York, USA - GMW37 contaminated, 5.8 m (SPAdes) (version 3) | ecosystem: Environmental > Aquatic > Deep subsurface >...
TTTAGTAAGTGCTAAGCCAAGACCGTTCCCTTCATAAGATCTGCTGTAACCTTGTTCTTCTTGGACGAACGGTTCAAATATTTTAGGAAGAAACTCTTTACTCATTCCTATTCCGGTATCCTTTACTTCCACCATAACATTGCCGCTTTTATTCTTAGTTAAAAGTATTTCTACTTTTCCACGCTTTGTATATTTTATTGCATTATCAATTAAGTTAGCAAATACCTGTGTAATGCTGTATTCATCTACAGAAATTTTTGTTTCTTCTAATTCACATTTGTAAATCAGTTCTAATCCTTTCTGTTTAGCAAACCGCTGATGCTCAAGATACAGATTGTTAAGTAAGTTAGTGTTGAGGTCAAACTTTATAAATTTTGGTTTATATCCGCTGGTTTGTAATTCTGCTACGTTAAGTATCAAATCAACAGTTCTGATAATTCTTTTAGATGCAAGATCAATGCCGTCAAAACAGTCACGAACATCAGAATCCATTTTTTCACCATAGGATTCACTCAGGAAATCCACATTCCCTAACACTATATTTATTGGAGTTCTAATTTCGTGCGACATTTGTGCAAGGAATTCCGATTTCAGTCTATCAGACTTCTCGGCAATCTCTTTAGCCAATTTCATTTTTTCTTCAGCATCTTTTCGCTGTGTAAGATCTACATACATACCGTATATCCCAACTGTCTTACCGTTTTCTATAATCGGTACTCCAATAATTTGAACATAGACAAGAGTACCGTCTTTTCTTCTGCGGTAACTTTCTTTATTAAACTGATTGCCTGCAAGTGTTTGATCTGAATAGATCTTAGCTTCTTCTTGCAATTCGGGCGGCACTATTATGATATTCAGTTCCTTGTCTTTAATTTCTTCTATTAAATATCCGAACATTTTTGAGAATGATACGTTCACATGAACAACTTTATCTTGTTCATTTAACAACGCAATTGCAATTGGGGAGTTCTCTAATAGTTGTTCAAATCTATTCTTTTGAGAAATTATTTCTTGCTCTGCACTTTTGCGCTCAGTAATATCACGAATGAATACAATAAATTGTCTTTGTGAATTCAAAAAGCCCAAACTGATTTCGACTTCGAAAATACGGCCATCTTTAGCTTTGTGTTTACTTTCAAACTGATCACTTTCGACTTCAATTACATATTGTATGCGTCTGGCAATATCTTCCGGTTTATCAATTACCTCAAGATCGGGAACAGAAAAATTCAATAATTCTGCTTTAGTGTAACCTGACATTCTGCAATAAGTATCATTTACATCCAATATTTTTCCTTTCTCATCCACCAACCAGAAACCAAACAAAGTAGATGATATTATCATTCTAAATTGCTCTACAAGTTCCCTCATTGCTTTTTCAACAAGTTTGCGCTCGGTTATATCTTTTGCTACTCCTATAAGAGCAATAGGTTTATTTGCCTTATTACGAATGATAGTTGTTGAAAGATATATCGGAAATTCACTTCCATCTTTTTTGCGGTTTAAAATCTCGCCCGACCATCCACCACGGATAGTAGCAGGTAATATTTCGCGTACAACTTCATGTGGATTATTTGGTGAACGAATAATTAGCATGTTTTTTCCAATAAGTTCTTCTTCTTTGTAACCGTAAGTCTTTTTAAAAGATTCATTTACAAAAATTATTTTATCCTCCATATCGGTGATGCTTACGCATTCATTGACACTTCTCATTGCAAACGCAAGCATTTTAATTTCTTCCTCAGCACGTTTTTGATCAGTAATATCCCTTACCATTCCGCGTACTATTGGTTTAGCAACACCTTTGGTTCTTAGAGTATTGTTATATTCCCATATTCGTTTTTCACCCGTTTTAGTTTGAATTGTCATAAGACCTTGAGCTTTTCCTGTTGTATATATCTTAGTTAAATATGCCTTGAATACTCTTTTGTATTCCGGAACAAGAAAATCTTGCATATTCATCTTTAACACTTCCTCTTCGGTATAGCCGGTAATTTTCAATGCCGCATTATTTACTGAAAACATGTTCCCATCTTGGTCATGAGTACAAATAAGGTCGCTGCTGTTTTCAACTAAATCACGGAAACGATCTTCGCTTTCCCGCAGCGTTTCTTCAGCATGTTTTCTATCGGTTATATCTTCTACAGTTCCATCATAGTAAAGAATTTTTCTATTAGCATCACGTATTGCCCTGGCACTTTCTCTTATAGAGATTACTGAGCCATCTTTACGAGTCCATGCAGATTCTAAACCTTTAACTTCATCTTGCTTTTCTATTAGTTCAAGGAATAGTTTGCGCTCATAAGTAGGTTCGAAACCATCTTTCTCAAGATTTCTTGTAGTAAGATCTTCAAAAGATGAGTAGCCAAGCATTTTAACTAAAGTTGGATTGGCAAGTAGTATCTGACCATTTGGAGTAGTTCTGTAAAGACCGATTGTTGAATTCTTATAAAGTGAGTGGAAACGATCTTCGCTTTCACGCAGTGCTTGTTCGGCAATTTTTCTCTCAGTTATATTACGTTCAATGGCAAGGTGTCCAATAATTTCTCCGTTTTCATTAGTTATCGGACTGACTGATGCTTCAAAACTTAATAACTGTCCGTCTTTTGTTTTATTAACTATTTCATGGATTACCGGTTTTTCAGAAAGCAAATCCTTCCAAAAATTTTTATAATACTCTTGATTCAAAGTACCGGACTTCAAGATACGCGGAGTTTTACCAATTACTTCTTCTTTAGTATAACCGAAAATATTTTCGAAGGCGGGGTTCACATAAACAATTGTTCCATCGGGATCGGTTAAAAAGACAGCGTCTCCGGACCGTTCAATTCCCATTCTAAACTTCAGAAGAAATTCCTCTGCTTGTTTACGTTTTGCTTCTTGTTCAATAAATTCAAGTGCAAACGAAACATCCATTGCCATTTCATTAAGTAGTTCAATTTCTTCTTCATCAAAAAAATCTACTTCGCCTGAGTATAATTTGATCACACCGCGTACTGTTCCCAAAACTTTAATAGGAAATGAAGCTGATGATTTATATCCAAGTTTAACTGCTGCTTCACGCCGCGAAGTCGGAATCATTCTCTCGTCGGTTGCAATGTCATTCGAGATAATAAACTGACCTGATCTAATTACTTTGAGAGTTGGTCCCTCGAATTGTTTCTTGTCATTCAAATCAATATAAAATTTATTCAAATAATCCTCTGCCACTCCGGCAGATGCTGCAACATCAACTATGTTGGTTTGCTGGTTGATCATACCAATCCACACCATTCTGAATTTACCGTCTTCAATTGCAATACGGCAAATCTCATTGATTAATTGATTGACATCATGAATACGAACAATTGCTTGATTGACGTTGCTAAGAAGAGCATAGACACGGTTAAGTTTTTGTATGCGTTCTTGTGATTTTATACGGTCAGTGACATTTATTGTGCTAAGGATTAAAGCAGAAACAGAATCATCTTTTGCTTTTACAGGCTGTAGACTCCAATCCCAATAAGAAATTCCGCGTTCAGGATTTTTCGAATATTCAAATGGTTTAGCAAATGCAATATGAGGTTGACCTGTTTCCACCACCTTGCGGAAAAGAACTTCATTTTCTTCATGAGGAAAAAGTGCAAAATGGTTTTTACCGGGATAAAAATCCGGCGTACATTCATCGGCTTCGGCATACGCATTATTAACTCTAATAAAATTAAATTCAGTATCAAGGTAAGCCATCATAATATGTGTATTGCTGAAAACTTTTTCCAACAATTCGTAATTATCTCTTAATGTTTCGGCGGCAAGAACTCTTTCCCGTGTAAAACGTGCATGCTGATGCCTCCAAACTACAGCTACACTTGTACTGGAACCAAAGAGAAGTGCTGTGATCAGAAAAATCGTCAGCCAAAGTCTTTCGCTCAATGGTTCATATATTTCAGTCATATCAGTTTTAGTAATAATAAACCATGGTGAATTTGGTATATGGTGTATGTCGGCAAGAACTTCAACATTCCGATAGTCATAACCTTTAACGATCCCCTCTTCACCAAGAATAGCTTTAACGGCTGGTGCATCTTCCTTCTTAAGTGAAATACGAAATGAAAGAGCTACGTTCTGTTTTAATTTCAACTCATTAAGAAAGACAACATCATTACCCTCTTTTCTAACAATCAAGGTCTCAGACGATTTGCTAGGAGTCGGCCATTCTTTAATATATGGGTAAAGATATTCTTCAGGATCAATGCGTACTGAAAGAACACCATTAATGTGTTTATTATTTACAGGATCAAATATTGGGACTAATATATTGAGATAGATATGCTTATCGTAATCATTTCTGTAGAAATCAACAAAAGTGATCTTACCGGATTTTATAACTCCCGAAACTTTTTCATTAATTATTGATGAATGCGGTTTGGGTAATTCTATTATATTAAATCTTTCAACACCTTTAGCGTCGTGCAAACACAAGTTATTATATTTATTTACAATCTTGAAATGGTTCAGCCAGATTCGAAGCTGCCGATGAGCTTCAGTATCGTTTGTGTTTTTAAAATAGCGTTCAACAAGAGTTGAAAAAACTGTATTCTTATAAAATAAAGAAACGTCCTCAACCCATTCATTTCGAATATGAGTAAGTTCTCTAATTTTTAAATCGGCAACAGAAGAAAGCTCTTTCTCTTTTTCCAATCTGAATTCTTTTTCATTATGTTTATAGTAAAAGTACCCAGCCGAAATTATTCCGGCTGACATAACTACAAAGATCAGAAGGAGAATTATGGATGTTCCTGTCGAAGCCGTATCAGTTTCATTTTTATACTGCCATATTCTATTACTTATTAATGCCATCAGCGCTGATCCAAGAAGGAAGAAAGCAAGTGAAGTAGATAGAGCAGGCGGAATAAATTGGGTACCGTAAAGAAGGGGCGTTCCAAAAAGGTGAGCTAACAAAAGTATAATTGAAACGAGAATAACTAAAAAAGCAAAACTGAAAGCCAAGAGCATTAACTTTCGATGTTCAGACGATGATAGTGAAATAAGAAATGATAAACCGGCAAAGACAAAACAGAGTGCGGTCAAAGGTGAAATATGCCCGAATGGCGCTCCATTGATTGATCCATGAATTTGAATTCCCATGTGTTCAACTGCAAGATGTATTCCAAAAGAAGAAAGAAAAAATAAAAGAATAGAAAGCAATGTGCCTATGGAACCAATGATAATTCCTATCTTGTAAAACAAACTTTCTTGGGGGAATTGCGAGCGGAATAAAATTGCCAACCCAAACAACATGAACAAAAATGCTGTGCTCGGCGCCATTGGTATAAGACCGGAACTAAAACTTGTTAATGCCGGAATGCCTAAAATCCAGCCAATAAAAGTAATTATACCAATGCCCGCTGCTAATAAACTAAAGAGAAAATTGATTAGGAATAGTAAACGCCTTGTCCCGCCAAAGTAGTTTATCATAATTGTAAACCTACTTTCATAAATCTAAAGGATATATACTTTAATTATTTTTAAAAGTAAACATGTTAAGACTAAAGGTTACTATTATATCAAATAAATGACCGAGTGATATATTTTATTTAGATCAAATAGTTTAATAACAATTCTTCAAAAATTTATTTCAATTACTTTCTCTTCAACTACTCAAATATTATATTGCCGACATCATAATATAGAACTGTTCTACATCATCATTCAGTTCATTTTATCTGCTCATAATAAAATTATTAGGTGAAAAAGATGACCGTTTCAAAACGTATAAATAAAATTGGTGTATCTCCTACAATGAAGGTTGCAGCCGAAGCAAAGTTAATGCAATCCCGTGGAGAAAGTGTAATTGATTTTTCTGTAGGCGAACCGGATTTTCCCACGCCTCAAAATGTAAAAGAAGCCGCAATCCTAGCAATTGAAAATAATCAAACTAAATACACATTAAACCAAGGGACAATTGAACTTCGCACAGCTATTTCGGACAAATTTAAAAATGAAAATGGATTAGAATATTCTACCGATGAAATAATTGTATCTGCCGGAGCTAAACAAAGTTTATATAACACGATTCAATCTTTAATTTATGTTGATGACGAAGTTATAATTCCTGCTCCTTACTGGGTTTCGTATCCAGATATGGTTTCACTTGCACATGGACAATCGGTTATTGTATCAACAACTGAAGAAACCGGATTTAAAATTACTCCCGAACAATTAAAGAAAGCTATTACACCATACACAAAGATTTTGATACTTTGTAATCCATCTAATCCAACCGGTTCATGTTATACCCGAAAAGAACTTGAAGCAATTGCAGAAATTGTTGAACAGAATAATTTTTATGTAATCAGCGATGAGATCTATGAAAAAATTGTTTTCGATAATTTTGAATTTGTATGCTTTGCTTCTTTAAGCGATAAAATTAAAAAGAAAACTGTTACGGTGAACGGTTTGTCTAAATCTTATGCAATGACTGGGTGGCGGGTCGGTTATGCAGCCGGTCCCGAGAACATAATCCAGGCAATAAATAAAATTCAAAGCCATAGTACATCAAATGCCTCGTCAGTTTCTCAGGCTGCATCAATTGAAGCATTAAAAGGTTCTCAAGATTACGTTGAAATGATGAGGAAGGAATATGAACAGCGAAGAAATTATTTATATGATGCACTAACTTCAATCAAAGGAATAACATGCTATAAACCGGAAGGCGCCTTTTTCCTTTTTCCGAATTTTACTAACTACTTCCACAAATCAACTCACGTATTTAGAATTGAACATTCATTTGATCTTGCTATGTATCTACTTCACCAGGTAAAAGTAGCAACTGTTCCCGGAAGTGCATTTGGTGCAGAGGGTTATTTAAGACTATCTTATGCAACATCAATGGAAAATTTGAAAGAAGGCGTTGAAAGAATTAAAGAAGCGTTAGCTCAACTACATTAAACTTTTTTTTATTCATGCTCATGCTCTAGTCCGAAGATCAAGATCATGAGCAAGAGCAAGATAAATTAACTAACTAAATACGATTCAAGAGCGCGGTAAACTTTTTCGACAGGCATTTTCTCTCCGCACCATAATTCATATGATTTTGCCCCTTGTTCTACAAGCATTTTTAATCCCGTGATTATGGTAGAGCCCTGACTCTCTGCTAGTCTCAGCAGTTTTGTTTTAACTGGATTATAAACAATATCAAAAACAATTTGTCCTTTCATAAATGATTCTTTGATTGTTGTTGCAGAATCATCTACCTCAGGATACATGCCCATTGATGTAGTGTTTATAATTAGTTTAGAATCGCGGAATGTTTCAACAAGATCGGGAGGAATAAGAGGAAACGCCTTAAAGTCATTAAAAAACAACTTGGCAGAAAAATATTCTTTTAATGATTCGGCAGTTTGTTCTGTACGATTAATAATATTAATGTGGCCAACTTTGAAATTACGAATGAGTGCATAAATTACACTGCGCGAAGCTCCCCCAGCACCAATAACAGAAACTTTCGCTCCTGCAATTTCATCCTTAAATGGATTTAATGATTCAACTACTCCCAATACATCAGTATTGTATCCTCTCAGAATTCCATCTTCGTTAGTAACTGTATTTACAGCACCAACAATATTTGCTTCTTCTGTTACATCTTTTAATAATGGTAGAATTTTTTCTTTCAACGGAATTGTAACATTGAAACCTTTTATTCCGAGTGCAACAATTCCTTTGAGAGCATCTTTTAATGAGTTTACCGGTACATCAAAAGGAAGATAGATATAATTTTGTCCGGTCAATTCGAACGCAATGTTGTGCATTAACGGAGAATATGAATGTTTAATCGGATGACCTAATATGCCAACAATTTTTGTATTGTGATTAAATTTATTTTGAGATTGCATTTTCAATTATTGTTTGTTTTCATCAAGTAATTTGATGAATAGTTTTGATGTTTTTACTTCAGGATAATCCCTCGTAAACTCGTTTCTTATACTTGGATCAAGTTCAAAAGCTAATTTAAGATTATCAATTGCTTCCTGAGTATGCCCCAATAAAAAATTGATCTTTGCTTTTCCATAAAATGAATTTGCATGTAAAGAATTTATTCTGATGCATTCGTCATAAGATTTTATTCCTTCTAACCAAAGTCCAACTTCAGTATAAGTCTCTGCCAATTTGTACCATGCATTAAAATTATCCCGATTAATTTCAGTTGCTTTCAAATAATTATTAATTGATTCCTGAAGATTGCCAAGAGAATATTCGAGATCTGCAATTGCAAACCATGCATCTTCGGGATTTCCGGTTAATGAAATGGCTTTGTTAAAATCTTTCAATGCTAATTGATATTTTCCAACCAGATCATAACAATAACCGCGTGCAAGATATGCTTCATAATATTCAGGATCTAGCTTTATAGATTCTGTATAAGAACGAATCGCATGAACATAAGATCCGAGTTCTTCGTAAGTCTGACCCATATTAAAAAGAATGGTCTCATCAAAAGGATCGAGATCAAAAGCTTTTTTGTAAGACTTGAGTGCATCGTTGGTTCTTGCTACTCTTGAATAAGCATAACCCACATTAAACCACGAACTTGAGAAATCATCTTTCAAAGCAATGGAAAGTTCAAAACAGTTAATTGCTTTTTCAAATTCTTCAATACGTAAATGAACAATTCCTTTATTATACCACCCTGTAAAACTATTCGGGTCATACTCTAAATATTTATCGTAGGCAACCAATGCTTTATCCAACTGATCGGTATTCTCGAAACAAAATCCAAGTTCGTACCAGGCTTCCAAGTATTCCTGATCCGCAGCGATCGCTTTATTAAAGTACTCGATTGCTTCGGTATATCTTTCTTTCTTTTGATATATAACACCAAGACTAAACAATGTTTCTTCGTTGTGCGGTTCAATTTCTAATGCTCTTTTTAATGATTCGACAGCATCTTCAAACATACCCAAATTATCTTCCGCAATAGATTTGTTGATATACGTTTCAACATCATTAGGATTTAATGAAAGGGATTTATCAAAGCAGTGGTAAGCTTCTTCAAAATTAAACGTATTGTTTAAAAGAATTCCTTTGAACTGCCAAGCATCTGAATTATACGGAACTGCTTTCAATAACGCATTGGTTAGATATAAACCGTCCTCAATCAGATCATATTCAAGACAGAGCTGAATAACTTCCTCGATAAAATCCAAGTGAGCAAATGTATGTTCGTTATCTATGTGTTCCCTGCAGATTTTTATTTTTGATTTTACTTCTTCCTCATCATAATTTGAATCATAATTGTCGCCTAAATAATCTTCAGAAAAACTCATTAAAACTCCCTCTTAATTCGGAAGAAAATGTATAGCTAACAAAAGTGAAAATCAAGTTGAAATTAAGAAGGGAATTTTGGGTGTAATAAAATAAATTCTTATAAATAGGATTATTGAAGACTAAGCTCGTGTTCGTGTAATAAAACCTTTTTTATTCCGCTTGTAAGTTTTATAGTATGTGTCGTAAGCTGTTTATTAAATTTTCGTTCATATAATTTTTTCATTGTTTGAGTAAAGGAGTCAATATTAGTAGCAGCCACAATATTAAATGTGCTGCGTATAGGACTGCAGCTAATCATTTTTGCACACAGAACATTCTCTAATTTTATAGCTTCGTTTACTAAAAAATCACAATGCTCATTTCTGAGTTCATATTCTTCCGCTAAATTATTATAAGATTCTATAACCAGGTTACCAAATTCCCTAAAAGATTTTTTGCGTATTAGTTTAACCGCATCTTCCGTTCTGTTCCTTTCTTTTACATTATAAAGTATTCTATTAAATATTCGATGCGGCAACATGTGATAATGTTTGTGTAAAAAATCTAGACTGACATCTCGTAAATTTTTTATACCCCAGATATATAATCTTAAACCTTTCACTCCGACTTCACATTCTTCTATTCTTTCGTTACATATTTTTTGAGGATCAATTATTTCTTCTCCGCTATCGCAAATAATTAAAGAATAATCATCTCTTGCAATAGGTAACATTTTATGTTCTTTTGTCCTCAAATCTATGTAGAATAATCTTTTCTCTTTTCCAAACTGAACTGTATAGTGATGTGCGATGTTTGATATCTTGCCCATAATATTAAGTTCATTTCTTCTTACATAATTCAACAGCATATTACTATCAATATCAATATGAAATGTTTTCTTAATTGTATTCAAAAATCCTACTTGTTTAGCAGCAATTGATCCAAGACCAATACACTCCGGTACATCAGATGAAATAACGCAATCAAATCCATTCCTTATTAGTCCATCTTGTTTAAGTAATCCAATCAATCCACGCAAAAGTTTGTATTCTGAATTTGTATAATCGTCCAATCTTTCCAAATTCATTTTTAATAATTTATTATTATCTATTGAAACAATATTAATTTCAGAATCTTTTCTGCGATGCATTAGAAAGGTCCAATATTTATCAATACAAGCCGATATCAGTACACCTTCATTATAATGTGTGTGATCACCTAATAGAATTAAACTGGCAGGACAAACATTTAATATGGTCTTAGATGTATTACCAAAGAGATTTGTAAATAATTGTTTTACTAGGGTTATATTCCGAGCGCTATCGTTTTCAGGTACCATCCTCTCCTCACAAAAATCTATACATTACTAGATCTTAATCATCATTAACTTACTAAAGAGCAAGGAATGAAATTGTCTTATTAAAATTAAGAATTTCTTTCTTTTTCGTCTAATTCATTTTAAACTTTATGAGAACAAAGCGGATTTGATGGATTATTTAATTGTAGGGATAATAAAATTACTTTGCAGATTCTTTTGAAGATTTTAAATTATTTTAATTAAAAATTACTCTGAAGATTGAACCGACACCTTTTGTGCTTTCTACTTCTATTTTAGCATTATTTAATTCACAATATTTTTTTACAAGGGCTAAACCCAAACCATTACCTTCATACTTGCGTGAATATCCATGCTCTTCTTGTGTAAAGGCATCAAAAAGTCTAGGAATAAATTCTTCAGATATTCCAATACCGGTATCCTTCACTTCAACATACAATTTATTTTGTTCATTGCGATTTATAACAATTTCAATCTTCCCTTTATCCGTATACTTGACTGCATTATCTATAAGGTTAGTAAAAATATGTGTCGCTAAATAATCATCTGCAAGTACTTTCGTATTGTTGGTCTCTACATTGTAAATAAAAGATAAATTTTTTCTTTCTGCTTGATTCTTATATTCTATATATAAGGTCGACATAACTTCTTCGGATAGATCTAACTCTTTGTATGATGCTGTAACTGTGCCCGTTTGTATCTCAGACATATTAAGTATCATGTCAACAGTTCTCATAATTCTTTTTGATGCGGATTCTATACTATCAAAAGATTCCGATAATTCTTCAGTAATATTTTTTTTAAGCTCTTCTTTAATAAAACTATTAAATCCAAGTATTATGTTAATTGGAGTTCTAATTTCGTGGGACATTTGTGCAAGAAACTCTGTTTTCACTTTTTCTGATTTTTCCGCTTTATCTTTTGCAAATATTAATTCTTCCATCATTCGTTTACGTTCGGTAATATCAAAAACAGTAGATACCATTGTGTTCTGTTCAAATAGAGGAATGTTGACTGCATTAACAATATGCATAGAGCTGTCTTTATGAGTAATAATACAATCTTCCCAGTGCATTCTTGCCGGATCGCCAGATTGCATATCGGAAATTATTTTAGATATCATTTCTTTACGATATTGTTTATCTGGATAAACTTTTTCGAAAAAGGTAACAACATTTTTTAATTCCTCTTTTGGCCACCCATATATTTCTTCAAATTTCTTGTTCATGTAAAAAGTAGTTTCATCATCAATTTTATTTAGTGCAACTCCTATGGAGAGATTATCAAGAACAGTTTGAATAAAAGTGTTTTTGTTTTGCAATTCTTTTTCAGCAAGTCTACGTTCAGTAATATCGGTAACAGTACCCAGTATCGCCATCCCGCCTTCATAACTGATCATTGTAGATGCAATAGCCGTTTCAATTCTTCTCTTGTCTTTTGTAATCAATGCATATTCATAAGAAACTGCTGCTTCTCCTGAATAACGTTTTGTAAAATTTTTTTTAACCTTTTCAACATATTCCGGTGCTATTAGATCAAGAAAATTAAAATTAGGGTTTAAGAATTCCTCTTTTGTATAACCCATTACTTCAACACATTTTTTATTTACATAAACAACTCGTCCTTGTTTATTTATAAAAATCATATTTGGCGACTCTTCGGAAAAACTTCTAAATTTTTCTTCAGATTCTATCAAAGCCTCTTCCGATTTTTTACGCTCGGTTATATCCAAGTATATTCCATAGATACCAATCTGCTTTTTATCAACAATTATCGGTACGCCAAATATTTCAACATTAATAAGTGATCCGTCTTTTCGTTTACGTATAGATTCTTTTTGAACTACTTCTCCCGAGAGTGATTTAATAGAAAGTGACACCGCTTCATTTATTAATTGATCCGGGGCAATAACCTCGTTGATGTTAAGTCCTTTAATTTCCTTAAGGGTAAAATGAAATATTTTTTCGAACTCCCGGTTAATAGAAATAATTCTATCAAGATCATCGAGCATTACAATGCCAATTGGGGAATTATCAAATAAATTTTTTAATCTTATTTCACTTTCGCGCAGTATCTCCTTTGCTTTAATATTTTCTAATGCAAAAGAAATATCCAACCCAACTTCATCTAGAAGCCGAATCTCTTCTTCGTGAAAATAGTTTACTTCTGAAGAATACACAGTGAAGATACCCACAACTTTATTCTCGAATTTAATTGGAAGCACTGCTACGGAACGAAAGTCCCGAGCTTTTGATTCAACAATGCTGTCGGATAAACTTCTACCCGAGTGGAGTTCACTATATACAGCTACCGTTTGGTTGTTAAGAGCTTCTGCAAAAACGAAAACTTCTGAAGTTTCATCTGTATAATTAACAATAGAGTTTTTTACCGTTTCATTTTTATTGGGAAAAGCGGCAACGATATTTATATTTTTTTTCTCGTAATCTACTAATCCGAACCAGGCTAAATTAAATTTTCCAAACTTGATAGCGATTTCACAAATTTCATTAAAGAGTGTTTCTCTTTCATTTGCTCTAACAATTGCCTGGTTAATCTGGCTTAAGAAAGCATATAGTCTGTTCAACCGTTCTAATTTTTCTTCGGTTTGTTTGCGCTCCGTTATATCTCTAATTATACTTTGATAATAGACCGCATTTTCAATTTCGAGTGTGCGTGAGCTAACCTCTACTGGAAATGTTGTCCCATCTTTTCTACGATGCATGGTCTCATATATAACACCGCCTTTAATCCGAACTTCTTCCAAATCCTTAGTAATTAATTCCATCGTTTCTTCGCTGCGGATATCTTTAATGTTCAATTCCAGGAGCTCATCCAGTGTATATCCATAAGCAGATAAAGCTCTATCGTTAGCTTCGATAATTTTCCCACCCTCGTTTAATAAAAGTATAATATCATTTGCATTCTTGATTAAGTATGAGAAATGTTTTTCTAGAGCCATTCGTTCAGTTTCTAATTTATATTTTTCTCTATAGAACACAGATCTCTGGTGTCTCCAAACTAGAACACTACTTACGAATGCAATCATTATTAAAGCAAGTGAGAACAAAAAAATCAGTACAGCTCTTTCCCTTAATGGAGAATAGATTTCTTCAAGATCAACTTTTGTTATCATTGACCAATTTGTGCCGGGTATTTGTGCAAGATCAGCAAGAACTCTAACCCCTCGATAATCAATCCCTTCAAAAATTCCTTTTTGGCCAAGCACAGCTTTTACTGCGGGAAGAAGTGTATCACTTAAAGGAGCGGTTAGACTAAGTGCAGTATTCTTTTGGTGCTGGAGTTCATTTAAGAAAAGGATATGATTATTTTCTCTGCGGATTAATAGTATCTCGGCGGATTTACTTGCTGTCGGCCATGACCGTATAACGGGATATAAATATTTCTCGGGAATTATTCTAACTATCATTAAGCCGACTAAATTTTGCTTTTCTTTTAATTCAAGGACAAGTGGAATAATATAATCTAGATGAATGGCTGAATAAGTTTCTGTCCGATGCAGATCGGTTATTAAAATTTTTTTTGTTTTGGAAGCAGTTAGTAAATTTTTCTTGTCATATTCACAAAGCTTATCGTTCCCTCCCCAGGAAAGACAAATGTTAAATTTGTTATCTATTAAATTAATGTTAGAGTAATTGCTGTCACGCTGTATTACTTCTATAAATTTTTCGATTCTTTGTTTTAATCCTTTATCATTGCGGTTACTCAGCCATTTCTGAATGTCGGAAATAAACGATTGATTGCCCGCTATTTTATATGCATCTCCAAGTCTGTTATTTTTCCATTCAGTTACTTGCTCTAATTTGGATTTTGAAATAAAGGAAAGTTCGGAATAGATATTAGATTTTATTTCTGCTTTTTGAGCGTTATAAATATAAAATCCTGTTATAGAAATTATTATTGCAATTCCAAGAAATGCAAATAAAAGAGCCCATGGGATTCGGCTGGAATGATTTTGATCGAGCATTCTGAACTCAAAAAAATGTTATAAATATATGTTTAATTGTAGCTCGACTGTAAGTTTTGTTTAGTCTTTCGGCTTTAGTAAAAATCTCTATACAAACTAAACTAGGTGACAACATAATAAATATTTTATTCTAATAGAACTAAATATTAAGATGTTGAGGTAAGAACGGATTTAAAATATTTTAATTCAAATTAATGGAGAGTCAAGACGGAAATAAATGGCTAATTGAATATTACTCTGAAGGCAGAGCCTATTCCTTTAGTGCTGTGAACTTCCACACGGGCATCATTCATTTCGCAATAATTTTTTACAAGTGCTAAACCCAATCCGTTGCCATCAAACTTACGCGTGTAGCCGTGCTCTTCTTGTGCAAATGATTCGAATAGCAGCGGCAGAAAATCTTCCGATATACCAATGCCCGTATCTTTTACTTCTACAACCAATTTTTTATCATCATTTCTACTAACAAGTATTTCAACTTTTCCGTTGTTGGTATACTTAACTGCGTTATCAATCAGGTTTGCAAATATTTGAGTAGTGCTGTATTCATCTAATAAAATTTGTGTGTCCCCAGTTTCTTTCCTAAGTGAAAAATCTAAATTCTTTCGCGCTGCATAGTTTTTGTATTCATTATATAGTCTATCTAGGACATTTTTATTTATATCAATTAAGTTTTTACTCGGTTCATATGTCCCCGTCTGAACTTCAGACATGTTTAATATCAAATCAATTGTGCGGATAATTCTTCTACTGGCGGAATCAATAATCTCGTATGATGCTTTCAAGTCATCGCTGGCTTCTTGTTTTACTTCTTCCTTTATCAAACTAACAAAATTCATAATTATATTTATCGGTGTTCTAATTTCATGAGACATTTGAGCAAGAAATTCTGACTTGAGCCGATCGGATTTTTCCGCTTTGTTCTTAGCTTCAATAATTTCCTGCTGAACTTTTTTCCTTTCGGTAATATCTTGAATTGTTCCAAACATTGTTATAGGAGAACCGTTTTCATTATAAACAAATTCACCAAGTCCGAAAACCCATCTTTCAATTTTATCATTCTCTCTAATTATTCGATACTCTTTATTAAATGGTTGTTTATTTTTTATTATACTTTCGAAATACTGAATCATTTCCTCTCTTTGTCCAGGATGAATAATCTTACTCCATCCTTCAACGTTTCTTTCATAGTTTTTCCCGATGCCGAATATTTGATCAAGAATTTCCGAGCTTGTCCATAATCCGGAATTAAAAGAAAGCACATATGATCCTAATTGAGCAACTTTTTGAGATTGCAACAACCAATACTCAGCTTCGCGAAGTGATTCTTCTGCTTTTTTTCTATCGGTTATATCACGCGTTAAACTTAAAATCGCTTTCACTTCACCGTCTTTATTAAATATCTGAGTGGATGTAACTTGTCCCCAAAAAATAGATTTATTATATCTCACCATTTTATATTCATCGGAGACAAAATTGCTGTATGGAACGGAAAATTTCTTTATCCTTCGAAAAGTTAAATTATGATAATCGGGGTGAACCCAATCTGTAATTGAACTGCCACACAAATTATAATCTTTAGGAAGACCCCACAGTTCGTACAACTTTGAAGAAGCAAATATTATTTTTCCATCAAGGCCTACAACGGAAATTCCTTCCGGAGAAGCATCAACCAAAGTTTTATAATAGATATCTGTTTCAGCTAATTGTGTTTCTAATAATTTTCGTTGCGTTATATCTCTTGCGACTACTTGAATAGATGGTTTACCATTATATATTAAAGGCATTGCTGCCACTTCTACATCAACGATTGTACCATCTAAGCGAATAAATTTTTCTTCGATGAGCGACATAGTTTTGCCTTCACCCATCTGTTTCACTCTTTCTTTAACAATTTCCTTTGAATCGGGATGTACAATAGTTAAAACAGGTTTACCAACTATTTCCTTCTCGGTTTTGGCTCCGATTAATTCCAATCCGGCTTTATTTACATAAACAAACTTACCTTCTGAGTGAACGGCAATTGCATCCGGTGAAAGTTCAACAAGTTTTCTGTATCGTTCCTCACTGTCCGAAAGCATGAGCTGAACTTTTTTTAGATCGGATATTATTTTCTTCTGTTTGGAAAGTTTTTGAGATGTGGAATTACTTTTTAAACTAGATTTAGTTTTGGCCGAAGTTTTTAACTGCTGTAATTTTTTTTTCTTCATTATAGAATGATTCTAATTAAAAGATACAGCATTATTTAAAAACATATGCTCACTGATAGCAGAATAAAAATATTAACTGGAAAAGTGGCATATCAACAATTGAGGTAATAATTCGCCTTTGCTTCAATTATAATTAAAAATATTTTCTTTTAGTGAATCTTGAAAGTAATTGTAGATTGGATCAATTAATTTTCTGGCCTGCAGCGTAGTGTAAAGTAAAAATTCCTCCCTGTGAAGTACTTTAGCCAGTGCACGCACAGTCCCGGTAATTATTTGTATAAGATTTGTTTCTGATGTAATCAAATCTACGGGTAAAAGGAATACTGTATCAAAGACCGATGCTTCAATTAAATTAATAAGATCTTTATAAGATAGGTTTTCCAATCTTAGACCTTGTTTAAGAACACCTTGTTTTTGGCGCAGCTTTAATTCGAATTTCATTCGATCCAGAAGAAGGCTTAAAGC
>Ga0209514_10005017_pt1 | contig 17270 bp, 11 predicted proteins | sample Subgrocontami58m_FD_187452 | JGI IMG/M metagenome (GOLD analysis project Ga0209514, IMG submission 187452) | Subsurface groundwater microbial communities from S. Glens Falls, New York, USA - GMW37 contaminated, 5.8 m (SPAdes) (version 3) | ecosystem: Environmental > Aquatic > Deep subsurface >...
CGAGATACCAGCGACAGCCCCTCCCGCAACGGCGGCGGCTCGCCCAACGGCAGCGACTGTTTCGCCGTTCCCGCAAGATGTGCCGGAATGGATCGCCAACCGGCCGGACCCCTGGCCGAACACATCTGTGGCCTTTGAGATGGCGCCGGCGGCGTTCGATGCTCCTACCCAAGTGGCTTCCGCACCGACAGCGCCCGCAACCGCCGAACCGCCGCCCGCCGCTCCGGCCGCCACCAGGACCGAATTCGGGGTTGATATCGGCGGCGGTTCCAACCTCGATGAAGTCAGAGCATTATGGAACGCGGCCAGGGCTCAGCACACGCGGCTGCTCGGAGGGCTGCGCCCCATCGTCTCCATCCGCGGGGCCCGCACGGGCGCGGTCGACATGCGGCTGATCGTCGGGCCGCTGGCCAATGCCAGCGCGGCGGCCAAGCTTTGCGCCAGCCTCGGTGCCGCCGACGTTATGTGCTCGACCAGGCCGTTCGAAGGAGAGCGCCTCGCCGTGCGCTGATGCGCTGGCACGGCCAGAATGCCCGGACGTCGGCCGCCCCGTAGTTGCGGGTATGTGGACCGGCATTCCTAGCCCACCACCAAGCCGCGAGAATGGCAGCCGCGGAAACCGAAAAAAGCCCGAAAAGGAAGGCACATCCAAACTCCCGCTGATTAACGACCTGAACGTGTAGGAGCTTCCCCCCGTGGGACGGTGAGTGCCAAGCGCCCAACCCTTAATCAAGAGTCTGAACTGTGCTGGACAAGGTTAGGAGGTTCCGCCATGTCACTGCAACAGAAGCGGGACAGCCTACGCCCCATTGCTGACGGATTTCGGTGCGCAGGTGGGAAAAGCCGTCCTGGGGTGGCGACGAATAAGTAAGCCATGGTCCTTTTCAGTCCGCGTCTGTTAACTGCCGTGCTATGCGCGGCAGTGCTGATTTCCTCGGCTCAAGTGGCCAGCGCCCAAAGCGGTGAGGTCAGGCCTGCCGAACCGCGTCCGCAGGCCGGCCAGCCAAGCGACGCCGCCAAAGACCGTCAAAAAGACGAACTCGCTGAGGCGGATCGGATTCTGAATGGCCCGGCGGGAAACCCGGAGTGCGTCTGGCTTGGGCGGCGGGTAGTCAGCCTGCTCTGGCGTGACGACCTGGATACCGCCTTACGCCATCTCAAACTTTACGACCGGTTCGGCTGCCCGGCCAGCCAAATCCAATCAACCTTCCGCTGCGTGTTGCGCCAAGGCCCCTTCGACCCCAAAAACCCTGAAAGTCTGGCCAGCCGGGTTCAAGCCTGTTGGCTTACGCCGGCCCCGGCGCCGGCCGCCCCGGCGCCGGCCGCCCCGGCGCCGGCCGCCCGCGGCGGCAAACGATGAACAGCTAGTCACCTGGTTGGAGAATACTTAACGCCCGGACCTTTTTCTACGCCCTGAATTTGCCATCCACAGTAGCTAGCTTGCTTACACGTCATACGTTGAGATAATCTGCGTATTGGCAGCCTTTTTGGTCGAGCCCAGGGGACGGGTTCGGGGCCTCTGCTTCCTGCCCCACTCGGTTGCTAAGTCCATGCGCACCGTCGTTGCTGTCATCGCGCTCGTTGCGTGCGTGCATGCTGGCGTTTGGGCATTGACTGAAAGTCGAGCTACGGCGCCGAATTTCGCGGGCGGGCAGCTCGCCAGCATTTCCTACGCTCCCTACGATAAGTCGGCGCGGCCCGACCAGAGTGGCAGCGTCAATGTCAATCAGATCCGCTCCGACCTGAAAGTGCTCGCGCCTTACACGCGCGCGCTGCGCACCTATTCATCCACCGGCGGCGTCGAGCTCGTCCCTTCGGTGGCCGCCGGGTTCGGATTGAAGGTGACAGTCGGCGTGTGGATTGACCGCGACGCGGAGCGCAATGAGCGCGAGGTGCGCTCCACCATCGAGCTGGCGCGCGGGCATGGCAATATCAACGCAATCGTCGTCGGCAACGAAACGATTTTCCGCGGCGACCTGATGCCTGCCGGCAATGAAACCCTTGATCCCGCGGAGCGGGAAAAGATCAAAGCGGCGCGTGACGCGGGCGACCTGAAAAAGATCAAGGAAGAAATCGCTGTTTCCAGACTCATCAAGCTCATTCAGCGGGTCAAACGCTCAAGCCCGGTTCCGGTGACCACCGGCGAAATTTGGCACGTCTGGCTCGAGCATCCCGAGCTTGCCTCGGCGGTGGACTTCATCGCCGCCCACGTGCTGCCCTACTGGGAAGGCTTTTCCGAGCAGCAGGCCGTCGATCAGGCTATCCTGATCTACGACAAGCTGCGCCAGGCCTACCCCGGCAAGCGGATCGTCATCGCCGAGTTCGGCTGGCCGAGCGCGGGTTACAATTTGAAGAATGCCAATCCCGGCCGCGTCGAGCAGGCCACGGTGCTGCGCACCTTCGCCTCCCGGGCCGAGGCCTACGGCATCGACTACAATATTGTCGAAGCGATCGACCAGCCGTGGAAAATCTTTGAAGGCGGCGTCGGCCCTTATTGGGGCGTGTTCGACGCGGCGCGCGAGCCTAAGTTCCCGTGGTCCGGTGCGATTGTGGACCCCGACCATTGGAAGCTCGCCGGTCTCGCTGTCCTGCTGGCCGTGCTTTTTTCCCTGCCCATGCTGGCGCTCACCGGTCCAACCCTTGCGCAAACGGTCGTGCTTGCCGTTTTCGCCAATGTTGTCGGCGCATGGTTCGCCACCGTCTTCGCCTATTGGGACAAGCATTATTTCGTGCCGGGGGCGGCTTTCGCGCTCTGGCTCGGGCTCACCTTGCTGATCCCGCTGGTCACCATCGCCTTCGCTCGCGTGGATGAGATCGCCGCGATTGCTTTCGGCCGCAAGCCGCGCCGTCTGGCGGTCATCGCCGCGCCTTCCATCGCGCCCGAACAGACGGCCGCCGCGCCGAAAGTGTCGATCCACATTCCGGCGCAATTCGAGCCGCCCGACATGCTCAAGGCGACGCTCGATTCCGTCGCCCGGCTCAATTACCCGAATTTCGAATGCGTCGTCGTGGTCAACAACACGCCGGAGCCGGCTTTCTGGCAGCCGATCCAGGAGCACTGCCTGGCGCTCGGCGAGCGCTTCAAATTCGTCAATGAGCAGAACGTGCCGGGCTTCAAGGCCGGCGCGCTGCGGCTCGCGCTGGCGCACGCCGCCGGCGACGCCGAGATCGTCGGCGTCATCGATGCCGACTATGTGGTGCATCCCGACTGGCTGAAGGATCTGGCGCCGCTGTTCGCCGATCCGAAGGTCGGCTTGGTGCAGGCGCCGCAGGATCATCGCGACGGCAGCCGTAGCGTCATGCACCATGCCATGAACGGCGAATATGCCGGCTTCTTCGACATCGGCATGGTCCAGCGCAACGAGGTCAACGCCATCGTCACGCATGGCACTATGTGCCTCGTGCGCCGCGCCGCGCTCGATCAAGCAGGCGGCTGGTCCAGTGACACCATCTGCGAAGACACCGATCTTGGCCTGACCATTCTGGAACTCGGCTGGCTCGCTCATTATACCAACCGCCGCTACGGCTTCGGGCTCTTGCCGGACACCTTCGAAGCCTACAAGAAGCAGCGCCACCGCTGGGCCTATGGCGGTTTCCAAATCCTGAAGAAGCATTGGCGCCGCTTCCTGCCCGGCGCCAGCATGTTCACGCGCGAGCAGAAGCGCCAATTCGCGCTCGGCTGGCTCAACTGGCTCGGCGCCGAATGCCTCGGCGTCGGCGTCGCCATCCTGAATCTTTTGTGGGTGCCGTTCGTCGCCTTTGTCGGCATCGCCATCCCGGACCAGATCCTCACCATTCCGATCCTGGCGGCCTTCGCCGTCTCGCTGTTGCATTTCACCGCGCTCTACCGGCTGCGGGTGGTGATCCCGGCCAGCCAGCTTTTGGGCGCGCTGTTGACGGCCATGTCGCTGCAATGGACGGTGGCGCGCGCCGTCACGCACGGCGTGGTCAGAGACCACCTGCCCTTCGTGCGCACGGCCAAGGGCGGCCGCGCTCCGCAAGCGTCAAACTTCTCGGCGTTCTGGGAAACGGTGCTCGGCACGCTCCTGCTGATCAGCGCCGCGGCGCTGATCGCCACCAACGACAAGGAGATCCGCGAGATCAACATTTTCGCGGCGGTGCTTGTCGTGCAAAGCCTGCCCTTCCTGGCCGCTGTCGCATTTGCATCAATCGAGGCCACCCGGCTGAACGATTTCGCCTATTGGCGCGGCATCGAGGCGCGCTTGGCCGAGTTGCTCCCCTGGCGTACCGCCGTCGCCAAGGTTCAGGCCCGCACCGATAATCGCATCGAACCCACGCCATAACCGTCGCGCGCGGTATTGGCATTCCCATTATCAACGCGATGGCTGCTGCCACCCCGGCAGCGGCCATGATTGTCATGCCCGCCGCCCCGACGTAACATCGCGCCATAACAGCAGCACAACGGGAGGATGACATGACGGTTGCAGCGCTTCGCGAGTCCACGGACGCCAAGACCCGGTCGCCTTTGCCCACTCATCGCGATCTTTATTACGGCGGCGCCTGGCACAAGCCGCAGGGCGGTTATGAGCCCACCTGGAATCCGGCGACCGGCGAGAGCCTGGGCGACGTCCCCAAGGCCAATGCCGCCGACGTGGGCGCCGCCGCCCAAGCCGCGCATAAAGCGTTTCTCGAATGGAAAAAGATCAAGCCGACCGACCGCGCCGCGCTGATGCGCAAGGTGTCGGCGGTGATCCGCGCCAATGCCGAGGAATTTGCGCTCATTGATTCCCTCAACTGCGGCAATCCGCTGTGGGCTTTGCGCCGCGACATCACCAATGCCGCCGCGTCCATCGACTTCTTCGCCGGGCTGGTACTGCAAGTGCAAGGCGCCACCATCCCGCTCGGCGAAGACGTGGTGAACATGACCGTGCGCGAACCGCTCGGCGTCATCGGCCGCATCGTCGCCTACAACCATCCCTTCTCCTTCGCCGCCGCCAAATTCGGTGCTGTCCTCGGGGCCGGCTGCACCATGGTCGTCAAAGCGGCGCAGCAGGCGCCACTCTCCGCTTATCGGCTTATGGAATTGATCGAGGGCATTCTGCCGCCCGGCGTGGTCAACGTCGTCAGCGGCGGCGTCGAATGCGGCCAGGCCATGGTGGCGCATCCGCTCATCGCCAAGCTGAGCCTGGTCGGCAGCGCGGCCACCGGGCGCGCGGTGGCGCGCGGCGCGGCGGATCGCCTCAAGCATGTTGAATTGGAGTTGGGCGGCAAGAACGCGCTCATCGTCTATCCCGACGCCGATCTGAAGAAGGCCGTGAAGAGCGCCATTGGCGGCATGAACTTCTCCTGGTGCGGCCAGTCCTGCGGATCGATGTCGCGCCTCTTCATTCACGAGAAGGTTCACGACGAGGTATTGAAGGGTGTCGTCGACGGCATCTCCAAGATCAAGCCGGGCAATCCGCTGGACGAGAATTGCCAGATGGGCGCGCTCATCTCCAAGGCGCAGTTCGACAAGGTGATGTCCTACATCGAGATCGCCAAGAAAGAGGGCGCCAAGCTGATGACCGGTGGCAAGGCATCGGACGATCCGAAGCTGAAGGGCGGTTTCTTCGTCGAGCCGACTGTTTTCGCCGATGTGAACCAGAGCATGCGCATCGCGACTGAAGAAGTTTTCGGCCCTGTGCTCTCGGTGCTCAAGTGGTCGGATGAAGAGAAGATGTTCGCCGACGTCAACGCGGTGGAATATGGCCTCACCGGCGCGGTCTTCACCTCCAATATCAGCACCGCCCACAAGGCCGCGCGCCGCATCGAAGCAGGCTATGTCTGGGTGAATACCGCCGGCGGCCAGGCGCTCGGCACGCCCTACGGCGGCATCAAGCAGTCCGGCTACGGCCGCGACAAGGTTTTGGAGGAAATGCTCTCCAACACCCACGTCAAGAACATCGCGATCAGTCTGTAGTCCCCGTCATTCCGGGACGGCGTGAAGCGCCGGACCCGGAATCCAGATGCACACTCCGTCTATGTGTCTGGATTCCGGGTTCACTCGCTTTCGCTCGTGCCCCGGAATGACATTCACTTTTGGGCGCACCCGCCAAGCTCAATCGTCATGCCCAACAGTTATGACGACGCTTCCCTTTTTATGCCCGGTGTCGACATAAGCATGCGCCTCCACAATCCGTTCGAGCGGATAGCGCCGGTCGATGACGGGTTTGAACGCTCCCGTCTCAGCCAGCTCCTTGACGATAAGCAAATCTTGCACGCGCTCCGCGGCCGGCCCACCAAAGACCTTCTTGCTGCTTGTCAACGCCGCCCACGGGATCTGCGCCATTTCCGGCAAACCGGCGAGCACCATGAGAAGGCGGCCATTTTCCCTGAGCGAGCCTTTGCAGCGTAAGAACGACGCCGTAGCGGCCGCGGCAAGAATGATGTCGTAGGTCTCGCCGTTTTTGGTGAAGTCCTCTTTGGTATAGTCGATGACCTTATCGGCTCCGATCGATCTCACCAGTGCCAGATTGGCGGTGCCGCATACCCCGGTCACCTCCGCGCCAAAATGCTTGGAAAGCTGAACCGCGGCGCTTCCCACCGTTCCGGATGCGCCGATGATGAGAACCTTTTCGCCGCGTTGGATGTTTCCCTTGGTCTTGAGGAAATCCAGCGCGGTTGAGCCGCCAAAAGACAGAGCGGCGGCTTCCTCATAAGATAAGTTGGCCGGCTTCAGAGCCATATTCCCGCTTTCAGGCATCGCCCTGTACTCGGCGTGACACCCAAAACCACCGCCGGGAAACGCAAAAACGGCGTCACCGATTTTGAATTTTCTGACGTCCTTGCCGACGGCCTCAATTTCCCCCGCCAGTTCCGTTCCTAGGATGGGTTGTCTTGGACTGAAGATGCCAAAAAATAATCGGCCCATGATCCCGAATCCATATGGCATATCGAGGCTTCGTATTCGCCAGTCCCCCGACGACACCGTTGTCGCACGGATTTTTATCAGGACCTCGTTGTCCTTGATGATGGGCTTTTTGACCTCTCTGATTTCAACGACGTCGGGAGCGCCATATTTCTCGTAGACGGCGGCTTTCATTTGGTTGCCTGCAATGGTGTTTTGATCCGGTCATTCGGGAATGACCGAACTTAGACTAGCCCCTGCTGAAGAGATAGCGTCACCCCTCCAGCGCAGTCTCCGCCAGCCGCACCCAGTAGGATGTGCCGAGCGGAATGACCTCGTCGTTGAAGTCATAGGCCGGATGGTGCAGGCCAGCGCTGTTACCGTTGCCGACGAAGATGAAAGCGCCCGGCCGCGCTTCCAGCATGTAGGAGAAATCCTCCCCGCCCATCACCGGCGCCATGTTGGTATCCACGCGGTCATGGCCCACCACCTGCGCCGCCACCGACGCCGCGAATGCCGTCTGCCGCTCGTGATTGCGCGTGACGGGATAGCCGCGCGTATAGGTGAGCTTGGCCGTGCCGCCATGCGCCCGCGCGATCCCCTCCACCATGTCATGCAGCCGCTTTTCCAGCAGGTCGCGCACCTCCGGCGTCAGGCTGCGCGCCGTGCCGCGCAACTGCGCCGTCTGCGGAATGATGTTTTCCGCCGTCCCCGCCTGAAACATGCAGATCGAGACGACCGCCGCTTGCAGCGGATCGACGTTGCGCGCCACCACCGTTTGGATCTGATTGATGATCTGCGCGCCGATCATCACCGGGTCGATCGTCATATGCGGCCGTGCCGCGTGCCCGCCCTTGCCTTCGATCTCGATGATCAAGGAATCCGTGGACGCCATCAGCGGGCCGGGCCGGATTGAGAATTCTCCCACCGGCATGCCCGGAAAATTATGCATCCCATAGACTTCCTCGATACCGAACCGCTCCATCAGGCCGTCATTGATCATTGCCTTGGCGCCCGCGCCGCCCTCCTCCGCCGGCTGGAAGATCACCACCGCCGTGCCGGCGAAGTTGCGGGTCTCCGCCAGGTATTTGGCGGCGCCGAGCAGCATGGCGGTGTGCCCATCATGACCGCAGGCATGCATCTTGCCGGGGTGTGTGGACTTATAAGCAGCGCCCGTCGCTTCCTCGATCGGCAGCGCGTCCATGTCGGCGCGCAATCCGATCACCGGCTTGCGCCCGGCTTGCGGTTCGCGCTGGCCGCGGATGACGCCGACCACGCCGGTGCGGCCGAGACCCGTCGCCACCTCGTCGCAGCCGAAGGCCTTGAGCTTTTCCGCCACGCTCGCCGCCGTGCGATGCACGTCATACATCAGCTCCGGATGCGCATGGATGTCGCGCCGCCAGGCGGTGATTTCGCCATGCATGTCGGCGACACGGTTGATAACGGGCATCGATAATCCTCGCATCCGGCGGCGATTTTGGGTATCCGGCAGCGCCGCGCGCGGATTGTAGCAAATCGGGCTTCTGTGGCGAGGCCATGGCCTGGCGTTCACTATTGACCCCACCCCGAGCCGCCCCTAAACACGCCCCCGAGAGCGCGTAGCTCAGATGGTAGAGCACTTGACTTTTAATCAAGTGGTCCTGGGTTCGAGTCCCAGCGCGCTCACCACCATTGCGATCACGTTAGCGCGAGCTAATCCCCCCTCTGCTCCAGGGCCGATACCGCTATCTCTCGGCAGGCTTGAGATAAATCAATGTTATCCCCGGAAAAAGCAGTTAACTTTTACGCCATAAGAGTTTCATGATCGCGTCGCCTCGCTGCCACACTGCACGCCTAGCGTCGGCGCGTTGCAAAGAAACCGACAGAGGAGCTAAGCCATGAGTCTTCATAGCCCGGCGCCCCTCGACTTCGAGTTCCGCCGCTATTTTGGCGGCCCGAGCTGCCCGCGTTGCGGCAACTCGCTGTTGGTCGCTGAGGCGTCTGAATTCCTCAGCGATGGACAAGTCCGCCACTTTTGGGCCTGCGAATCCTGCGGGCAGGAGTTCCATACGGCGGTCAAGTTTGCAGTGCGTCATGAGTTGCCGGATTCCCGCTGTCCTGCGTAATCGCTGTCCCCCGGTTGTTGCGTAACGCGTTGGCGCAGATTCGCGGCTGGGTCCACAAGACCCGGCCGCAGCCATGCTGCGCGCCCGCCCGTAGACGGCGGCTTTTTGTTCACGCTAGATTAGCCCGGTCATTTCGCGGCCCTCGTCCCTTCGATGAGATTTGGGATCGTTGCGCCGGCGCGTCGAGGACGCGCGGGCGAGCCGCGAGCATAGGGGGACGGACAGTGGCACAAACCAACGGTCATGATCTGCCGATCCTGATCGCCGGCGGCGGCATCGGCGGCCTGGCGGCGGCCTATGCGCTCGCGCTCAAGGGCTTTCCGGTGCGCGTTCTGGAGCAATCGGCCGAGTTCCGCGAGGTTGGCGCCGGCATCCAGCTCGGCCCCAACATCTTCAGCGCCATGGAGCGCATCGGGCTTAAGGATGCGCTCTTGGCCGACGCCTGGCGGCCCACCGGCCAGGAGATGCGCTGCGCGCTGTCCGGCGAACTCGTCACCCGCATGCCGCTGGGCGAGGAATTTTTCGCGCGCTTCAAGCAGCCTTACGCCGTGATCCACCGCGCCGACATCCACGGCGTATTCCTCAAAGCCTGCCAGGGCAGCAACCTCATCACTCTGGAAACCAGGCAGCGGGTCGAGAATTTCGTGGACGACGGCAAGATTGTCACCGCCACGCTGCTATCGGGCGAGCGCATCAAGGGCCGCGCGCTGATCGGCTGCGACGGCATGTGGTCGAAGACGCGGGAAGAAATCGTTGGCGACGGAGCGCCGCGCGTTTCCGGCCACATCGCCTATCGCGCGGTGCTCAAGCGCGCCGATGTGCCCGACGATCTGTGGCGTCCCGACGTGGTGCTCTGGGCCGGGCCGCGCACCCACTTCGTGCATTACCCGCTGCGCCGCGGCGAACTCTACAACCTCGTCGCTGTCTTTCACTCCGACCGCTACGAGGAAGGCTGGAATACCGAGGTTGACCCCAGCGAGCTATGGACGCATTTCAAGGGCCAGCGTCCGGAGGTGCTGCGCCTGCTCGAACGCATCGAGACCTGGCGCATGTGGGTGCTGTGCGACCGCGAGCCGGTGAAGAATTGGTCGAAGGGTCGCGTCACCCTGCTCGGCGACGCCGCCCATCCCATGCTGCAATACCTCGCCCAGGGCGCCTGCATGGCGGCCGAGGACGGGGTGACGCTTGCGGAAAAGGTGGCTGAACAGCCGACCGATCTCGCTTCCGCGTTCCAAAGTTATCAGCAGAGCCGTTATCTGCGCACCGCGCGCGTGCAGATCATGGCCCGCGTCTATGGCGAATTCTATCACGCGCGCGGCGTCGCCGCTGAATTGCGCCAGATCATGCTGGCCGGCCGCACGCCGCAACAGGCTTATGACGGCATCGCCTGGCTTTATGGCGGGGGGCCTTGAGGCGTGCGTCCCCTCCCACCCGAACTCGGGTTTACCCGAGTTCGGCAATCATACTGCCGAAGTCGGATATATCCGACTTCGGATAAAGGGGGAGGGTCAGGGAGGGGGTCATTGGTCGCCCGGATCGACCCCCACCCGCTCGCCTTCGGCGAGCGACCTCCCCCTTTCAGGGGGAGGTAGAAGAAGAGAGTTGCCTCACCTCCGCGAGCTTCAGCGGCCGCGGTCCCTGCCCGTCGAAATAGATGAAGCGCAGCCGCTTACGGCGCGACACCATGCGCGACGGCAGCGGGTCGTAGCGAAACGACAGGCCGCCCACATGCGGCGTGATCCCGCCCACATCCGCCACAGCATCAATTTCGACACGCAGCAGCACCAGCCTCGCGCCGTCCGCCGCCGTCGCCTCGAACGGCACCTGTGACAGCCGTAGAAAGCTCGGCGGATCGCTCGCCCCGAGAAAGCCTTCGGTAAAGGCCGCTTCGACTAGGTCGATGTCGGGTTCCGCCCGCGCGGGCGAGCCTTCCTGCACCCCGTCATCGTCGCCGTGCGCGCGCTGCCATTGCAGCACGCCCTTCGGCGCTGGCTGGTTGTGGCCGATCCCGGCGATGTCGAGGCCAGGCGAGCCGCCGCCGTTCTCATGACCGTGGGGAAATTCATGGCGTCCGGAATGCATGACGGTCTCCTCAATAGGCGACGGGCTTGTCGATGAGACGCTTATGCGTGCCGAGCTTGCCGTGGGCGACCAGCGACCCCAGAGCTTCGACCACGATCCGCACGCCGATCAACGCCGTGATGTCCGACGTATCGTAGGGCGGCGATACCTCCACCACTTCCAGCCCGCAAAATCCTTCAGCGGCGACCAGGCCGAGCAGCTTCAACGCCTCGCGCGGCAGGAAACCGCCCGGCTCGGGCCAGCCAGTGCCGGGCACGAAGCCGCAATCGATGGAATCGACGTCGAAGGAGATGTAGACCGCGTCGGCGTCCTTCCAGGCGAGTTCCAGCGCGATCTCGGCGGTCTTTTCCAGGCCAAGCTTCTCGATATCTGCGATCGTCAGCACATTGCTGCCGCGCTTGCGCGCTTCCTGCACCCCGGCGCGCGGCACCTGCCAGCCGCCGATGCCGAGCTGCACCAGGTTCGCCGCCGGCACATTCGGCAGGTTGGTCGCCCAGTACCACGGCGTCGTATGCATGCGCTCATCGAGATCCTTTTCCTGAATGTCGATATGCCGGTCGAAATGGATGATGCCGATCCGCTTCGAGGTGCATTGCGCGATTCCGCGTACGCAGGGGAATCCGATCGAGTGATCGCCGCCCAGCATCAGCGGCAACGCACCGGACGAAGCCACATGCGACACGCCGCGCGTGATCTGGTCGAAGCTCTTTTCCAGGTTGGCCGGAATGGTGAAGACGTCGCCCACGTCGCACAGCGTCATCTGCTCCCGCAGGTCCACGCCGAGCTCGTAATTATAGGGCTGGTAAAGCGCCGAGATGCGGCGGATGCCCTGCGGCCCGAAGCGCGTGCCGGGGCGGTAAGTCGTGCCGGAATCGAAGGGAATGCCGATGATCGCCGCGTCGTATTTGCCGACATCGCGCACATTCTCCACATACGGCGCCTTCATAAAAGTGTTGATGCCGGCGAAATGCGGCAGCTGTCCGCGCGAAAAAGTGGGGATGCTCTTGTCGGTCAGGCACTCCGCGCCGGGCAGGCCCATGTCGAGCGCCCATTGCTGCTCCTTGCGCCAGCCTTTCTCCGAAAGCCGGCTCTCCGCCTCCAGCGCTTTCCAGCCCTCAGTTGCGAGCTTGTCAAAGTCCGGATGATGTTGGCGGACGCGCTGCGGCGGCGGCCGCAGCCCCGCCTTGCGCAAGCGCCGCGCAGATTGATCGAAAATCATGGACTGATCCCCTGGTTTATATTTGCGCCATCCAGCGGCGCGGGCGTTTTCAGAAATCCCAGTACGGGCACCGGGCCGTCCCGCCTGAGATCGAGATCATAGGTGATCGTGGCGCCATAGCGGCCGGCCGCCTGCGAATCGAGCCGCGTGCGGTCGAGGGCGATGAGACGGGTGCCGAGGCCAAAGGCCTCCTTGATGTCGTGGGTCACCATGATCACGGTCGTGCCGTGCTCGTGCCAAAGCTTGCGGATCAGCGCGTGCATCTGCGCCCGAGTGCCGGGATCGAGCGCGCCGAACGGCTCGTCCAGCAGCAGCACGCGCGGCCGGCGCGCCAGCGCTTGCGCGATGGCGAGGCGTTGCTGCATGCCGCCGGACAGGGCGCTCGGATATTTATCGCGGTGAGCTTCGAGGCCGACCTCTTGCAGCAGCGCGGCGCTCTTGGCGAGAGCGTCGCGGCGCGCCTCGCCGCGCAGCCGCGCCAGCACCGGACTCGACGCAAACTCGAATGCGATCAGGACATTTTCCAGCGCGGTGAGATGCGGAAACACTGAATAGCGCTGGAACACCACGCCGCGGTCGGGGCCGGGCTCGGAGCGCAACGGTTCACCATCGAGAAGGATGGCGCCCCGCGTCGGCCGTTCCTGCCCGAGGATCAGACGTAGGAAACTGCTCTTACCCGCGCCCGACGGCCCCACCAGCGCGATGAATCCGCCGGCGTCGATCTGGAGATTAATGCGTTCGAGCACAATCTGATTGCCGTATTCGAGCCAGAGGTCGCGGATGGAGATTGCGCTCATCAACGACGCTCCTGGACGTAGGCCCAAGGAAACGCATGACGCGCCGCCCGCGCGAGCGCGAAGTCCAACAAATAAGCCAGAAGAGTGATCCAGGCCACGTAAGGCAGGATGACATCCATGGCGAGATAGCGCCGCATGAGGAAGATGCGGTAGCCGAGCCCGACATCGGCGGCGATGGCCTCGGCCGAGATCAGGAACAGAAAGGCCGGGCCGAGTGACAGCCGCACCGCTTCGATCAGACGCGGCATGACCTGTGGCAGCACGACGCGAATGGCGAGCTGCCAGGTCGAGGCGCCGAGCGACTGCGCCTTGACCAGTTGCTCCGCCGGCAGATTCCCGACCGCGAGCGCCAGATCGCGCACCAGAAAGGGGGCTACTCCAAACACGATCAGCACCACCTTCGACAATTCTCCCAGCCCGAACACGATGAACAGGATCGGGAGCACCGCCATCGGCGGGATCATGGATAAGACAGCGATCAGCGACGCGAAGGTCGAGCCGACCACCGGAAGCAGTCCGATCGCCAGCCCCACAACGAGCCCGATCAGGGTGGCGATACCCAGACCCAAGCCCAATCTCTGCAAGCTCGCCGCGGTATCGGTCCACAGCACGGTTTCCTCGGATCGCCGATCCGGTTCGAATGCAAGACGGTGGACCGTCTGCGCCATTTCCGAGATCGGCGGCAGCAGCTTGTCGTCCGGGTTGGCCGCGCGCCGTTCCGCCGAACCAACCACGTAGACAAGCGCAATGACGACAAAGGGCAGCAGCGCCAGCGCGAGGCGGCTTCCACGTCCCGGAACAATGTTCATGATGCGGCGAATGGCCCGGCTCCTTCGCCTCATCGCATGCTTAGAGCTTACCCTCGGCGGCAAGCTTCAGGAACGTCGTGTCGAACCGCAGCTTGACGTTCTGCTTGGAGCCGAGCACCTCGCCTGACGGCATGGCGATCCCGATCGCGTCCTTGCTCTTGACCTTCTCGCCGAGCAGCGCGTGCTCGAAACAGAACGTCCGCACCAGGTCCATGGTCTTGGCCAGGTCTGGGCTGCTCAGGAAGCCGACGGTTTCTTTCGGGGTGTAGAACATCCGCGTGGTCTTCAATTGCGCTTCGAAGCCCGCGAGGTCCGTACCCGACAGCTTGGCCATCGCTTCGCGCGCCGCCTTGCCCTTGTCGCCGGGGTCCTGCATCAGTCCGATGGTTTCGTACCAGATGCCCACGAGGGCCTTGCCGAGGCTGGGGTTGTCCTTCAGCGTCTCGGTGTTGACCACCAGGAGATCCTGAATTTCGCCGGGGATCTTGCTGGAGTCGTAGACCAGCGTCGCATCCGGGTTCCCCTTTATTTCAAGCAATTGGGGATTCCAGGCGACAACCGCCGTGACGTCCGATGCCTTGAAGGCCGCGACAATATCGGCGTCGGACGTATTGACGATCTTGATGTCCTTCTCCTTGAGCTTCACCGCCGCCAGGCCGCGCGCCAGCAGATAGTGCGACACCGACAGCTCGACGAGGTTGACCTTGCGGCCCTTGATGTCGGCCAGCGTCTTCCCCTTCTTCAGCACGATGCCATCGTTGCCGTTGGAGAAGTCGCCCAGGATGAGCGCGGTCGTGTCGACCCCGCCGGCGGCGGGTATGGTCAGCGCATCCATGTTGGTGACGGTGACGCCGTCGAACTTGCCCGCCGTGTATTGATTGATCGACTCGACATAGTCGTTGATCTGCGTGACGTTGATCGTAATGCCGTATTTGTCCGCCCACTTCTTGACGATGCCGGCCTGCGCCGCATAGGCCCAAGGCATCCAGCCGACATAGATCGTCCAGGCGATATTGAATTCCTTCTTGGGTGCCGCGCCGGCGGCCGAATTGAAGCCTGCTGCGATGACAGCGGCCGTGAGAAGACCAGTCAGGGTGCGTGCAAAGAATTTCATGACACCATCCTCGTTGTCCGTTCGGTATCGTCGGGTCGAGGATGGGCCGAGTAGCGTCGATGCCAATCCTGGCGACCGAGGCCTCCCGGGCTTTTGTCCCGCCGTGCACCCGAGCGCTGACGGCGGCTCGGGCGGCGGCTCTCGGACCAGCGCTCCGCAGTACGCGAAGCCGGAACCCTAGCCGCCAACTCACGGCTACTGCAGCAAGCTCCGTGCCAACCGAAAATTGAGGTATTTCGTGGCCCGCGGAATGCCGCCGCCCAATCTCGCGGCAGCGCGCCTAAAACAATTGCAGGATGTGGAGCCTGCGGCGAAGCCTTGGTAGAGTGGCGACAACCCGCCGCGTTGTAGCGGGCCGCCGAATTTGGGACTTTTCGCTATAAATGCCAGCCGGCAGACCACGATAACTATAAAATGGGGAGGCACCTATGAAATCCAGAATCCTGCTCGCGCTTTGCGGCGGGCTCGCCATGTCGACGGCGGCGCTCGCGCAAGCGAGCGACCCGGTCGCAGACTTTTACAAGAAGAACAACCAGATCCGGCTAATCGTCGGCTCGGACGCCGGCGGCGGCTATGACGGCTATAGCCGGCTGCTCGCACGCCACCTGGGCAAGTTCATCCCCGGAAACCCAAGCATCATCGTGCAGAACATGCCGGGCGCCGGCGGCATCGTCGCGGCCAACTTCATCTACAACGCCGCGCCCAAGGACGGCACCGTGATCGGCCAGGTGCAGCGCCTGGTGCCCTTCGCCCAGATTTTGGGCGAGCCCGGCCCGCAGTTCGAAACCGCCAAGTTCAACTGGCTCGGCAGCCTCGCCAGCGAGGTGACGGTCTGCGTTTCCTGGAACACCTCTCCGGTCAAAAACTACGAGGACCTCAAGAAGACCGAGCTGATCGTCGGCGGCAGCGGCCCGAATGACACGGAAGCCGTGCCGGCGATCCTGAACAATGTCCTCGGCACCAAGTTCAAGATCATTTCGGGCTATCCGTCATCGACCGCCGTCACGCTCGCGGTGGAGCGCGGTGAGGTGCACGGCATCTGCTCGTCTTATTCTTCGCTCTCCACGCGCAATGCCAATTGGTTCAAGGACAAGAAAATCAACCTGCTGGTCCAGGCTTCGACCAGGAAGCATCCCGACCTGCCGAATGTGCCGCTCGCGCTTGAACTGGCCACGAATGCCGAGGACAAGGCATTGCTTGAACTCAATGACGCCCGCCTGGAGATCGGCCGGCCATTCTTGATTCCACCCGGCGTCCCGGCTGAGCGGGTCAAGGCGCTGCGCGCGGCTTTCGCCGCGATGGTCAAGGACAAGGATTTCCTGGCCGACGCCGAAAAGCAGAAGCACGAGATCGACGCGGTGGGCGGCGAGGAAGTCCAGGCGTTGCTGGAGCGCGTCTCCAAGGCGTCGCCGAAACTGATCGCGCGCCTCGGCGACGCCCAGAAATACAAGGGGCCGACGATCGTAGCGAAGGTTGAGTCCCCCAAGGCTGAGGGCTCCATCGGCGAGCTACAGGAAGATAACCGCAAGATCGTTCTGAAGCTGAAGGACGGCAAAACTTTCACCGCGACAGTCTCGGGCTCGCGCACCGACTTGAAGATCGCCGGCAAGAAAGCCGACCGTAAGGAGCTCAAGGTCGGTCTGGCTTGCGCCGTCTCCGCGCCCGGCGACGGCCAGGAGGCGTCAGCCGTCGAGTGCCAGTGAGCTGTTGCGATCTAGGTTTATTTGTCATCCCGGCCGAGCGCAAAGCGCGAGAGCCGGGACCCAATTTGCGTGGTCATGGGTCCCGGATCGGCTCGCACTCAGGTCGGCTATAGCCGACCTGAGCACTAATATTGCTGATCTCGGGTAAACCCGAGATCAGTGCTCGCCGTCCGGGATGACATTTGTAGCAACGCCGTTCGCTATTTAGACGGTGGAGGACGGAATATCCCCCCGTGCCCAATTTTCTTTGGTTTCGCGCCGGAAATCCTGGAAGCGGTCCTGCGCGATGGCTGCGCGCATGCCGCCCATCAGTTCCTGATAATAGTGAAGATTGACCGCCGACAGCAGCACGGCGCCGAGCATCTCGTTCGCCTTCATCAGATGGTGCAGATAGGCGCGTGAATAGTCCCGCGCCGCCGCGCAACCGCTTTCGGCGTCGAGCGGACGGGCGTCGGCGGCATGACGCGCGTTCTTTATATTGATCGCGCCGAAGCGGGTGAAAGCGACGCCGTGGCGGCCATTGCGGGTCGGCAGCACGCAGTCGAACATATCGACGCCACGGGCCACGGCTTCCAGCAAATCCTCCGGCGTGCC
>Ga0209514_10005020_pt1 | contig 17267 bp, 13 predicted proteins | sample Subgrocontami58m_FD_187452 | JGI IMG/M metagenome (GOLD analysis project Ga0209514, IMG submission 187452) | Subsurface groundwater microbial communities from S. Glens Falls, New York, USA - GMW37 contaminated, 5.8 m (SPAdes) (version 3) | ecosystem: Environmental > Aquatic > Deep subsurface >...
CCGTCCATCCGTGAAATCCGTGAAATCCGTAGTTTGGTCCTCCTTCGGCGGACCGCGCTCTCTGCAGTTGGCCGCCCGCAACTGCGGTCATGCACCCCCGGCCGCTCTCGATCTTGACCTCGAACGGTCGGAGGGCTATCGTCTGTGTCCCCGGCATCCATGACCCGGCTGCGCCGCTCCGACCTCGGCGATTCGCGCTTCCCTTGCTTCCGGAGGTGAATTCATGCACTCCCGCCGCATCGTCCCGGCCCGTCAGGGCGCCTCTTCTGCGGAGAGCCTGCTCCTCGTCTTGGGCGTCGGCGTCGCCCTCCTGGTGGCCGTCACGGTGCTCGGCCGCAAGCTCGCGAACCTGGACAAGAACGCTTCGGGCTCCCTCGATCGCGGGTCCCCGATCGGAAAGAGCACCGCCGTGGCGGACTTGCCGGGCGGAGCGCTCCCGGGAGACGGATCCATCGGCGGCACGGGCGGCGCGGGCTCCGGGGGCTCCGGCGGCACAGGCAGCGGCAACAGCGGCGACTCCGGGAGCGTGTCCACCCCCGTGCTGAACGACCCAGGGAACGAATCCGCGCTGGTCACGAAGAAGAAGCGCCTGAAGAAGAAGGACGGCGAGCCGGACTTCACCTCGACCGGACCGATGGACACGCTCGGCACCAAGAAGATCGAGGTCGATCCCGATAGCGGATACGTGAGCGATCCCGACGCCCCGGGGCAGCTCCCCGAGGGCTTCTTCAAGCCGGGCGACCCGCCCCGGCCGGTGCCGCGATTCGCTCCTTCCCACGTGGTGAAGAAGATCGGCCGCGCGGACCCCGAGAACATCATTCACGCGGACGAGAAAAAAGACGGTTCGCCGGTCTACGTCGATAGGGAAGCGTACGAGCGCATCCTCAGGAACCACGGCTTCGGCTTTCAGAGGATCGGCTTCTCCCCCGAGCGGATCCCCGGGTTGCTGACCCTGACCCAGACCCGTGGCGAGTTCATCGGAATGTACGATGCCAAGTTCGGCCACAAGGTCTACAAGGTCAAGATCGGCAATCGGGATGTCCACGTCGCGGTCCAGGTGAATCCGGACGGGCGCATCATGGACGCGATGATCCCGACGTCCGTCACCGGGACGGATCCGATGACCGGCGAATCCTACACCCACGTCGACCCCGACCAGGGAGTGATCGACTACCTGCTGGTGAAGAGCGGCAACGGGCTCATCTACGTCGAGAACAAGACCGGCGAGGTGGTCAAGGGAGGCGTCACCTACTACGTGGGGGAAAAGGCGTACCCCTTCGTGGCGGGAGTGGCCAAGGGCATCGGCAAGGGAGTCTACAAGATCGGCGAGGGGACGATCGCCTTCGCCGACGAGGCCGCCCATGCGCTCGCCGACGACGTTGCCTACGCTGCGCTCGCGCTCTACGCCTCCCAGAACGGTGAGTGGGAATACTACGAGGCCTATCAGCCCGCCAGCACCTCGGGCCAGTTGTCGAAGCAGGGCAAGCTCGGCGAGACCATCAACAACACGGCCAACGTGGTCTTCGAAGGTCTGGTGAACCTCCCGGCCGACGCCCAGGCGCTCGTCGCTGACCTCGGTTCGGGCGACCCGAAGCGGATCGAGCGCGCGTCGGCCAGGCTCGGCGAACTCGGCGTCACGGCGGTGTTCGTCGGCGTGCCCACGGTGAACGGCATCAAGCACATGCGGATCAAGCTGAAGGGGAAGAAGCTCCCCAAGGTTCCGCAGGACGGGCCGAACGTCAAGAAGCCTACGGACGGGCCGGATACGAAGCCCAAGACCGAGCCGATCGCGGAAACCAAGCCCCCCACGCCGGTGGACGATCCGATCCAGTTCAAGGAGACGAGCGCACCCGATGCCCCCGCGAACAACATCATTCGCGAGACGAGGCTCGGCGACAAGCAGGTGAAGATCAACAGCGGCCACGCCTACAATCGGCCGCACAAGGGTCCCGACAAGATCATGCGCCAGTTCGACCCATCGAAGGCCAGCATGGACGACATCGAGCGGGCGATCGTGAAGGACATCCAGCAGAAGCTCGCGAGAGGCGAGCAGCTGCCGAAGCTCGGGAAACAGAGTCCGCCTGCCGAATTCGACCTGGAGGTCAAGGGCGTCAAGCTCAAGTATCGCGTCGGCGAGACCGCCGACGGCATCAATGTCGGGGACTATTACCCGGTGAAATGAGTCCTCGGCCCGAAGGGTCCGGCTGCAACCGGCCTTGCCGGTCGGTGGCAACGGGACCTGCCCTGGTGACCCGCTGTTTCACGCGACTTCGCGCGCGTGTCCGGACCATGGAACGACCCACGCATCGGCTGATCGAGCTCCTCGACCAATTCGTCGCCACCAATAAAGCGGGGCATTGGGACCAGGAGCTGCTCGCCCGGATCGGCGCGCTGCTCCCGCATGGCGACGATCCCGGGGAATTCGTGCTCATCGCGGACCGGGCCCAGGAAGAGTATTTCATCATTCCGGTGGACGACATGATCGCGATCCTGCGGCGCTGGGTGGCGATCGCCCCGACGGACCCGAACGCGAAGCGCGCGCTCGGGGTCTACATGTACGGCAAGGCTTCGGAGTACGACGAAGAGTCGCAAGCCCTGATCCGGGAGGCCGACGCGGCGGAGGGGAAAGGCGCATGAGCCAGGCGGAAGACGTGGTGGTGGGGATGCTGCTGTCGCGCTGGAAGGCCGTGGCGCCCGACCGGGTGAAGAAGTGCCGGGCGCAGGCGACGGCCCGCGGCGTCGCGGCCGCCGACCAGGCCGCGCAAGACGGGCTCGCCACCGCGGAGGAGGCTCATGGGCTGCGCGAGACCGCGCGCTTTCTCTCCACGGGGCAGCACCTGCGGGTCTGCGCGGCGTGCCTGACCCAGGTGGTCGCGCCCGCGGGCGCGGCCTCCTGCCCGCGTTGTGCGAAGCCGCTCCAGCGGGGCGTCCTGCCCTCCCCGCAGACGGTGGTGTTCGATCCCGGGCTCGAGCGGCACGTGCGCGGGATTTTCGCCGAGGCGGCGGCCGCGGTGCGCGCGCAGGCGCAGGTGGACGAAGCGCGTCGGTTGCGCGAGGAGGGGAAGATCGGCCGCCGTCCCGAAGCCGAGCTGGCGCCGAAGGACAAGTCCTGCGGCGAGTCGATGCTGGGGCCTTACCAGCTGCACGCGCTGGTCGGTCGCGGCGCCTCGAGCTACGTCTACCGCGCGGAGGACACGCGCGACGGACAGACCATTGCGCTCAAAGTGCTCTACGTCGCGCCCGACGAGCCGGCGGACAAGGTGGCGGAGAAGTTCGCCCGCTTCCGGCGCGAGGCCGAACTGGCCAGCTCGCTGGACCACCCGAACCTGGTGCGCACCGGCCCGCTCGAGCAGACCGGGAGCTGGTACCACATTGCCATGACCTTCGTCGACGGCCCGACCCTGGGACAACTGCTGGAGGTCCGCGGAGCCGCGGCCGCGGCGGGATCGGCCCCAGTGGCCGGCACCGACCTGCAGGCGCTCGCCGCGGGCGTCGCCGAGGTCGCCCGGGGACTGCACTTCGCCCACTGCCGCGGCATCGTCCACCGCGACGTCAACCCACGCAACATCCTCTTCTCCTCGGCGGGGCAGCCGCACCTGAGCGACTTCGGCGTCGCGCGCCCGATCGAGGTCGGCTCCACGCTCACCGCGGCCAACACGGTGCTCGGGACGCTCGGCTACGTGGCTCCCGAGCGGCTCGAATCCGAATCCAAGGCCGACGCGCGCAGCGACGTCTTCAGCCTGGGCGTGGTGCTGTACGAAGTGTTGACCGGGCGGCTGCCCTGGTCGGGCGCGAACCCCATGCTGCTGCTCACCAAGATCACGAAGGAGCGGCCGGCGCCGCCGGGCTCGCTCAATCCGGCGGTGTCGCCCGCGCTCGAGGCGGCCGCGCTGCGGGCGCTGGAGCCCGACCCGGCGCGGCGCTTCGCCAGCGCGCTCGATTTCGCGCACGCGGTCGCGGAGGCGCTGGTGGAGGATGACGGTGCGGCGACCTCGGCGACTGCGCCGGCAGGCGGGTCGGCCCCGATCGGCGCAGGTGCGGCTGGGTCACGGGGAGAAGCTGCGACTGCGGGGACCGGTCGGCCGTTGCGGGCGGCGGCGATCGCTTTCGCGGCGGGGGTCGTGATCTGTGCGATCGGTGTCGCCGGCATCCTGCCCATGTCGCCCGAGCCCGCGTCGCACCTGCGCCGGGCCGAGGAGCGGCAGACGCGGCTGTCCACGTCGCGGTCGGCCGTGGAGTACGCCGAGGGTCGCGAGGAGGTGGCCGAAGCGCTGGCGGAGGCGGAGCGGGGTGTGCCGGCAAGCGACGCCCGGTTGCGTCTGGCGCGGGGTCGGCTGGCGTGGGCGCAGGGCGACCTCGGCGCCGCGCTTGCGGCGCTCGAGGGGGGTGTGCCGGACGGCGCGCTGGGAGCGGAGTTGCTGCGGCTGCGCGGGCTTTCCGCCTATTTCCTCGGCCAGCGGTGGGGTTCCGGGCCGGAGGGCGAGGCGGCGCGGAAGGCGGCGCAAGGGGCATTCGCAGAGCTATCGCGCGGGACGATGGGGACGTGGGACGGAAAGTTCGCCGAAGCGGCGCTGCTGCTGATCGGCCGCGACCTGGACGGCGCCTACGGCCGCTTCCACACGCTGGCGCGCGAGCAGGTGGGCCGACCGGAGCCGGCGCTGATGGTGGCGTGGGTGGCGCTGCACGGCGGAGCTTCCGGCACTGCGGCCGCGGGACTTCAGCCCCTGGCCACGGCGATCCCCTACGATCCGGTGATCCAGGTCGCGCGTGCGCTCGCGCTGCTGCAGGAGGAGAAGCCGGAGCCGGCCCTGACGTTGGCGCGCGCGGTACGCAAGCTCTGGCCTCCGATGGCCGAAGCCGCGCTCGTCGAGGGCGCCGCCCTGCTCGCGCGCGGGGACCCGGTACGCGCCCGGGCCGCGCTGGCCGCCGCGCTGCGGATCGATCCGGTGTTCCCGGAAGCCTGCCGGGTCCTCGCCGAGACCCATGCCGCGCAGGATGACCCCTGTGGGGAAATCCACGAACTGTCGCGCGCGCTCGACGCAAATCCGGACGCGCAGGAGCTGTTCTTCTTGCGCGCGGTGGCGCGCTACGGGCATGTGGGACAATCCGCGCAGGCCGAGGCCGAGCTGCGCCAGTACTTGCAGAAGTACCCGAACGGGCCGCATGCGGAGGAGGCGAAGTACTTCCTCGGGGAGGACTGGGAGGACTAGTGGGCCTTCAAGCTTGAAACGCTGGGTTCGGCCGAGACGATTTTCGCGCCCGGCGAGGCGCGAGGAGGAGGCGATGCCGGGAGCATCGCCGACGACGAGCAACGAAGCCCGGCGCGGAAAGCGGCCGGCCCAACCCTGCGGATCAAGTTTGAAGGCCCACTAGACGATTCTGGCCGCGCTCATTTGCGTGCGGCCCCCGCCGCGCTATTCTACTAGCCGTGGGATTCTCCGCGGCGCAGCAAGATTCTGCGAGCGTCGTGTTTGCCAGGAATCACACCTTCTGCCGTTGGACAATCCGTGCAATCCGGACCATCCGTATAATCCGTAGTTCCGTCGGTTGCGGCGGCAGCCGCGCTAAGATCGGCGGCGCGTCCTCGGCGAGGTGCCCCTCCATGTCTGTCTTCCAGCGCATCCTCGACGCCGCGCGCCGCCTGTCGCTCTTCACCCTGCCCGCGCCGGAACTGCGCTGGGGCAAGGCCCGCCGCCTCGAGGACCGGCCGGCGGCCAACGGTCTTCCCGAGGTTCCGCCGCGCCTCCGCTCGACCCGGTTCATGGACGCCGTGCTCGCATTCGGGGTCGTGCTCGCGATCGCCGGCTTCTCCGTGGCCGCGATCGACCGCGCGTCCTCCGCGCTCGCCGGCGAGCTCATCCTCGCGGGAGCCGCATTGGCGGGGTTGGGCGTGCTCTGCGCTTTCGCCGCACGCGCGCAGCTCGCCGCAGACGCCGAAGGCGAGCCCGCGATGCGCACGCAACCGCCGGACTGGGGAGTCGGCACCCTCGCCGGCACTTTCTTCGGGGGCGTCGCCGGCGGCGCATTCTTCATCGCCGGACTCACCGACTTCTTCCTCACCGATTCCTCCCTGCAGCCGATCGCGCGCCACGGCTACCTCGTTTCGCTCGTTGCGATCCTCCTCTGTCTGCCCTGCCGGATCGCCGACCTGGGCCGCCTCGTGCGCTTGCGGAACTTTCTGATCGCTTTCCCGCCCGGCTCGCCGGCATCCCTCGGATCGTGGATGCTCCCGCTGTTGGCCGGCTTCGCCTTGACTGCGACCGTCCAGGCGTTTCCGGATTCCCTGCCGCTGGGCGCGCGCGTCGTACGCGGCTTCACCGAATGGGTCCCGCGCCGTTTCGTGGGGCTGGCCGGGGTCCTCCCCGCGGCCTTCGTCGCCGCCGGCCCCGGGATCGCTCTCGGTGGTACCTTCCGCCCTCCTTGGCTCCAGAGCCGCGTGCTGGGCGCGCTCTTTTTCCTCTCCGGCGTGCTCTCCGGCCTGGCGGCGATCCTCGGCGCGATGCTCGTCGCGGCGCAGATGTTCGGCCCGGTGCATACCGTGCTGGGCCGCATCGGCGTGTGGACCGGAGCGATCGAGATGCTCTTCCTGCTCGTGCTCCTCGCGCTGCTCGGGCCCTGGGCGTCGCACCTGATCGGCGGCCGGCGCGCGCCGGCGTACTGGCTGGGCGTGGCGGGGTTCGGCGTGTTCCTGCCGGTGTGGCTCCATCAGGCGAATGCGCGCAGCGAGCGGCTCTGGCGGGAACTGGGGAGCGAGCAGGGGTGGCTGATTCTGGGATCGCTGACGGGCGCTTTTCTGCTGCGCTGGGTGGTGCTGTCCGCGGGTCAGGAGGAACGGGGGCCCGGACGGAGGCCGTCGCGCGCGGCAGAAGGGAGGAGCGCATGAGGGACCTGGAGCCCCGTCAGGTGCTGCGCCTCCGCGAGGGCGTGCGGGAGGAGGCCGAGGACGTGGTGGTGGCCGAGGAGCCGCTGGAGATCCGGGTGGGCGGGACGCCGGTGGTGGTGGTCATGCGCACGCCGGGCCGTGACGACGAGCTGGCCGCCGGATTCCTCTTCACGGAGGGGATGGTGACCTCGCCGCGCGGGCTCGGGGCGATCCACTATTGCATGGGGGAGGACGGCAAGCCGGCGCCGAACGTGGTGAACGTGTTGCCGCCCGCGGACGCACCGATCGACGTGGAGCGGTTCCGGCGCACCTTTCCCGCGGGTTCCGGCTGCGGCATCTGCGGCAAGCAGTCGATCGAGCAGGTGCACCGCGTCCATCCGCGGATCGAGGACGCGGGGCGGGTGCGCGCCGCGACGATCCTGGCGCTGCCGGAACGGATGCGGGAGGGTCAGGCGTTGTTTCGCTGGAGCGGATCGATTCACGCGGCCGCGCTGTTCGACGGCGAGGGGCGATTGGTGCTGGTGCGCGAGGACGTGGGACGGCACAATGCGGTCGACCGGGTGGTGGGCCGGATGTTGATGGAGGAACGGCTGCCGCTGGCCGGGCACGTGCTGATGGTGAGCGGGCGGGTGAGCTTCGAGATCGTGCAGAAGGCGCTGGCCGCGCGCGTCCCGACGATCGCGGCGGTCTCGGGCGTCACCAGCCTGGCATTGCAGTTGGCCGAGGAGAGCGGGATGACGCTGGTGGGCTTCGTGCGCGGCAACGGCTTCAACGTGTATTGCGGAGCGGAGCGGATCGAGTGGTAGAACGCGAGCGGGTGGTCTTCCTGGTGCACGGCCTGTGGCGCACGCGCTTCTCGCTCCTGCGGCTGGAGATCTGCCTCCGGCAGGCGGGCTTCACCGTGGTCAATCGCAGCTACCAGGCCACCAAGAAGCCGCTCCCCGAGCACGCCGCCGACCTGCACGGGTTGGTCGAGAAAGCCCTCGCGGGCCGCAAGCCCCGCGAAGTCCACTTCGTCACCCACAGCATGGGCGGGATGGTGGTGCGCTATTACCTCACCCATTTCCCGCTCGCCCACCCCGGACGCTTCGTCATGCTCGCCCCGCCCAACCAGGGGAGCCGGAAGCTGGAGATGTTCAAAGGCGTTCCGCTGGTGCGGCTGCTGCTGGGACCGTACGCGCCGTCGGAGCTCGGGATCGGCGAGGGCACGCTGAGCCGCGAGGCCGGGATCCCCGACCGCGAGTTCGGGATCATCGCCGGCGGCACCGGAACCGACCGCGGCTACTCCTTCTTCCTGAGCGGGGACAACGATGGAACCGTGAGCGTGGAGGAGACGCGCCTGGAGGGGGCGAAGGACTTCCTGCTCGTGCCGCGGTTGCACACCTTCATCATGAACGGGCGCGAGGTGATCGACGCGACGATCGCGTTCCTGGAGACCGGTCGGTTCCGCGCGTTGAGCCGGCCTGGTAGCTGATGGACTCGCCCCAGGGCGCGGGGGTCCAAATATGCGTGCGGTCTTCCCCAGCCACGCGAACTGGCCAATGCCGCGATTCCCGCCGCCGCCGCGCGCTCGATCGCCGCTCATCGACTCTCGCGCACTAGCGTCTTCGCTTCGCCGCACCCATACCGGTCGCCAGCCGCCGCCACCGCCATCACCCGCAGAGCGCCGTCGAATTCGGGCACTACCCACGCGGCCGTGGCTTTCCCCGAAGCGTCCGTGGCCCAGCGCTCGTCTTTCTTCACCGCGCGGATCACCGTGGCGGCGCAGTACACGTTCGGCGCCCAGGCGGCGTCCACCGGCACCGCCACTTCGGCGCGGGTCCCGGCCAGGTCCACCACCTGCGTCCACAGGGTCTTCTCGCGCTGGATCGTGAGCAGCAGTTTCCCCGGGAACGGCGCGCGCACCGTCACCCGCGCCTTGTCCCCGGCACGATAGCGCTCGCGATCGGGCACCAGCTCGACGCGGTCCACCCGCATCCCCTGCGCGGGCTGCCAACCCCACGAGCCCAGGTAGAAGTCCAGGCTCGCCGAGGCTTCCGGAGCCGCCGCGGTCACCCGCATGCTGCCGTCGTTGCTGGTGTCGAGATCGATCGAGCCGCGGCCCGCGGTCAGCGGGACGGCAAGCTCACGCAGAACGACTGGGTGCGACTCGCTCGCGTAGCGCAGGCCCCGGATCGGCAAGGCGCCTCCCGGGGGCCGCGGTTTTCGGACCCTCTACGCATCGGTCGCGCTCGTCGGATCAGCTGCCGCGACCGTTGCCGTCCGATGGCTCGGCCTTGTGGACCGGACGGCTGCGGGGTACAAGGGTTGCCGTTGCCCGCGATCGGCGAGATCCGGGCCCGGCCCCTTGGAGTCCGCGATGATCGACGAATCCGCCAAGCCGGTCCCGCCCGAACGCAAACCGGTCGAGATGATCTGCCAGATCTGTGGCGATCCGCTCCGGCTCCGCCGGGTGGTCCAGTGCGGCCGCTGCCAGACCCTCCACCACCTGGAGTGCTGGCGGTTCAACAAGGGCTGCGCCATGTACGGCTGCGGGTCGCGCGCCTGGGAGGAAGCTCCTCCGACCGAGAGCCCGATCGTGCGGACGGACTTCGAGCGCACGCCCGGACAATTGGCGGAGCGCCACCTGGCACAGACGTCCCCGTTGTTCGCATTAGTCTGTTTCGTGGGCGCGGGAAACCTCGCAGCCACCACTTCCGTACTGGCGGCCCTGGTTCCCGGCGCGGCCGGGATCGGTCTGCTCTGGCTCTACTTGCGTTACGGAAAGTGGCGGGAATACCTGCACTTGGATAGCGAAAACCGCGCGATCGACTGGAGGCTCGAGGGCTTCGGCCGCTCGCTGAAAGAGAAGAAGGGCTGGCTGACGGCCGGTGAGGTGGTGGAACTGCACCTTCATACGATCAGCAGCGTCCCCGGGGCGACGCTGTGCGCCCTATATGCGCTGCTGGTCGACGGCCAGCGGCGGCTCCTCCACAAGGTCAGCGGAGCCGCAGGAACGCGCGTGCGAGGCGAGATGGACCTGCTCGCCGATCAACTGGCCGCGTTCGCCGACTGCACGGTGCGGCGGATCGAGGGCTGGGAAGCGCCGCCTCCTGCCGAAATCGCGGAGGCGCTCGCGCAGAAGCGCTTCGCGTCGTCGTCCTCTCCACCCGCCCCATCTGTCCCGGCGCCTGCTCTCCCCGAGCCCTCTCCCCCGGTGTCCGCAGGGAACGGTTCCGCAGCCGCGGAGGAACCGCGGCCCGAGCGCCGGCCGGAACGAACGGTGTGACCGGGTGCGGGCGAGAGCGATCGCCCCGGCGGCGCGGCTCGCTGCCTCGCCTCTGCGGAGGCTTGCGGGCGGAGCACGGCGGTCGCGAAGCGCGGCGGTCGCGAAGCGCGGCGACCGGAGATGTTCCCAACCGAGCCGGATCGGTTCTCGACGCTCATTCTCCCCGGTACCCGCCGTCCAAGTCCCGCGGCCACTCGCGAATCCGGACTCCGGGAGCGACGCCCGCCACGGCGAGCGCGGCGACGAAGCCCGGGGGTGCCGCGATCTCCCGGATCGACCAGCGCGCCGCATCCTCAGGCGCGACCTGCAGCCCCGCCGTCATCCCGCGGCCCAGCCCCTTGAGTAGCGCCTCCTTGCGCGTCCACAGCACAAAGAAGAGCCGGCGGCGATCCGACTCGGCGCACCGCGCGAGCAGCGCCCGGTCCTCGTCCGGAAAAAACCGCCGCGCCAGCGCCTCGAAGTCCACGTCCGGCCGCACGAACTCCAGGTCGACGCCGAGCGCATGCTCCCCCCCGACTGCGACCAGGGCCAGACCGTGCGAGTGCGCGAGATTGAATTGCAGTCCGTGCGCGGCGAGCTCCGGCTTTCCGTGCTCCCCCACGCGAAATGACAGCGTCGCGGGGGGAACTCCGAGAGACACCGCGAGGACGCGTCGCAGACCGGCCCGCCCTGCGGCGTACCGGCTCCTCAACTCCGGCGTGGCGAGCCGCTGGGCGCGCTCCCGCTCGTCGATCGAGAGCAACACTTCATCCTCTGCCCGCGCCGCACCGTCCAGCGGGACGAACCAGAGGTCGATCGCCTGCGCCATCGGACTCACGAGTTCTACCCCCGATCGACAAATTGTCGCCTGCGTGGACGGGAGTCGCGTGCCCGTCCCCGGAGACGCAGCTAGACCGGTTTCGCGCCCAGACTCACGAAGCCCTGCTTCCGCTCAACAGGTCCCATGGGCTCACGGCGCTTTTCCCCCGACCAACGAGGCTTCCAGGCGCCGCATCCCCTCCTCGAAGGAGACCTGCGGCGTATACCCGAGGTCCCGCTTCGCCGCGCCCAAGTCGAACCAGTGCGCCGTAGCCAACTGCCGCGCGACGAATCGCGTCATGCGCGGCTCGGATCTGGCGCCGAACAGACGGTACACCGTTTCCAGCACCGCACCGGCTGCGTACGCCAGCCCCGGCGAGACCTTGCGCGTCACCGGCGGAAGGTGCGCGGCAGCGAGGATCCGGTTGATCAGGTCCGCAATCGGGGTCGGATCCCCGTTGCTGATGAAATACGCCTTGCCCGCGCAGCGGTATTCGGGCGTCGCGAGCGCATCCGCCGCGAGCAGGTGGGCGTGCGCCGCATTGTCGATGTAAGTCGAATCCACTTTTCGCGGCTTGCCTTCGGTGGCTCTCGGGTCACCTACCAGCCGCAACTGGCCCGCCCGCGCGCGCTCGACGATCCGCGGCACCAGGTGCGGGTCGCCCGGTCCCCAGACGAGATGCGGCCGCAGGGCCACCGTCTTGAGCCCCGGCCCGTTGGCCGCCAGCACCATCCGCTCCGCCTCCGCCTTGGTCCGCGGATAGTCGGCCAGGAACGCCTCCGGGGCCGGATACGGCGCGGACTCGTCGACCCCCTCCTGGTCGCTCCCGTCGAACACCACGCTCGGCGAACTCGTGTGCACCAGCCGGCCCACCCCGTGCTTCCGGCACCCGGCGATCACGTTGCGCGTACCTTCCACGTTGGCCAGCCGATAGTCCTCCGCGGCGCCCCATACCCCGGCCTTGGCCGCGGTGTGGAAGACCACGTCGCATCCGCGGAGCGCCTCCGACACCGCTCGCTCGCTCGCCACATCCCCCCGCACCGTCTCCGCACCGAGCGCGCGCAGCTCCGGGTAGTCCCCCCGCGCCAGCGAACGCACCATCCACCCGCGCGCCAGCAGCCCGCGCACGATCGCGGTGCCGATGAAGCCGCCGCCGCCCGTGACCAGCGCCGTCGTCACGCCCGCTCTCCCTTCCGCCGCACGGTTCTCCTCCTCTTGCCCGAGCACTCCCGCCTTCTGCCGTTGGACAATCCGCGCAATCCAGACAATCCGTATAATCCGTAGTTCCGTCGGTTGCCGAGGATGCCGCGCTGGGCATGGCCGCCGCGCAGGTCGATCTTCACCCGCGCCGCCCGGTCGTCATCCCCCCAGCCGCTCCAATGCCCACACCGCGAGCTGCTCGCGACCGATCTTGGCGTTGTGCCGGACATCGACCGGAAAACCGGGATGGAAGAGCACCGTCCGGATCGGCTTCGTGTGCTCGTGCGCCGCCCCGATCCCCAGAAGCTCGGCGCGCACCTTCGCTTCGTCCACCCGCCCCGCCTCGGGATCGAGCTCGACGCACAGCACCGGGGTCGCCTTGCCGTTCGCGCGCACGCCGACCAGGGCGGTCCGGAAGACCGCGGGATGCGTATTGAACACCGCCTCGCAAGGGATGGTGTACATCTCCCCCGCCGGCGCGTCCGGAGTCTGGACCCGGTGCGATTTCCGGCCGCAGAACCAGAGCCGGCCCCGTTCGTCGAAGTACCCCAGATCTCCCATCCGGTGCCAGAGCTGCCGGCCTGCCGGGCCTTCGGTCCAGGGGATCTTGGCGAGTTCCGTCGCCTGGTGCATGCGCCAGTATTGCGCCGTGACCATCGGGCCGTTCACCGCGATCTCGCCGACCTGCCCGGTCGGCAGTTCGAGATCCTTGCCCCAGAGAAGGTACGGCGTCTCGGTGATCGGAATCACCCGCACCGTCGCGCCGCCCACCGGCCGGCCGACGCAGACGCCTTTCCCCTGATCGGTGAGCTTGCGCGTCTCCCCGAGAATCTCGTCGCTCCCCATCGCGCACACCGGCAGCGCCTCGGTCGCGCCGTAGCCGGTCCAGAGCTGCGCCCCCGGCTCGAGCATGCTCACGAAGCGCTCGATCGCCGCCGCCGGAACCGGCGCGCCAGAGGAGATCACCCGCCGGAGCGACGGCAGCTTCACCCCGCGCGACGCGCCCCAGCGCCCCACCCGGTGGATCAACGCCGGAGAGCCGAACAGGTTCGTCACGCCGAAGTCCTCGATCGCCTGCAGGATTCTCACCGGATCGGCGCGGGCAGGCCGGCTCGCGTCCATGTCCGGGACCACCGAGCTCATCCCCAGCGCCGGCGCGAACAGCGCGAAGAGCGGGAACGTGCACAGGTCGACCTCCCCCGGGCGGATTCCGAAATCGGCGCGCAGCGCCTCCACCTGCGCCTGGAAGTTGGGGTGCGTGTACGAGGCCCCCTTGGGCGGGCCCGTGCTCCCGCTGGTGAAGAGGATCGCCGCGAGTTCGTCGGTCCGCGGCTCGATCGGCTCGTAGGGCCGGTCGGAACGGCCGGCCTCCGCCAGTTCCGCGAGGGTCGCCGTCATGCCCCAGCGAAATCTCCCGGTCGTCACCGTCACCCGCACCGAGCGCCTGGCCCAGCCCAGGAGCTTGCGCGCCAGGTGGGCCTTGGGGATGCCGATGAAGGCCTCGGGCTCCGATTGCGCCAGGCACGCCCCCAGGCTCTTCACCCCGATCCCGGGATCGATCATCACCGGGACTGCGCCCGACTTGAACAGGGCGAACGTCAGGACGAAAAAGTCGAGCCCCGGCTTGACCATCAAAGCCGTGCGCGTGCCGCGCCGGATGCCGACCGTCTCCAGGCCGCGCGCGACCGCGTCGCTCATCCGATCGAGGTCGCGGAAGTTCGTGATCGAGTACCGCAGCTTCCCCGCGCGCGATGCGCCTTCCGGGCAGGCGACCGCCATCGCGAAGGGGATGCGCCGGGCGGTCTCCGGTAACTGTGCCGCGATGTTCCCACACGCGCTCACGGACGGCCCTCCGCCGGCAGCGGATGCGCCTCGAGGAATCGGCGTACCAAGCCCGTGATCTCCTCCCCCGCGTCCTCGAGCACGTAGTGGCCGCAGTCGCCGAACCGGTGCACCTCGGCGTGCGGGAAACGCCGGATCCACTCCTCGAGGAAGGCAACGCTGAAGACGAAGTCGCGCTCCCCCCAGCACACCAGCATCGGCCGGTCCGCGAAGCGCGTCAGGTTCCGCTCGACCGCGCTCACGATTTCATAGGCTTTGTCTCCTGGCGCGAGCGGGATGTCTTGCACGAACCGGATCGTGGCGATCCGGTTCGCGTACGAATCGTAGGGCGAAAGCAGCATCCGCCGCACCTCGTCCGACAGCGGCTTGCGCTTGACGCACACCCGCGCCGCGGTGGTCGCGAACAGGTTGAAGCGCCGCACCAGCCACTCGCCGAGCCCGCCCGCCCGAGCCAGCCGGAGCGCCCAGGGGAAGGCCTTCCCCCGCGGGAGGTGGAACGCCGCGGTGTTGGTGATCACCAGCCGGGCCACGCGTTCCGGGTGCCGCTGCGCCCACGCCATGCCGATCATCCCGCCCCAGTCGTGCAGGATCAGCGTGACCCGCGAGCGCACGCCCAGGTGCTCGAGCAGCGCTTCCACGTCGTCCACCCTCCGGCGCAGCGTGTACTCGTAGCGCGCGTCGTCGGGCTTGTCGGAACGGCCACACCCCATGTGGTCCGGCGCGATCACCCGGTACCCGTCGCGCAGCGCGAGAATCAGATTGCGGAAGTAGAACGACCAGGTCGGATTGCCGTGCAGCATCACCAGCGGGTCGCCCTTCCCCTCGTCCAGATAGTGCAACCGACCGCCCGGCAGGTCGAGGTACCGGCCCTGGAACGGATAGAGGTCGCTCACCATTGCACGCCCAGCATCAGGCAGTTCAAGCCGCTCCCGATCCCCAGGAAGCCCACGCGATCCCCGGTCTCGAGAAATCGCCGTTGCTCCGCCAGCGCGGCGGTCAGCGGCAGCGACACCGTGCCCATGTTCCCGAGGTACGGATAGGTCGTGAAGTCCTTCTCCGCCGGGATCCCCAGCGCCTGCAGGATCTGGGTCTGATGGCTCGAGCCCACCTGGTGGCAGATCACCTTGTCGACCTGCTCGCGCGTCCAGTCCACCGTGGCCAGGAAGGCCTCCCACGTCCGGCGCCCGAGCTCGACGCCGTACTTGAGCACGGACACCGAGTCGGTGAACATGAATTGGGTGAAGCCGCCCTGCGCCTCGGGCGCGAACCCCCACCGGCAGAGCCCGTTCCACTGCGGCTCGGTCCGGGTCACGCCGCCGAGCAGTCGGCGCCGCGGGACGCCGCCGAACGAGCCGTCGGTCAGCAGCACCGCCGCCCCGCCCGAGCCGCCGGTGAGCGTTGCCAGCGAACGGGTGAAGAACTCCATCGTCGGGTTCTCGCGCATCTGCCGGATCACGATGTCGTTGATCTCCCGCGCGCTCTCGCACGAAACCACGATCCCGGCGCGGATCTGCCCGAGCTCGATCCGGTTCGCGATCTCCAGGATGCCGTTGAGCACCCCCAGGCAGGCATTCGACAGGTCGAAGACCGCGGAGCCGGGGCTCACCCCCAGCCCGGCGGCGACCTTGCAGGCGGTGGCCGGCTCGAGTTGCTCCCGGCAGACGCCCGCGAAGATGACCGCCTCGACCTCCTCGGGCCGCACCGGGGATTGCGCCAGCGCCTTGCGCGCAGCCGCGAGCGCGCCGTCGGACAGCGCGAAGCCCGGCTCCCACCAGCGTCGCTCGACGATCCCGGTGAGCGCCTCGAGCTGGCCCGGGGCGATGCGCAGCGCCTGGTAGACCGGGGCGACCCGCTCCTCGAGCTCCGCGGTCGTCACCACCACGGGAGCGAGCTCGTACCCCAGCGCCTCGAGTTGGACCCGCGCGTACTTCATGGCGCCATCCTGAGCGTAAAGTCGTTCATCTGGTAGATCGGTCGCCCATCCACGATCAGGAACCCGTCGGCGGTGAGCGTGCGGGTCGCGGCGTCCGCCGCGGTCACCGTAGCCTCCACCGTCACCGTCCGGTTCGTCGGGATCACCTGCCCGCGGTACGACCAGACGTGGCGGCGGCCGAGCGCAATCGCTTCGAACCGCTCGCCGCCCCAGCGCTCGCGACCCGCGACCTTGAGCAACTGGAGCATCGATTCGAGACCGAGCGACCCGGGCCAGACCGGGTCCTGGAGGAAATGCGCCCGGAAGAACCACGCCTCCGGATCGACCTCGACACTGCCGCGGATGAAGCCCAGACCGTGCGGCCCCCCGTCGGGGACGAACTGGTCGACCCGGTCGACCATGCGGAAGCGGTCGTCCGGAAACGGCGCCCCGCGCGGCACCGCGAAGGCCCGCCCGCTGCGGCTCTCGGCCGGGCGCGCGGCGTCCCGGATGCCGACCTGGTTCGCGAGCGCGGCTTTGGAAAAGAAGCCGAAGTACGTGTCCCCCTCGTACACCGTTCCCTGGGCCGAGCGCACTGAAAAGTCGAAGTTCTCGATGATCATCCCGCCCGAGCGCGCGACCTTCGTGATCTTCACCTGCGTAATCAGCGTCCCCGCGTCGGGACCGACCGGAAGCCGCTGGATCGCCGTGCCCCCGAGATTGCGGAAGGACACGTCCGTGTCGCTCGCAAGCGCGGAGCCGAGGTAGGCGGCCAACCAACCGCACGGCTGCAGGGCGACTTCGAGCAGCACCGCGAACGGCATCCAGGGCTGCCGGTTGGCGGCGAAATACCACTCCTCCGGCGGCACGTCGTACTCGGCTTCGATCACGCCCCCGGAGGCGAGCCGCCATGGTTCGCAATCCCGGATTTCCACGATCCGGTCGAAGAACATGTAGGGCGGACCCGGCAAGCGGGCGATCACCCGCTCGCGATCGAACGGCCGGTAGCGCTCGCCGAAGGCCTCCGAGGGGTCACCGACCGAGAAGGCGAGGATGCGGTCGCGGTCGAAGAGGGCCCGACGGCGTATGGGAACTGGAGCAACCCGATGCGGTGGCTCGCCACTCTGGAGGGGTTCGTCGAACAGGGCCCGACCGGCCGTGGGAGCCGCAGCGGAGGGATTTCCCGATCCCGGCCCGGTGACCTCGGCGCCTGGACCGGATCGCGCGGCTCCCGTTGCGGCAGGCGCGACTCCGGATCGGACGGCTTCCGATCCGTGGCGAACGGGTCCCGATCCGTTGCGGACGGCTTCCGACCCGTTGCGGACGGCTTCCGATCCGTTGCGGACGGCTTCCGATCCGTTGC
>Ga0209514_10005025_pt1 | contig 17263 bp, 13 predicted proteins | sample Subgrocontami58m_FD_187452 | JGI IMG/M metagenome (GOLD analysis project Ga0209514, IMG submission 187452) | Subsurface groundwater microbial communities from S. Glens Falls, New York, USA - GMW37 contaminated, 5.8 m (SPAdes) (version 3) | ecosystem: Environmental > Aquatic > Deep subsurface >...
CAGGGCGCCCAGAAATCTATCAAAACAGGACGTTCTGAATTGCTGATCTGTTTTTCATAACTGGCATCATCCAAGTGCACTAAATTTTCGCTTATTGACATAAAACCCTCCCGATCTGATATGTGTAACTTATGTCACAAGGCAATAAAAGAAGTCAATTGCAAAGTGACGTTATTTTTCGAATCTAATTTTCTCGTGAACATCACTTCAATCCACGCCCTCGTAGCTGCGTCGTCTACGTGCGACGCCGCTCACCGATTATCCGCAGCACACATCATCCCGGTACTCCGAAAACCCTTCATCCTGCATATCCTGCCTGGAATCGACCTGAGTAGTTACTTTTGATTTTCATCAAGGGTGTCTCATTTGAAGAACTACTAACAGGTGAAAAGACAAAATAATCACACCCACACCCAGCAGTGTACCTGACCACCTCAGCAATTTTACCATTTTCCCGCTTAAGGTTTCGTTAACCTCCCCGTATCCGGCCAATGAGACGACCCAGAAATAAATCAGTAACAGTATAAGTCCCGTAAAAATCATGCTCACGGACAAAAGGGCATCCCATGCCTCCTGGCACAGGCAAAAGATACAGTGATGAGAGGGGATATCCAGAAAAAGCGGGCTTATTTTAGTATGAAGGGCTAGGATAAATACGACAGAGAGAAAGGTGATGATCAGTGTTTCCGAGATCAGAAGCGATTTTTTCCCAAACCACCTTCCTTTTTTAGAAGAAGCGCTTCTCTCCTGGGCAATGAGGAAGAAGACTATCTCTCCCATGACAAAAAGCACGAGAACATAGAAAATGGCGACCCACAACCAGGTAGAGGCCGTAATAACCTGGGGGACAGACTCTGCTGGAACATCGAAGAGCGATGTGCAACAGGAGACCTGATGGGGAGGAACCGAAAGAAGAAAGAAGGCATCGAGAATTGTTTCAAAGAGGATCAGGATACCCAGAGGGGCGAGAAAGATTGTTTTTTGCTTCATAAAGGGTTGTGTCACCACTTTACGATCCAAGTAATTCAGGAACAACCAATACCCGTAAAGGGGAAGCATCGCCAGTTTCAGACCACTTGCAATATAGGAGAGGGGAGCGTTGATGTTATGCACCCCCACAAGACACATGGCGCCAGGAATGGAGATGATCATGCTGTTAAGAGTCCAGAACCACAGGGGAACCATCAGAAATCTCAAGATGAATCCCAGGGACAATAGGGTAATGATCAGATAGACCCTTTTCTCCAGACGATACTGTTCTTCCGCCTGGCTGGTGATATCCCACCTCCTCCATACATGGAAGCCGTTTACGGCGGCGACAAGCCCAATAAGGAGAGAGAAAAATGAACAGACAAGATAGGTGATGATGTAGTTATTCAGGATCATAGATACTCTTCCCTTATGGTCTGTCTTCCATCATCTTCCTTAGAAGGGGTTATAGACATAGGTTACTCAGTTCCATTACCCATTACTCATTACGTCTGCCGTCAAGTATCTTTCCCGAATCAAAATAGACTGTCCGATCCACCAGCCCAGCCATCGGGGTTTGCAGCTCATGGGAGGAAACAACAATTGTTTTCCCCCTTTTTTTCAATTCTCTCAGGATATCAATGACCATCCTGACATGTCCCATGTCTATGTTGGAGAGGGGTTCATCGGCCAGAATAATCTCCGGGTCGTTGATCAGCGCCCGGGCAATGGCCGCCCGCTGCTGTTCCCCACCACTTAACTCGTTGGCCATAAAGTCTGCCCGCGTCTCGAGATTCAACTCTTCGAGGAGCTTCATAGCCCTGATTCTCCGTTCCTTCTCCGAGATACCCAGCGGTAAGAGGGGAGAAGATACATTTTCCCATGTGGAGTATCCTTTCAGGAGGTTGAATTGTTGAAAGATGAAACCGATCTTTTCTCTTCTTATGGCAGCGAGGAAATGGTCGGGAAAGTGGGATACCTCCTGGTCTGCCAGCCAGAGCCGCCCCTCTGTGATCCTGGTCAGACAACCGATGATATTTAACATCGTGGACTTTCCCGATCCGGAGGGGCCGCTAAGTACCACCATCTCCTCTTTTTTGACTTCGAGGGAGACATCGTTGAGGGCCCTCACCTTCACCTTTCCCGATTGGTAGCTTTTCGTTACCTTTTCCACCCTGATCATAAAAGCACTGCTCCCTCACTTACCTTCTTATCGCCTCATCGGGATCAACAACACCTGCCAGCCAGGCCGGGATGGCGCTTATTGTCATCAAGGGCAGGACACCGAGGATAAAGAGAAGCACAAGAGACTGGAAATCACAGTTTACCGGCACGGGAAATTTTGGATAGATACTGGCACATCCCAGACAATAGCCGGACATCCCCGGCGTGCCCAGCAAGGCATAGACAAATCCGGCAACAATCCCGATGGATGTCCCACCAAGACCGAGAATCAGAGATTCCATCATCCTCATCTCAATAATCTCTCCCGTCTGCCACCCCAGGGCCTTTAAAATTCCGATCTCTCTGCTCACGTCCACGCTGATGTGGGCTGACTGTGCCCAGACTAAGAGAAGGACAGTTTCGAGCAGTATCAGCCACATCGCCTGAAACGTCCCTCCCCGGCGACCAAATGCCTCCTTTACCAGATCGGTCAAGGCCCTGCCGGTCAACACACGCGTGTTTCTGAAACGGCCGGCAATTTCCCAAGCGATCAGGTCGGCGTTTTCAGGACTGTCTGCATAGACCAGGAGGTCGGAGAACTCGTCTTTACGGTAGCCGAAGAATTCCCCCGCATCTGGAAGAGAGACAATAATCAGGTCGGTGCTGTAGATCTGCACTGTGCTGTTAAAGATTCCTATCACCTCAAACTCACCCTTATTTCCCAGGGTATCCTCGACTAAAAGCCTGTCCCCTGCAACGGCCTTAAAACTCAAGGCCACTCCCTGGCCCAGGACAGCCTTATTTCGATCGCCCGGAACAAGAAAGGAACCCTTTTCGATCGTCCAGGGTAAATTCCCGTCATAGATCATATGCTCAAGGTCAAGCCCCATCATGGTGTAGGCGGTATCCTTCCCATCAATCTTCAGGGGAAGGTATCCCCAGATCCTCGGGATTACCCGTTTCACATGGGGTATCTCCTCAATCCTCTCCTTTATGGTGAGGGAAATCTTCCCCACTCTCCCGGCCTCTATCCCCTGAACGGTGAGATCGGGTAGAAATCTTTTAGCTATCCCGGCATCCTTTACAAATCCCCCCCTGGTAAACATCATGAATGAAGCAGTAGCCATCACGAGGACCAAGGGAATTACGATAGCAAGAGATTTTCCCCGGTAACGGCGCAGGTTACCTGCGGCCATCAGCCAGAGGTTTAGGTGGGGGTAAATATTCATGGTTTGTTATGAATCACCTTTATGGTATAAACGTTTTCGGAAATAATCCGGGGAGTTACCACGACATCGCAATCGGAATGAAAGCAAAACCCTCCCGGCAAGTCGCTCCGGCGGGCATATATCCCTTCGGCCAGGTTCCTCGAAATGCAACACTGGGCAATGATCGGAATGGCCGGTACCCCTAAACTCCTAACCACCGCCATTCTCATTCGGGTATCCCGGGAATACTGGTAACTGGTGGAAATGAAGTGATTATAGAGATAGAGGGCTAAAAAAAAGGTAATTATTAAAATTATACGGGAGAAGTACTTTTCTTTTAATAATTGAAAAAACACTTTACTGTCTCCACTGTCTTCTGGCGATAATACAACCTGCCAGCAAAAAGCACCCCCCCATGATCAGGAGTTTCAATGCCTCGGGCCAGAGAACCGAAAATCCATTGCCCTTTTGAAAGATACCGTTAGCGGCTATCATAAAGTGGGTCAGGGGCTGGAATTGGGCTATCTTTTGCAGAACGGGCGGCAAATTTTCCAACGGGGTTATAACGCCACCCAAAAATATCAGGGGGAACATTGTTGCCACCGATAAAAGAATCGCCTGAAGCATGTTTTGACAGATACTGCCGATCAAGATACCAATCCCGGTGGTGCTGATCAAAAAGAATCCCATAAAGGCAAAGAAGGTCAGAGGATTTCCTCTGCAGGGCACCTCAAACCAAAATACAGTAAGAAAGGAGAAAACGGTGGCGATCAAACCGATGGTAAGGGGGGCCACGGTTTTAGCAATTAATAGCTCCCATGAACGGGTGGGAGTGACTAAAATCTGGTCGATGGTTCCCCGCTCTTTCTCTCTCACCACCGCCGTGGAGGAAAGAATCAGCCCCCCGATCAGACCCGCTAGGACAATATGATAGATCACCACGTAGTAGACACTCTTCAACTCCTGGTTGTAAAGGATTCTCACTCTGCCATCTATGGCGGGAATATGGGAAACCGCTATTCCCTGATTATTCAGCCTTTCCACGATAATCTTCCGGTTTAAGTCGCCAATAATGCGTTTTGCAAAACCAACCCCTTGCCCGGACTGATTGGCATCGCCACCGTCGCAGATGAATTGCAGGGAAGCAGGTCTTCCTTCCGATAAATTGCGCGTGAATTCGGGAGGAATAATCAATGCAACCCTCGCTTTGCCGCTATCAAGCCTCTTTTTTACATCTGCCATTGAGGTGGCAAAGCAGTCCAGGTCAAAATACTCGGTAGACAAAAATCTTTGTGTTATATCGCGACTGGTAAAGGTACGATTCATATCATAGATAACGGTACGCAGGTGCTCCGCATCAAACAGGAAACAATATCCGCAAAGAATTATACAGGCGGTAAAAAAGTAGAGGATCAGGAGCATCGCCACTGGGTCGCGATAAAAATGTATATACTCTTTTTTGACCAGACCCCGAAGCCGTCCCATGGTAAAAAATCCCTCTAAATTTTTTTACTTTTTACCCGCCACGCACTAATTGAGAAAATGGCAATACAATAGACCGTAAGAGCAAGGGCATCTTCCCAGTAACTTTGAATACCCGAACCTTTCAGGATTTGTGCCCTGCAAATACCGGTGTAAAACCTTCCGGGAAAAAGACAAGAATAGAGCCGCCACCCTTCGGGACTGTTTGCGATGGGAGCTATGGTGTCTCCAAAGATAAAGGCTGGCATCAGGGTAAAAACAATGCCAAATAAAAGAGCCGTAAGCTGACTTCTGGTCAGGGTAGAGATAAAGAAACCGATTGCCACGGTGGCGAAAATCATGAGAAAAGTGGCCAGAGAAAGAATCAAAGGGCTTCCCCGCAGGGGAAGCTTAAACCACCATAACCCGATGACAATCACCATGAGAAAATCCAAAGTGAGAAAGATTACATAAGGAGTCATCTTGCCGGCGATGTATTCATAGGAGCGAATGGGGGAGGCAAATATCTGCTGGATTGAACCTGATTCTTTTTCCCTGACAATGGCCAGGGCGGATAATATGGGAACAAAGCCCATGATCGACAGGCTGAATACCCCGGTAATGATAAAGGTAAGATCCCTGAGAGACTGGTTATACCAAAACCGGGTGGAAAGTACGATCGGCTCAAGATTAGCGGCAATCCCTCGCTTTTCAAGAAAAGAGTCGGCTATTTTTAACGAAAGTGAGGCATTGATGGCACTCAGATAATTGATAATAAAATGGGCGCTGGTAATCTCGGATCCATCAACCAGGATCTGGACATTGGCAGGGAGATGCTCTTTGATTTTTCGGGAGAAATCGGCGGGAATGATGACTGCGCACCGGGTTTTGCCCCTATCCATTAAATACTTTGCTTGATCATAGCGAGTAAGGAAATACTCGATATTAAAGTACGAGGTATTATCGATTGCTTTAATGTAATTTCTGCTCTCCTGGCTTTGATCCATATCGAAAACCGCTACCGGCATCTCTTTTAACTCAAAACGGATGCAATAACCGGCCAAAAAGAGCAAAAACAACGGCATAAAGAGGGCGATAATCAAGCTCAGGGGATCCCTGATAATATGGATGAATTCCGCCTTCATCACCGCCCATATCCTTTTTATGGTCATTGACGCCCCCTTAGACCCTTCTTTACTCCCGCACTCCTCTGCCTGCCGTAATATAGTAGACAAAGACATCCTCCAGAGAAGGAGCAATCCTGCTTATCGCCTCAATACTTACACCTGCTGCCTGCAGTTTATCCCTCACGGGCGATTCTCCTCTGTCTGTCATGATATGAATCTTGTCTCCAAACAGGGCGACTTGTTCTATGAAACCGAGGCTGAGCAGCCTGTTGTAACACTCAAGGACAGCGAGAGTGGATACCTCATGAAAATTTACAGGCAGATCCGCCTTCAGTTCCCCCGGCGCGCCAAGGGCAACGAGACGTCCTTCATTCATCAAACCAAGGATATTGCAACGCTCGGCCTCGTCCATAAAATGGGTGGTAACAACGGTTGTTATCCCCTCCTCCGAAAGGCGATAAATTATATCCCAGAATTCCATTCGAGCTACCGGATCAACTCCCGAAGTCGGCTCATCCAAAAAGAGCACTGCCGGTTGGTGCATGACAGCACATCCAAGTGCCAGTTTCTGTTTCCACCCTCCTGCCAGCTCGCTGGTCAGATACCGTTCCTTTCCCTTTAAGCCGGAAAGTTCAATAACCCAACCCTTCTTTATCTTCTTTTCTTTCCTGCCCAGGCCATAGATACTTCCGTAAAAGTCCAGGTTTTGTTCCACAGTAAGATCCGGATAGAGGGAAAAGAGTTGTGACATATAGCCTATCCTCCCCTTTACCAGACGGGAATGGGTTGCTATGTCGCACCCCCCCACCTCTGCCCTGCCGGCGGTAGGGAGGGAAAGGCCGCACAACATCTTGATAACGGTGGTTTTCCCTGCCCCGTTAGGACCGAGGAGACCAAAAACAGTGCCTCTGGCCACCTCGAAACTGACATTGTTTACAGCAGTAAAATCACCAAACTTTTTGGTGATACCAGATACGATAATGGGTTTCCCGCCCACATCGGAAGATCTGAAGGGTATCCAGCTTTTCTTCTCCTTGTCGCCTGCACTATCCTGCAAGAGGGACATAAAGACATCGTCCATCGTGGCATCCACTTCAGAGCATTCTCGTACATTAATCTCTCTTGCTGCCAGTCCTTCCTGTATTGCGGTCAATTCTACACTAGGGACATCCAAAAATAAACGGATGCGGTCGCCGTATACCTGACCGGGGGTGGAGAGTTCTTCCCTCAATATCTTGCATGCCTGGTTTATCCTGTCCGTTTTGAAGGAACAGACCTTCTGTTTGATCAACTTCTTTAAATTGGCAGGAGTGCCACAGGCGATAACCTTTCCCTCCTGCATCATCACGATACGGTGACATCGCTCCGCCTCATCCATGTATGGGGTAGAAATGAGCACCGTAATACCCTGGGCGATAAATTCATATAGAATCTTCCAGAGTTCACTGCGGGAAAGAGGATCAACCCCGGTGGTCGGTTCATCAAGGATCAAAACCGTGGGAAAGTGGATAAGTGCGCAGCTTAAAGCTAACTTTTTCTTCATTCCTCCCGATAGGGCGCCTGCCCGACGATTCCGAAAGGGCTCCATCCGCGAAAAGAGGAGAAGTCTTTCCTTCTGCCGCTCCCGCTCGGCTTCCGGAATGCCGCGGAGATCAGCCATGAAATTTATATTCTCTTCCACCGTCATATCGAGATAGAGGGTGAAGTCCTGAGACATGTAGCCTATGGCAGAACGGATGGCATCAGGTTCCCTTTCCACATTATGACCGTCCACGAACAACAAGCCGGCGCTCGGTGCAAGAATGCCGCAGAGCATCTGCATTGTCGTGGTCTTTCCCGCTCCATCGGAACCTAAGAGGCCAAAAATCTCCCCTCGTTTTACCTTAAGATTAAGGTCCTCAACTGCCAGAACGTCGCCAAACTTCTTGGTTAAACCTTCAACAAGGACAGCACAGTCTCTTAACTTCTCTATTTCCATGGCTGACTTTTATCCCACTTTAAGTCCACATCTGCCGGCATACCCGGCTTGAGAATCCCCTGGGGATTGTCAATCACCACCTTTATCTTGTACACCATGCTGGAACGGTGCTCATCCATCTGGACGTCACGGGGGGTAAATTCCGCCCTGGGCGCAACAAGGATAACCCTCCCTTTAAAGTAGCGGTGGGAGAAGGAATCGACATAAATGCGCGCCTCGTCTCCTAACTTGACCTTCCCGATATCTCTCTGCTCAACATATGTTTTGACGTAGAGGCTTGCCAGGTCAACCACAACCGCCAGAGGCGTACCCGGCACTGCATTCTCACCGAGTTCAATGACTTTATCAATTACCGTCCCTTTTACCGGAGAATAGAGAAATGTATCATTGAGAGTCGCCTCTATCTCTCTCTTCCTGGCCATCGCGCCGTCCAGGGCAGCCCTTGCCATGCCCTCGTTTGTTTTTGCCGAGGTAAGTTCCCTTTCCACTGTGGCCACGTCATTCTCTTTAAGTCTGATGTCGGTTAGAGAAGACTTAGCCAGGGACAGGCCCGCCTTCGCCACATCATATGTTTTCTTTATATCATCCATCCTGCTCTGTGCTATCGCCTTTTTATCTGCCAAAAAAGAAAAACGATTATAGTCCTTCTCCGCTTTGTCAAATTCAGCTTCCGCCTGAGCGATCGCAGCGGCAGACTGTCTCTTAACCAGTTCCAGCGCGATTCTCGACCCTCTGATCCTGCTCTCTAACACCTCTACATCATCGCTGGCTCTCCTGACTGCTTCTTGCGCCCCCGTAATCTCTGCCTCGGCATTTGCAATCTGTGCCTTTATCTGTTCAGAATCTATCACTGCCACGAGCTGACCTGCCTGTACCTCAGAGCCTTCCTCGGCATGCAACTGAATCACCTGCCCCTTCACCTTTGAGCTCAGACTTACCTCCGTACCCTCAACCCAGCCGTGCAACCGCAAGAAGCCTTTTCTGACCCCACCTTCAAAAGTGGCAGATATGTATATCGCAATTACCCCGAGAACAAAGAAGAAAGCAACCGCAAAAAATATGAGTTTCCGCCTCGTTATCTTTCCTCCGCCCTCTTTCATCACCGGCCTCCTTGTTTATAGTGAATACACTGATCACCCCACACCCCAGGACATGGGCAGGTTTCAAACCTACTCCTTTAATCCTCCCATAGCCTTTCTGACCCTCGCCATTGCCACCTGATAATCAAAACCGGCGCGGTAATTGTCAGTCCTGATCTCTGTCAGAAGGGTCTGGGCGTCAATCACCTCGGTAGCGGTACCTACGAGGTTCTGGTAACGGTCCCTGGTAATGCGCAGATTCTCCTCTCCCTGTTCTATAGCCTTTTCCGTTACCCGGATGCGCTCTGCCGCTATCTTGACATCATTAACGGCTGTCCGATACTCAAACCCGATCTGCTCTATCAATTGGCGGAGGCCATCTTCGTTCTGCGCCTGGAGCTTAACCGCCCTGTGGTAGCGGGAGGTCGTTGAAAGGCCGTCAAAAAGATTCATCTTCAAACCCACCGAGGCCGACATAATTGACTGTTCCGTCGCCCTGTCGTTTTGGAGATAGTCAACCTCGAGCCGCGCAAATAGTTCCGGGGCAAAGTTACTCTTGCTTTCTTCCACTTCACGTTTACTCCCCTCGACTATCTTTTTCAGGGCTTTTATCTCCGCCCTTGTATTAATCGCCTTTTCCACTCCACCAAGAGGAAGTTCCTCCTCCGATTCTACCTTCTCCTCCAGCTCAGCCCGGTATTCCGGCTTCTGGGTGATAAGAAAGTTCAAGAGGAGCCACCTGTTTTCCACTCTGTTGGCTACGGCAAGTTTCCGCTGCTTGCTTACCGCCAGCCTTACTTCCGCCTGAAGGAGATCGTTTAGCGTTGACGCCCCCTGTTCATAGAAATCTTTCGCTATCTGCAAATGCTCCGTCATCTGCACGACCTCTTCTTCGGCAGACTTCAGGAGTTTTTTCGCTTCCCGTATCCCATAGTAGGCCTCTACCACCTGGAGGAACACGTCCTGCTCCTTCCCCTTATAGTCAAATCCGGCAGCCTCCTTTAACGCCTTTGCCCTCTTATAACGGGACGAGGTCCTCCCAAAGTCGTAGAGGGTCTGGGTCAGTGCCAGACTGAAAGAACCATAATCAGCCTCCTGCATTTCAACAGGGGTGCCAAAGGCTTTCACTTTCAGGGCCTGAGCATCATCTTGTGCGGTGTACCCGCCCTGAACGTCCACACGGGGAAGGTAACCACTTCGGGCTATGCGAACATCCTCTTGGGCCACCTTTTCATTATAGACCGCCACCCTGAGGGTTGGGTTCATCTCCGCCGCCTTTCTAAGACATTCACTCAGGGTAAGAACTTCCGCTGACGCAGAACAGGTAGATAAAAGCACCAGCAAGACGATTGCATGGCTTACTTTTAGCATAATTCCCTCCTCCGGTTATTTTTTATTTTTAATGCATTCGTAACTACTCAGGGGGCCATCACAATGATGCACCGGTATGATAATATTCTCCCCCCCTCAGGTCAAGCGAAAAAACGTTTTTTTTGTTGTCAACAAATAGACTTGTCCGGTTTTGTAACACATGAATTGTCCACTTTATCTGTTGCTAGAACCATGCTGGGGCGATGGAAACGCGAGGTTGAGGGAGCAAGGATGGCGGCCTTGGTTCGCCAACTGGAAAGGATTTCCAGGCAGAGCTGACTCGCCTCAGAAGAGAGAATCTTCGCTTAAAAATTGAGCGTGAAATCTTTAAAAAAGCGGCGGCCTTCTTTGCGAACGAATCGGGGTGCGGTATCAAATGATTGATACTGAAAAGAAGGCATACCCAATATCCCTATTATGCGAGTTGATGCACGTATCCCGTGACGGATATTATTCTTGGCGCAAACGTGAGGTTTCAATTCACGCCCCCGCACGGGGGGCGACCCGCGCCCCGGTGGTAAAAGATTAAAGATTATGCGTTTCAATCCACGCACCCGCACGGGGGGGGACTACGATGGGGTTTATCGGCATCGATCTGGATCTGGTTTCAATCCACGCCCCCGCACGGGGGGCGACTGGACGCCCGGATCGCCTCACGATTGGCAGGCATGTTTCAATCCACGCCCCCGCACGGGGGGCGACCCCGAATGCCGGCCAATTGTGCCTTGTAGGAGATGTTTCAATCCACGCCCCCGCACGGGGGGCGACCGCAATAGGCCCACACCAGGTTATGATGCTTGCCGTTTCAATCCACGCCCCCGCACGGGGGGCGACCTCTATACATGGTCAATTCTCCTTTTCAATGGTATGTTTCAATCCACGCCCCCGCACGGGGGGCGACGTCTTAAAATTATCATCCCTTCTCGCTTCAAAGTGTTTCAATCCACGCCCCCGCACGGGGGGCGACGTGGACCGGGTAGGTGACAAGTTCATTGTTACCCTGTTTCAATCCACGCCCCCGCACGGGGGGCGACGCAAACCTGGCAAAGACCATCGAGCACGCCTTAGTTTCAATCCACGCCCCCGCACGGGGGGCGACTCGGATGCGGCGGTATTTTGGTGAGGGCAATAAAGTTTCAATCCACGCCCCCGCACGGGGGGCGACGTATAAAGCGACGTTTTTGTGGTGTTACAACTCCGTTTCAATCCACGCCCCCGCACGGGGGGCGACCGACATCCTCCAGTATGCTTGCGATAGAGGGACGGTTTCAATCCACGCCCCCGCACGGGGGGCGACAGTACCGCCTGTCCAGCCTGCGGAGAACGTCCCTGTTTCAATCCACGCCCCCGCACGGGGGGCGACACCGGCGTTTCAGTCAACAAAAGGTAAGGCTAAAGTTTCAATCCACGCCCCCGCACGGGGGGCGACAGCAAGCATCGTCGCATTCTCCGCTGGATAGGCAGGTTTCAATCCACGCCCCCGCACGGGGGGCGACGGCTGGGATTTCATAGAGCGCGACATCGTCTAGCGTTTCAATCCACGCCCCCGCACGGGGGGCGACCAATTATCTGTCGTGGCGGCACCGGATTGATACAGGTTTCAATCCACGCCCCCGCACGGGGGGCGACAACAATCGCCGGGGATTAGGTATAGAGTTAAAGCGTTTCAATCCACGCCCCCGCACGGGGGGCGACAATGAAGGCGGACATTAAAAACGGCAAGTGTTTTGTTTCAATCCACGCCCCCGCACGGGGGGCGACTTCCCGCCCTGATCAACGTTCGTGCTCCCACAGCATGTTTCAATCCACGCCCCCGCACGGGGGGCGACCCCGTTGAGTCGGCTAGGGCTTCGTGTTCTGCTATGTTTCAATCCACGCCCCCGCACGGGGGGCGACCACTGTGCGTGTATATATTTCAACGGCATAATCGTTTCAATCCACGCCCCCGCACGGGGGGCGACTTGTGGTGCGGATTATTACGCTGATCCCGTGCATGTTTCAATCCACGCCCCCGCACGGGGGGCGACCCTCGAGTCACATAAAGGGAAGGAATGAGGCGATGTTTCAATCCACGCCCCCGCACGGGGGGCGACCAGCGTCCGTCCCCAAAGCGCAGCGGCGGGGCTGTTTCAATCCACGCCCCCGCACGGGGGGCGACCACGGATCCGGCAGCAACCTTGTTATACTTTTTCCAGTTTCAATCCACGCCCCCGCACGGGGGGCGACGGAATCATACCGGGCACGGCTAGGGATCATCCGGGTTTCAATCCACGCCCCCGCACGGGGGGCGACCAGGACGCGGGCAGCGTCCGTCCCCAAAGCGCAGCGTTTCAATCCACGCCCCCGCACGGGGGGCGACAGGACGTAAATAGTGATAAATTCCCCGGGGACATGTTTCAATCCACGCCCCCGCACGGGGGGCGACAGCAGAGCAGAGCGGAGGGGAGGAACCTTAACCAGTTTCAATCCACGCCCCCGCACGGGGGGCGACAGATGTGGAGGGTCGTCGCGCACTCGCGGAGAGTGTTTCAATCCACGCCCCCGCACGGGGGGCGACAGGACGTAAATAGTGATAAATTCCGCGGGAACATGTTTCAATCCACGCCCCCGCACGGGGGGCGACCTTTTTTACCCACGGCCTTTTGGGGGCGTCAATCCAGTTTCAATCCACGCCCCCGCACGGGGGGCGACCTATTTTTTCCACCACACTCCTAAGAGTAGGAGTGTTTCAATCCACGCCCCCGCACGGGGGGCGACATAGTCGGATTGCCGATAAGATCATTGAGTTAGAGTTTCAATCCACGCCCCCGCACGGGGGGCGACGCTTTCCGCTCGATGTCACTTTCCCCCGCACCGTTGTTTCAATCCACGCCCCCGCACGGGGGGCGACAGGATACGATTTACATCTCTTGCGCGTTGCTTCTGTTTCAATCCACGCCCCCGCACGGGGGGCGACTGCCTCGGGCGGCTTGTTGTAAATCTGCGTTTTACTGTTTCAATCCACGCCCCCGCACGGGGGGCGACTGGCTAATTCGTCTTTCATCGTTCCTCCTCGCAAAGTTTCAATCCACGCCCCCGCACGGGGGGCGACCTGGGCCTTTTTGCGTTTTGGTGCTGCTGATGCCGTTTCAATCCACGCCCCCGCACGGGGGGCGACCCACCGTCAAAGTGGAGGCGGAGATAAAAAACTCGTTTCAATCCACGCCCCCGCACGGGGGGCGACAGGCGATCGATTCGATCTATGCCATCGCCGAATGTTTCAATCCACGCCCCCGCACGGGGGGCGACTCGGTGTAAATCACCAGCGCCGGCAGAATTTTATGTTTCAATCCACGCCCCCGCACGGGGGGCGACGCTGTTTTCGTTATACATTTCGTCTCGATAAACGTTTCAATCCACGCCCCCGCACGGGGGGCGACCCAACTATGACATGATCATGGACTACAATTTTAAGTTTCAATCCACGCCCCCGCACGGGGGGCGACTTACATATATATATATAGGTTACAACGACCCCCCGTTTCAATCCACGCCCCCGCACGGGGGGCGACAACGCAACCTGTATCACATGCGGGCGCTCCGTTGTTTCAATCCACGCCCCCGCACGGGGGGCGACTGGTCGGCAATGTCTGGGAGTGGATCGACGGCATGTTTCAATCCACGCCCCCGCACGGGGGGCGACGGGCAACCCGGTCCACAAGATTGTCTATGGACTGTTTCAATCCACGCCCCCGCACGGGGGGCGACAAACGATGAGACCGTCGAGAATCCGCGCACCACGTTTCAATCCACGCCCCCGCACGGGGGGCGACGATTCAACCTTTCCGCTTCCGTGCTGGAGACGATGTTTCAATCCACGCCCCCGCACGGGGGGCGACGATCATGTCGAGGGCCATGGTATCTTTCCACTTTAGCTGAGGTAGGGCCAGGTTAATTTGCCACCCCCAGGGCCAGCTTAATTTGCCAGTTTAGCAGCACCCGGGGCCAAGTTAATTTGCCACTTTTTATTTTCTTAGGGGAACCAACCGACATAGCATATCCTGCCTGGAAATTTTTCCAATACAGGAGATGCCATGTCACGAAGGAGGATTCCCATGATCGACTTAACAGAAGTTATCTACCACTGGCAAAAAGGCCAGAACATAACCCAGATATCCAAGAGTCTCGGCATTTCAAGGCCGACAGTAAGAAAGTATCTGAACGTTGCCAAGAACGCTGGACTGACAACGGGGCCTGATACATCGGCACTACCTGATGTGCTTGCAAAAGTAGCGAGAGCTGCGACACCTTTATCTCTGGGTGTAGGAGAGGTGCAGCAGTCAATCGCCCAGCATGAGCGGACCATCCAATCATGGTTGTCAGAACCGGATATGACGGCCAAACAGGTCTGGCGATTGCTCAAGGAGTTTGGCAATACCTTCAGTTACACCAGCGTCAAGCGGTATGTAAAAAGGCTTAGTCCGGACACCTCCCGTCCTTCAACGGTACGGCTGGAAACTCTGGCCGGTGAGCAGTCCCAAGTGGATTTCGGTCGGGTAACGCTAAATTTTGGCGAGACTCGTAAGAAGGTCTGGGCCTTTGTCCTGAGCCTTTCCTACAGTCGGCATCGCTTTGTACGGTTCGTGGAGAGGCAGGACACGCAGAGCTGGCTGGACTGTCACATCAGAGCCTTTGAGTTTTTTGGCGGCGTTTCCAAGACCATTTTGCTGGATAACCTGAAAGCCGGAGTTGTTAAGGCAGATATGTATGATCCTACCATTAACCGTGCTTACGGTGAACTGGAGCGACACTATGGCTTTGTTGCCGATCCGGCCAAAGTCATGACTCCGGAACATAAGGGGAAAGTAGAGCGTTCAATGCCGACGATCAGGCAACAGTTAGTCGCCGGTCGGCAATATCTGGACTTGGCCGATGCTAACGAGAAAGCACTCAAATGGGTGCTTACCGGTGTAGGCATGCAAAAGCACGGCACCACTCATGAAGAACCGATTATCCGTTTTGACCGGGACGAAAAGTGTTCCCTGATTCCACTTCCCTCCAGCCGCTTCGAGACCCCGCTCTGGAAAGCTTGCATAGTCCATCCTGATCATCACGTGGTCTTTGACAAGAGCTATTACTCAGTCCCGACAAAGTATGTGGGGAAGACCGTCTGGGTCAGGGGTACCTTCCGCATGACGGAGATATTCCTGGACCGGGAACAGATCAAGTGCCATGTCAGAGCTCATAAGCCCGGTACCTGGCGCACGGATATGAACGATTATCCCGATAAAGCCAAGGCATTCCTCTTTGCCCACCCCGCCTTCTGCCGCAAACAGGCCGAAGAGTTGGGCGAGTATGTGGCGCTTATGGTTGGCGAAATCCTGGCACCCCATTCCTTGAGAAACTTGCGCAAGGCCCAGGGCGTGATCCGGCTTGGCGCAAAATACGGGGCGGTAAAGCTTGACGAAGCGTGCCGCCACCTGCTCTCTTTTGGCTCCACGTACATTAGCAGCCTGAAACGGGTGTTGGAAAAAGGGATACCCATTAAATATGAAAAACCGCCGGTTCCGGATATCTCGGATGAGGGCGAACAGTGTTTGCATCCGGCAATAAGCTTTGGGGAGGTGGCGCTATGATAGCTCACCCCACCTTGACTACTCATATGAAGACCCTGCGGCTCTCCGGTATTATGGACTCCCTGGATGTGCGCTTGGAACAGGCGCGTAGCGCAAGCCTGGGCTACATGGAATTCCTGGGCCTGATCATTCAGGATGAAGTCGAGCGCAGAGAAGCCAATAAACTTAATCAACGGTTAAAGCGGGCTGCATTCGAAGAGCCCAAGGCCATTGAAGACTTTGATTTCGCCTCGCTTCCCGGCATCAACATAGCTGCCATTAAGGACCTCGCCACAGCTTTGTTCGTAACCAAGAAAGAGCATGTGATCCTCTACGGGCCGCCCGGAGTCGGCAAAACCCACTTGGCCCAGGCTTTGGGCAACCAGGCTTGTCGAACAGGCTACTCCGCGCTATTTATCAAAACAGCGAAACTGTTTAGGGGACTCAACTCGGCACGGGCCGACGGTACCTGGGAAAAGGCGCTTAGAAAGCTCCTGGCCCCGGATGTGTTGATCATCGATGACTTTGGCCTGTCTGCCATGACCATTACCCAAGCGGAGGAATTCTATGAAATCGTGGCCGAGAGACATCAGCGGGGCTCAATTATCATGACTTCCAACAGACCGCCAGGCGACTGGCTTTCGCTCTTTCCCGATCAAGTCATGGCCAATTCGGCCATGGACAGGTTGGCCCACAGGGCTCATCACATTGCCATGAAAGGAGAATCGTACCGGAAGAAAACAAGACCAAAAACGCAGGCACCAGAACATTAAATTCTCTCCCCTGAGAATCCTAAAGTGGAAAATAACTCTGGCCCCGGGGGTGGCAAATTAACTTGGCCCTTGACAACGATCACGGCAGCGGTGACGGCGGCACTGGCGATGGGGTTTCAATCCACGCCCCCGCACGGGGGGCGACTCAATCTCATCCGTAGTGGCGCCGGTGCAGAGCAGGGTTTCAATCCACGCCCCCGCACGGGGGGCGACACAACTACGGCCATACAAACTACCAGGTGCTCCTGTTTCAATCCACGCCCCCGCACGGGGGGCGACCCGATCAGCGAGATGTTTGGCGCCGCCTACCAGCAGTTTCAATCCACGCCCCCGCACGGGGGGCGACACCCGGAGCATTGGTACGGCGGCGGCGGCGACGTGTTTCAATCCACGCCCCCGCACGGGGGGCGACCCAGGACTTCCATGGCTTCAACTACCTTCATCCGCCTTATCTTCTTTTTCTGCGGAAAAATATTGCCGAACATTTCCTTAATGTTAAGTCCCATGTCCTCAACCCCCGAGGAGGTAAATATTTCAAT
>Ga0209514_10005027_pt1 | contig 17259 bp, 26 predicted proteins | sample Subgrocontami58m_FD_187452 | JGI IMG/M metagenome (GOLD analysis project Ga0209514, IMG submission 187452) | Subsurface groundwater microbial communities from S. Glens Falls, New York, USA - GMW37 contaminated, 5.8 m (SPAdes) (version 3) | ecosystem: Environmental > Aquatic > Deep subsurface >...
CCATCCGAAACGCCTTTGTGGCAGAGAAGGGCTTCAAACTAATTTCCTTTGACTATTCGCAGATTGAACTGCGTATTGCCGCCATTCTTTCGAAAGATAAAAATCTTATTGAGATATTTAAAAATGGTGAAGATGCTCACGCTGGTGTCGCCATGCGCGTCTTCAAGGTGCCGAAAGAATTGGTTGATAAGGGTATGCGCACCAAGGCCAAAGCCATTAACTTCGGCATCCTCTATGGCATGGGCATTAATGCGCTTAAAACAAATCTGGGCGTTGATCGTAAAGAGGCGGAGGATTTCTATAATAAATATTTTAAAACCTTCGCCGATCTCGCTCGCTATATTGATAAAATTAAGGATGAAGCTGGGAGGAAAGGTTACACAGAGACACTGTTTGGCAGAAGGCGCTATTTTGTGGGAATAAATTCACCACTGCCTTATGTGCGAGCGCAGGCCGAGAGAATGGCCGTGAATGCGCCCATTCAGGGCACTCAAGCCGATCTAATCAAGATTGCCATGAAAAGGATTGACGAACATATTAAATCAGAAAAGCATGAGAATGATATACATCTAATTCTGCAAGTGCACGACGAACTGATTTATGAGGTTAAAGATTCTTTGGTCAACGAGGTCACCAAACGTTTTAAAGAGTTGATGGAGACAGTGTTGCCTAAAGAAAAAACTTTCGATGTACCAATTATTGCTGAGGTTAATGTTGGAGATAATTGGGGGGAAATGGAGAAAGTAAGTGGGTAATTTCCAATTTTACAATTTTCAATTTACAATCAAGACACAATGAGTAATGATCAATTTTCAAACAAATACGATCTAGAAGAAAGAACAGCCAAGTTTGGTGAACAGATTATAGGTTTCTGTCGTTCCGTGAAAAGTGATAAACTTGCTGACCCAGTCCTCGGACAACTAATAAGGGCTGGTACTAGTGTCGGGGCAAATTATATGGAAGCCAACGGCGCTAGTTCAAAAAAGGATTTCCGGAATAAGATATTTATTTGCAAAAAAGAGGCCCAAGAAACAAAGCATTGGCTTAGAATGGTAAAGAGCTTTATGCCAGAGAAGTCTGAAACCGTCGACCCTTTGTGGAAAGAAGCTCAGGAACTTACGCTCATTTTCCAAAAAATTGGTTCCAGTTTGAAAATTAGTGATTGAAAATTCAATGAAAATTGCAAATTGCAAATTTGAAAATTAATTCCATGACAGATGAGTTTTATCATAAAGATATATTTGGAACTGTAGTCGATGTTAATCTAGGTGTAGTTGATGAGGAGGAAAAACCTCTGATAGATAAAAAAGGCAAGGAGTTTAATATTTTTGCATTGACTGATGCATTGGGTGGTAGGAATAAAAAAGAGGCATGGATTCTTTACCAGAAGGCGCTGGCGGCTGGTGTCAGCGCTGAAGAAGTTTTCTTTAAACTTGTTTGGCAGGTAAAGTCTATGCTCATCGCTTCAAAAACTAAAACTGTCGGTGAGACAGATATGAAGCCATTTCCTTACAACAAGGCCAAGAGTTTCCTTAAGAATTTTAAGCCCGGTGAGTTAGAAAAGCTCTCGGAAGATCTGGTGACTGGATACATCTTGGCCCGCAGAGGCAAGGGGGAAGTAGAGACTTCTGTGGAAAAGTTACTTCTTGGTTTGTAGTAAATACGCTTCTATCAGATTTTCAAATAGAGAAGCCACCGTCATCGGTCCAACCCCACCGGGGACGGGGGTAATGGTTCTCACAATTTTTCTAACTTTGTCGAAATCTACATCTCCCACCATCCTTTTCTTTAACACATTAAATCCGACATCTATTACCACTTGCCCTCGAGTGACGTGCTTCGTGGTAATTAATTTCGGCTGACCGACAGCGGTTATCAATATTTCTGCACGCTTTGCTTCTTGTTCTAAATGTTTAGTGGCTTTGTGGCACATGGTAACTGTGGCACCCTTATTTAGTAGTGCCAGCATGGTTGGCCTGCCCACTAAGGATGAGGCACCAACGATTACTATTTTGGCACCCTCGATATCTATTTTGTTTTTTTCAAGTAGGGTGATTACACCTTTGGCCGTGGCGGGAACAAAGGCCTCGTGATTGTCGAAGAGGTGCTTAGTGTTGACCGAAGTTAGACCATCTACATCTTTTTGGGGTCTAATAGACTCAAGAACTCTCTCTATATCGAATTTTTTTGGTGCTGGAAGTTGGACCATGATGCCGTGGATGGAAGAATCTCGGTTGAACCTTCTAATGTCAGAAATTACTCGTGATTCTTTAATGTTGTTAAGATATTTTTTATGCAAAGCTATCGCATCGATCTTTAGAGCATAAGCTTTCTTATTTTTGATATAAGTATTTGATTCTGCTAAGTTGCCAATCTGAACAATGACTAATTTGGGCCTGCTCTTTAGACTCTTAACTTTTCGTGCAAGCTTAATAGCCAACTCATCACTTAATTTTTTACCATCCAGTATCTTTGCCATGGTGTTTCGGGTGCTTCTTTAATGACAAGACTCGGACTTTAATTACATCCGTAGAGCTCCGGCCTTTGGGACACCACTGATGGGCCCAATTTTTGTCTCAGCATTGTGCACCGTTCCTCCCTTATTTCTCTATCTTGCTTTAGAGAGTCCCGGTATGTTTTTGGTTGTTCACTTGGAAGCAAACGGAGTGTATATGGGGCAAGGAAAATAATTATTCCTAAAAAGACAATTATCGATTTGGTAGCAGCAGAAACATCTCCAATATACCATTTAGAAAACGCCCAAATGACGAGAGACATCCCAAGCAAAATTAAAGCCGGTATTCCTAAGGCCATAAGTATGCCGCCAGACATAAAAGGGGCGCAGTAAAAAGCAGATTGAGTTTGCTCACACCTCATCCACCAATATAAAATCACGAGGATATCAACGACACTAAAACAGAAAAGCAGGCCAGCAAGTTTCAATAGAGTTTTATTCATATGAATTGCTATAACAAATTAATTTTCGACTTTATGATTAAAAAATTTTCTTCCCACCATTATAACACAATGTTCTTCATGACGCCACTAGTAGAAATTTTACTTCCATTCCCCTTTAATTAATTTTTCTTTCTTTGCTTTAGTCCACTTCTTGACCTGAACCTCTCTTTTCCTTGCGGAAGATTTGTTCGGAAATTCTTTCGAAACATAAACCAGTATAAATGGACCTTGTTGTGTTGCCATCTGGGAACCTTTACCCGAGTTATGTTTAATAATTCTTAACTCAGGATTATTGGTAATACCTGAATAGAAATGTTTGAATCTTGATTCAGCAATGTAGACATACCAAAGCATAAATAAATTATACGCCCTTCGACTACGCTCACCATTCGATAAACTCATGGTTTCGCTTCGCTCAGGGTACTTCTCCTCGCTTTGAAAAACCTCAAGGTTTACACTGAGCGAGCTGAAAGCGAGTCGAAGTGTGCGCCCACCTGGAATCGAACCAGGAACCTCTTCCTTAAAAGGGAATTGCTCTACCGATTGAGCTATGGGCGCTTATAATCTTGATTTTAGAAAGTTTCTTCCAAAGCCAGTTTTGAAGTATTTTTCTCTGGCTATTGCACGTTCTTTACTAGTGCACGCTTCGTAATATATCAGTTTTAAGGGTCTACGAGAAGTAGTAGCTGGAACCAATCCTTTACTGTGTCTAGTTAATCTATTTCTTAAATCATCAGTCCATCCAATATACAACTTGTTATCAGCACTACTTTTGAGGACATAAGTGTAATACATAAACGCAAGGTGGTTTTGCTCTACCCGCCCGCCATCGCAAGCATGAGCTTGCTCAGGCGTTGCGGGCGGGCCACTGAGCTACCTGCCCGCCATTGCCTACGGCATCAGGCGTTGGCAGGCGGGTGGGCGCAATCCTAGAAAGATTACAACTCTTAAAGCGGGATGTCTATGGCGTAGGCGCCGGCGCCGGTCAAAAGCAATGAGAGTGAAATGGCGAAAATAAGAAGGTAAAAGACAATGTCGCGTCTAAGGATTTCGCGGGCTTGCCATTCAATGTAGAGTTCAATTGTTGTGAAGATGACAAAGGCCAGGGCGGCTATTTGTGTCCAGAGTCCAGCCAATAGAAGCAATCCTCCTATTATTTGTAGCAAAGCATAAAGGGGTAAAAATAAACTTGTGGGACGCAGGCCAAGCGTTTCAAAAGAAGCAAGCCATCCTTCTTTCTCACCCCGAAATTTTAAAAGTCCAAGGTCGATAAAGATGAGCCCCAGAAGTATTCTTAGAATCATGGGGCCGAAAAGAGTGAGATTTAAAAGGTCTGGAAATGGGTTAAGCATGAATCTATGATAACACAAACAACGCCACGCCGGCAGCTACAGAAACATTGAGCGATTCTTTCATTCCCTGCATTGGTATTTCAACTACTGCATCAGAAATATCAAGGGCTCCCCTTGATACTCCATTCACTTCATTACCAACAATAAGTGCAAATTTACTCGAAGCTTTAAAGTCTCTCAACCTATAAGCTCCCGATGCTTGTTCAAGGGCAATAATTTGAAACCCATCTTTTTTTAGGCTCTTAATTACAGGTCTAATTTCTTTTTCATGCACCCACTCAACCATTTTTTCTGCTCCCAGCGCTACTTTAGCGAAGTCTTGGCGTTTTCTGCCAAAGCGGTCGAGAGGTGTGGGGGTCGTACCAATTAAAATTATTTTTGAAACCTTAAACCCATCCGCCGTGCGAAAAATCGACGCGGTATTCTCGACACTTCTTATATTTTCAAGAATTAGAACGCCCGTTCTCATCATTTATACAATTTTTGATGCATAGGGCAGAAGTGGGCGCTGCGAGCACCTATTCTCATCTTCTCAAGAACACCAGAACAATTATTTTTCTGGCATTCGGTTTCGTGTTTTTGGTAAGCGCGGTGATGATCTTGGAATTTACCCTTTTCTCCCTTAATGTTCCGGTAGTCAGACATGGAGTCTCCGCCGAAATCAATACCCTTTCTCAATGTTTCTTTGGTCGCTTTAAACATTTCTTGTAAATTTTTCTCCGGAATCTTATTGGGGTGTGATAGGGGATGAACTCCGGCCCGCCAGAGAATCTCGTCAGAATAAATATTACCGATACCAGAAATGATGCTCTGATCCATAAGTACCTGCTTTATCTTACCCCTCGGTTTTTTCTGTATCTGTAAATTGAAAATTTTAAATTGAAAATTCTTGTCTAACGGTTCTGGTCCAAGATGTTTAAGATGCAAACTCTCTTCTAAATCACGAGTTTTTACTAGTGTAATCTTGGCAAACTTGCGCATATCAGAGAGAGCCAGATGCTTGCCATTATTTAGTTTAAAGTCTAAGCGAGCGAAAGGATAATCGGGTCTGTCGTAGACAAAGTGACCTGTCATTTTCATATGAACGAGGACAGTGTATCCACCATTTAGATGAATTAATATATTTTTCGCCTTTCTTTCTGCTTTTAGAATCGTCTTTCCAAGCACACTTTTCTTGAAAATAGTGAAATATTTCGGATTTTTAATGTCTTCTTTACCACTATAAAATGGGCTCCGATACGTTGTAGCCACGCCCACAATCTTTTTTCCTTTGACGGTACTATTTAAACCATTGACTGTAGTTTGAACTTCTGGCAGTTCAGGCATGTTGAGACAAGAGCTTGAGAGCGGCTTTGACGCGCTCACTCGCTCCCACTATCTCTTTGGAAACTTTTTTAAGTGCTTCGCGGCTATCGCGTTCGCTGTAGCCGAGTGAAACAAGGGCCTCAAGAGCATCTCCTTCAGCTCTGACTTGTGCTGAGCTTGTCGAAGCATCTTCGCTAGTGACTTTGAGCTTATCTTTGAGTTCAAGAACAATCTTCTCTGCATTCTTTTTGCCAATGCCGGAGACGCGTGTCAGGTAACTTGTATCTGCGCTTGCAACTGCTTGGCGAAGCATTGAGGGGCTGGCAACATTTAGAATACCCAAAGCACTTTTTGGACCAATGCCCGAAATAGTGATGAGAAGCTCAAATGTATCGAGGGTTTCTTTATCTAAAAAGCCAAAAAGCTCCAACGAAGTTTCTCTTACTGCCAGATGTGTCCAAAGGAAAATAGGGGAGCTTGGCGTCACATCAAGTGCCGTCTCTGTAGTGACCCTGACTTTATAACCGACGCCCGAAACATCCACCACTAGGGTGTTGAGGTCCTTGTACTTAACAGTGCCAGAAATACTTGAAATCATATATTAACTAGTGTAGCATCTCTTCCATGGCAATTACTCGAGGAGCCAAGAAAGCCCACAGGAGCTCGCTACGCAAGCGGGCATTTAATGTACGCCGTAAGGACAAGGTTTCCCGCGCTATCAAATCTCTCAAAAAACTTGTGGCATCTGGCGACAAAAAAGGGGCGGAGAAAATGATGCGTGAAGTCCAAAGCGCACTCGATAAAGCAGTCAAAGGGAAGACCTTGAAGAAAAACACCGCCTCTCGCAAAAAATCCCGTCTTTCGAAACTGATCAAAAAGCTCTCATAGTTCAATGGATAGAATGCGAGCTTGCGGAGCTCGCGATGTAGGTCCGATTCCTACTGGGAGCACAATTCATAACTTACACACAGTGAGTTGTTGACATTTGACCTTTAATTATATTTACTGTCTGCAGACAAGATCTGTTTTTGTTATTGTCGGCCGCATGGGGCGGCCATTTGAAGTGCACGCTCTATTTTTTGAAGGAGGGCTTATGACGTATGCGATTGGCATCAATCCGGCAGTGATGGGCGGTAAGCAGACGGAAGGCCAGCCATGCGTGTTGGGATGCAGGACCATAGTATCTGAGGACAGGGTAACCTTTCTTCTCCAGGAAAAGGGGGAGATCACGTGCTTGTCCTGCAAAGGGATAATCGAGGAAGAGGAAAAGCGTCGCGAAAATGGCAATTTCAGGGACATTCCTCTTCACCTTCGTCCACTGAGCGGGATTCTCAAGAAGGCTGTCGCTGAGCCTTCGGAGGAGAAAGCTCACTCCATACAATCCTGAAGGCATGCCGCATTTCACATAACAACCATGGGGGAGGAAGGAAAAAGAACTACCGATTTCCAACTTCCCCCGCTTCACCCGAGTTCACAAGCTATTGCGAGTTCAGGTGAGGTCTAATCTTTGTTTAGAATCCTAAATACTCAAGAACTTTTTCGACAAATGGTAGTGAGTGGAATTCTTCATTTAAGAAAATGGAAAGTTTTTCGTGTAATTCGTCCACGTTAGCTTCATCACCGAGGGGTACAATGATTAAAGGCATTAAAAGTTTACTGGACCGTAGGATAATTTTTTTGTGTGGGTGCTCGGTATCTATCCAAAAAGATTCTAGGGTCTGATATGGATATCTCACAGCACCTCGAGTGATCCCTTTCTCATCTATGGATACTCGAAGAATGCTTGGGGGTCGGCTAGCGAAAAGTAAGAGAGTGAAAGCCCCAACTAGTACCAAAATACCAAAGATAATATTGCCGAAGATGACAGCGGCAATAGCTACAGAGACAGAGATAATACCTACGGCCCAGAACCAATCTTGGCTTCTTTCCTTATGCTCATATTCGTGAGCTTCCCATTCTATTTTAAATGATTGTGGACGTGCCATGGCTACTAAAATTGTATCACAATCTTTCTGTCCATATGCTTTTCCAAACAAGGCGGAGGGGGTGAGATTCGAACTCACGGTGGGATTTACCCCACGCCGCATTTCAAGTGCGGTGCCTTCAACCTCTCGAGCCACCCCTCCGCCTAGCTAAGAAATTTTTATCTTCAACTGACTTCTCGCAGCTAGAATACCATGAATTTCTAAGAACGTGATGCTTCATTTTTCATCCAACTATTTTCTAGATAATGCTCTTCGTAATGACAGTTAGGGCAAATTATTTCTAAGTTATCCATACTGTTGTTATTCTTATTTCGGTCTTTATGATGTATCTGCAATACTTCGACCTTGCTGTATCCGCATCGTTCACACCTCCCTCCTTTTTCTTTTAGTAACCTAAGCTTTAGTGTTCTTGTTTGTTTAACTTTATCGTAAGGCCTAAGAATTCCGTAGTGAATTCCCGTTCTATTCTTATTCGCACATGCCCTGCTACAAGTCTTTTTGTGAAGATTAGCCAATATAGGGTTTCCGCAAATTACGCAAGGGGATTCTTTTCTACAAGACACTCCATAGCAAGCCCAACTGCAAAAGATTCTGCCACTTTGGCGTTCAAGAGGTCTTCTATAGATCGCTTTACCACAAATCAAACAGTTTGAGTTGGGCTTTCTGTTATATTGCTCAGGCACTCATCCAGTATACCACAAGCACTTCAATATTACTCCTTTTCGATGACCTCGACTTTGTAATTTTTTGCCACAAGAAAGATATAAATGATTTCAAGAATACCAAGCGTGTTTATGAGTAATATCGCGATAAACCAATATTTTTGTCGCAGCTCGGCTGACCTCCAGAGAGCAAATCCTTTCCAGACAAATGTCCACACTATCGCCAAGACCACGAAGATTGGATTAATATCAGCCCAACGCGCCATCAGATTAACAGATTCCATGGTTAGGTCCTATTGGTGATGCCCCTACTGAACTATTTAACAACTAGAAATTAGACGGGCCCAAAAACCACAGGATGATGGAGGAGGAGTCGCTGTAACTGAAGTCGGGGACGTGTCAACAGCATCACTCACGTTGGCTGTGGTTGGGGGTGGCGTGAGTGTTGAGGTTGGGCATTTTCCAGCAAATTTTGCCCAGAAACTACAGGTTGCTGGTGGGGGTGGTGGAGGAGTTTGGGTGGTACCGCCGGTTGTCGGAGCTGTCGTAGGGGTGGCCGTTGTTGGACTCGTGGCTGTTGTTGGGCTCGCTGGTTGCGAAGGGGCCTTGGTACTTAGACGGATCGTGGAAGCTGTAAATACGCTATTTGACCAAGACACTGTGCCATTGAAGTAAGCTCCTAAAGGCACTTGCGCCAGTGTAATAGTTTTACCATTAAAACTAATTAGTTTGGTTCCTGAATTTACAATGATAGTTATGGATGTGCTGGGACACATGTGTGCTGCGATGGCGAGACCCTCGGTTTGCGAAGTATTGGCTGCAGCTCCATAAAACCACTGGACTTGTGTGGAGAATGAATTAGCAGAAGCATTAACGGCGGTCACTTTACCGGCAAAATTGGCTGAGCCGGTACCCGCAGGAGCAGTTGTTGACGGAGTACTGCTCAAGGTTTTTGTAGTAGCCGTAAAGGAGGCGGGCGGTTTCGGTTGGCTAGGTACTCCTTGCGTAAAACGGATAGTTTTCGCAGTGGCAACCCCATTTTTATATGATGCAGTGGCGTTAAAGTAAGCACCGACCACGACTTGAGAGAGTGACATGGTGGCGCCAGTAAATGAAATGATTTTTACACCTGCAGGAATAACTGCGGTTATAGTCTGGCCTGTGCAAAAACGATAAGCGACAGGCAAGGTAGCTGATTGTCCCGTGGTGGTATTGGTAGCGCCAGCAACGCCATAGAGCCATTGAACCTCGGCAGTTATAGAATTGCCCGATACATTGACCGCGGTTACCTGACCGGCAAAATTAACACTGGAGGCGCTTTCATAGGTTTGCGCGAAGAGTGACACTGGTGATAGTCCTCCGCTTACCAAGCTTGCTATTACAGCAAAAGCGCCTAGACGAGACAGTGATTTACAATTTATAATTTTCTTCATATTTTTTACTATAAGTTAATAAAATCGCCCTAACCTCATACGCGACTAAGTATACTATAATTGGTCAATGAATTCCAAGATTATGGCCATAGATTATGGGGAGAAGCGCGTTGGTATTGCTTCCACTGACGAAACTGGTTTGTTTGCTTTGCCTCGTGCCGTGTGGGCAAACGACGAAGCTCTCTTAGATAAGGTCTTGAAGTTTAAAGAAGAGGGGGGGATAGAAAAAATTATTATAGGAGAGTCAAAAAATTTTGAGGGAGTTCATAATCTTATTCAAGAGAAAATCGAGAAATTTAAAAGCGAACTTGAGGCACATGGTGTTATTGTTCTTTTCCATCCAGAAATTTTAACTACCGTAGAGTCCCGACAATTACAGGGGCAAACCTCTATGACCGACGCTTCTGCCGCCGCGCTTATCCTAAAAAGTTATATCGATACTGTGTATAATGAAGATGCATGAACCTGTCTTTAAAGCATAAAACGTTCCTTGATCTTTTCCCCGCGCCAGAGTATCTCTTACTTTCAACCGCTGGTATAGCCGTAACCGAGCCCGATACAAAGTTTGTACAACTGCGAAGAGAAGTCCTCGGGGACGGATTCAAGCTACTTCATTCGAAGAAAGTCGATAATCCTCAAGGATCGGTCGAGGCCGGTCTTATCAATAATCGTGAAGCTATTGTTGCTATATTAAAAAATCTGTCTTCGCAATATCATATCCGCTTTGCGCATGCCATCTTGCCAGAAGAAAAGGCCTATATATTCACAGCCACGATCGACTGGGTGCCTCCGGAGGGGAGGAGAGATGCCGTGGCCTTTATTCTCGAGGCCAATGCTCCAGTCTCTCTTGCCGAATCAGTGTTTGACTTTGAAATTATAGTTGAGGATGAAAAGACCCAAGAGATTAAACTTGCCGTCTGCGTTCTCCCAGAAAATATCGTCAATTCTTATATCGAGGTGTTCAAATCCGCTGGCATCACCCCTATTTCATTTGATATAGAATCACAAGCCATTGCTCGTGCGGTGATTGGACACGGAGACAGGCGACCTCAACTTGTCATCAATGCTTACTCTAAGAAAACGGGTTTCTATGTAGTCGAAGATGAGGTGGTACAGTTTAGTACTACACTTGCCTATGGTGTGGGTGAAGATAATTCCTTTGCGAACATCAATGATTTGAAGACAGAGATGCGCAAGGTTATAGCGTTCTGGGGGTCTAGAACTGACAAATCAGGCAATTTAGAAAAACCGATAGAAAAAATTATTTTGTGTGGTCCGGGAGTTAATAATAAGGACTTCGTCGAGAAGCTCATGAATAAAAGTGATGTTCCTTATACGCTCGCAGGTGTATGGCTGAATATGTCTTCTTCCCATAGTCTAGTCTCGGGAATATCTTCTGCGGAATCTTTGGAATACGTGTCTGTTATAGGCCTTGTCTTGCCCAGCAAAAAATAAATTTATGTTTAAACTTCTTACAGATGAGACTATGCGTGAGGTAAAGCGAGAATACGCCTGGCATCGAGCAATCGTAATTATCGGCACTCTTATACTGGTTTTTCTCGTGGTGGGTATAGGACTTCTGCCGTCGTATGTCTTATCGAATGCTCGTCTGAATGAGGTGATTGAGCGCACGAGAATTATGAATAGCGTTGGACAGGGAGAGGGTGACCCCACACTGCAGTCATGGCTTCAAGAGACAAGCCATAGACTTAAATTGCTCTCCCCCAAACTTGATACGGATAGGCCGTCGGACTATATCAAGAAAATCACTAGTCAAAGTTTGAAAGGAGTGCATATTACCGGCTTTGCGTGGACTAGGACAGACGATGGCATAAAGCTTTCGGTCAATGGGGTGGCCGAAGATCGTCAGGCTCTCATTACTTTTGAAAACCGATTAAATGCCTCTGGTTATTTTTCTCAAGTTACTTTACCAATATCCAATTTGGCGAAAGACAAAGATATTGATTTCCAAATAAAATTCTCACCGATATGATTTTCCGAAATTCAAAATTTATTCTACTTTCACACTCGCTTATTTTGCTAATTGTTATTGGCATCGTAATTTTCGCTCTCTACAATATTAAAAACAAAAACCAAGAAGCATTCCAACTTCAAATTAATGCTGACGAGACAGCTCTAGCTAGGCAAATATCGCGTTCTATACGTTTAGCGCAAAACAATTCCTCACAAGATCTTGCAGATTTTGATAAACTTCTTTTGACGAGTGGTAAGTTAGTATCTCTCATTGATAATATTGAAAAGTCCGGTCGCGCACTGGGGCTCGAGACAAACATTGTTTCCGTCGGAAAGGCGGAAGAAAAAGATTCCGGTCAATCAAATATAGTCAGTATAGCGATTGAGACAAAAGGAGCGTGGGTGCCCACACTTTCATTTATACGGACAATCGAGAGCTTACCTTATCGGGTTATGATAAGTAGGTCGGATTTGTCAAAAGTCGATAATGAATGGCACTTAAAGATTACTTTATCGCTTCATTTATTTGATTAGTTATGGAAAACTCCAAATCACCGATAAAAATATTGCATTGGAAAATTGAGGGAAAGTTATTTGGCTTCGGAACCAGTCCGGAGGCTGACTGGAAGATTATCTTCACCTCCACACTGATTCTCACCGTATTGGCGGTGGGTCTAAGTGTATATATATTTTTGAAAATTGATAAGGGGGAAATTTTCGTAGTTGAGAAGCAAGATGAGCAAAGTGAAAAAACGCTGGATGTCTCTCTTCTCCAAGAGACGGTTTCTTATTATAAAAACAAAGAAATTGAATTTAATAGAATCAAAAACTTAGTTGTGCCTAGCGTTGATCCGTCTTTATAATTAATGGGTTTTGTTCTGTTATGCTATATGTCACGATCGTAAATTATAGATTGTAAATATGAAAGTTTTTCTTCATGACCTGAGCTAGTCGAAGGTTGGCGGCAATTAAAATCAATTATTTCTCTGCGTTACGACAGAAGTCTGGCCTGATTTCATTACCAAGACTAGTGCTGAAATCAAAAGTTTTAGTTGAAACATTCCATTGATATGCTTCGACACTGCAGTTAGTCAAACTACCGAACGAAGTTCCACTCACAGCTCTGCTCCAATGACCGGAATAAATAGCATTTTTGTCTGAAAGCATTACTACACTTTCACCATTCATAACAGAAGCGCCAGCGAGAAACATAAGAGGAGAAATTTTTCCGTCTTTCTGCTTGAACTGTGCTACTGCTGGTTTATCATTTTCTACTCTCATTAAGGTCAAATAAGAAGTATATGCGCCTCCGCTTCCTAAACTCACCAGTGCTTCAGAAATGCTATCCCCAGTAATATCGTTTTTTTGAAAAATACTTAGTGAACCAGATTCTTCAACGCGCGCGCCTAAAAATGTTGGACCGACAGCTGTTCGAATAGTTGGAATTAAACTCTCCCAATTAACAGCTTTCGGTGTTTGGATTTGAGTGTTTGAAACAGGGCTTGGTGTTGGTTGTTGAGCAACAGGTTCCGATTTTTTCACAATAGCAAAGTATCCTACTACACCCAGAAGAACGACTACCAAAACAATAAGGGCGATATTTGCAAATCCTTTTTGATTCATATTCATATGTTTATTAGTTAATAATTTTCGACTTCATGATTAAAAATTTTCTTCCCGTCATTATACCACAATTTCCTACGCAGCGTTTACACTGAGCGAGCTGAAAGCGAGTCGAAGTGTGTCCCCGGCAGGAATCGGACCTGCATCAAAGCCTTAGAAGAGCTCTACTTTATCCATTAAGCTACGGGGACGTTCGTCCCCGCCGCGTAGCGACAGGGGACTGTGAATTAAAAATATCAGTCTGGGGACTAAGTGGCAAGTCTTTTCACAGCGTTGGAAATAGCCAGTACTACTTTTTTGTTAAAAATATCGGGAATGATTTTAGTTGCAGTGGGTTTTTTGACGACTCTGGCGAGCGCTTGGGCTGCTTCTATTTTCATCTTGTCCGTAATTTGAGAAATGCGTGATTCTATAGCACCTTTGAAAATGCCCGGAAAGACCAGCACGTTATTAATTTGATTCGGGAAATCGGAACGGCCTGTCGCAATAATGGCTGCCCCACCTCGTTTGGCTTCCTCTGGCATTATCTCTGGTATAGGGTTAGCCATGGCAAATACAATTGCGTTACTTGCCATAGTTTTTATGTCAGAAGATTTGAGCAGATTACCTTTCGACACTCCGATAAAGACATCAGCATTTTTCAGGGCATCAGTAAGTAAACCAGAAAGGTTTTTCCTATTTGTGATTTTAAGGATTTCTTTTTTGACCGAAGTTAGATCATGGCGTTTCTTGCTTATTATGCCTTGGCTATCACAAATCACGATGTGACGTAGTCCGTAAAGATGAATTAGTTTCACGATGGCTATGCCCGCGGCACCTGCGCCGTTTATGACAACTTTTACAGACTCTTTATTTTTGTGGACCACTTTTAATGCATTGATCAGTCCAGCAAGGACAACGATAGCTGTACCATGCTGATCATCGTGCATAACGGGTATCGAAAGTTCTTTTTTTAAACGTGTCTCAATTTCAAAACAGCGAGGCGCAGAAATGTCTTCCAAATTTATACCGCCGAATGTTGGAGCGATGGCCCTAACTGCCGCGACTATTTCATCAACATTTTGTGTAGAAAGCACGATGGGGAAAGCGTCAATGTTGGCAAAGCGTTTGAAGAGTACTGCCTTGCCCTCCATGATGGGGAGTGCCGCTTCTGGGCCGATGTTGCCGAGGCCGAGCACGGCCGAGCCGTCAGAGATAATAGCCACCCCATTTTTGGTAGCAGTCAGGTCGTATGCCAGAGATTTATTCTTTGCTATAGCAAGTGCTGGTCCCGCGACACCTGGTGTGTAGGCGAGAGAAAGGTCTTCGCGATTTCTAATAGGAAGTTTCCCTTTGATCTCAATTTTCCCGCGAGCCTTTCTGTGGGCCTCAATGCTCAATTTCTGATAATCTTTTTTCATTTTAATAATTTTAGTGGGCGCGAGAGGATTTGAACCTCCAAGCCTTGCGGCACAGGATTCTGAATCCTGCGCGTATTCCAGTTCCGCCACGTGCCCGTGCCAAAACAATACATTATATGATAACATCGTGCCATTGGGCGGTTAGCTCAGTTGGTAGAGCGCGTCATTTACACTGACGATGCCGCGGGTTCGAGCCCTGCACCGCCCACACTTTGATCAATTTATCAAAAAACATTCTTTACGAAGACGAGGATATAGTCGTGCTCGATAAGCCCGCAGGGCTTGTCGTACATCCCGATGGGCGTACCAAAGAGCCGAGTGTGTCCGAGTGGTTTGGTAAAAAATATCCGGGTGCTAAAAATGTCGGAGAATCTATGGGTGATATAGAAAGGCCGGGAGTGGTACATAGAATAGACCGAGAAACTTCTGGTGTGCTCTTGCTTGCTAAAACGAAAAAAGGATACGAACATCTCAAAGAACAATTTCAAAAAAGAGAAATAGAAAAAATTTACCATCTTTTTGTTTACGGTGATGTTAAAGATAATCAAGGCACGATTGATTTGCCGATCGGCCGAAGTGCCAGTAATTTTCGTAAGCACTCGGCCCAGAGGGGAGCGAGAGGGGAGATGAGAGAAGCACTAACATATTTCCAAGTATTGAAGCGCTCGAGCGATAGGAGGGTGACAATGCTAGAGGCCAAACCAAAGACAGGTAGAACACACCAGATTAGAGTGCATTTTAAAGCCACTCATCATCCAGTTGTTTGCGACAAGTTGTATGCTCCTACCAAGGAGTGTTTGCTCGGTTTCAATCGTCTAGCTCTCCACGCGAGAGAAATTACTTTCAAAGACGTTTCTGGTGGTCAACACTCGGTGTTGGCCAATTATCCGGAGGATTTCCAAAGTGCTATAGACATTATTGGTTAAAATGTGTTACATTGTCGTCCATCATGAATAGAGTATTTAGCCCAGTAAATATAGAAGAAAGACGAGGACTCGACCTCCAGTCCGGGGATAACGTACGTGTCTGGCAAAAGATTGTGGAGAAGGATAAGACTCGTCTGCAGGCCTTCGAAGGTTTGGTCATTGCCCGCAAACATGGCAGGGAAGCGGGGGCCACTTTCACAGTGCGCCGCGTTTCTGCTGGAGTGGGTGTTGAAAAAATTTTTCCACTCTATTCTCCTGTGATAGATAAAATTGAAGTGATGAAGCGCTCGAAAGTTCGCCGAGCGAAACTTTATCACATTCGTAAAAGTGCGGCCAAAGAAATCAGTCGCCAGATGAGAAATATTAGAGTGGTGAAAGATACGGAAGTGGTTGAAGAAATCGTAGACACAGCGTAATATTACGAATCAAGCTCGGGTGATGTAATTAGTAAACATGTACGCTTGAGGTGCGTATGCCGTAAGGCGTGGAGGTGCAAGTCCTCTCCCGAGCACCAGGTAAAATGAGTTGGGTTTTGTCTAACTCATTTTGCTAAAAATTGATGGCGACTATGGTGTAATAGTAGCACTAGAGTTTGTGGAACTCTCAGATCCGGAGCATAACCGGATAGTCGCCCCGTAATGAAGAAAGTACTAATAGTGTTTTTGGCAGCTTTTGTGCTGAATTTGGTCTGGGAGAATTTGCATTCTTTTCTTTATGACAACTATATGGGTGGCAAAATAACCGAGTTAATTCTATTGAGGGCCACTCTGGCGGATGCGGTTATGGTAACTATAATAGCTTTGCCATTTCTTTTAATCTCAACATTCAAGAAATACAACTGGCTTATCATTATCATTGGCATGATCGTGGCTGTCGGCATAGAATGGTATGCGCTTGCGACTGGTAGATGGGAGTACAACTTCTATATGCCGGTTATTCCTCTAATTTCAGTAGGGTTAACTCCCGCAATTCAGCTTGGTCTACTCGGTTATCTTTCTTTCAAATTACAAGAACGTCTCATTACTTAGGACTGATATAATATAAATAATGAGGGCAGTACTAATCACTGGTGTTGGGAAAGGAATTGGGGAGGCGCTTAGGGAGAAGTTCCTTGCTGAGGGCTGGTTTGTAATGGGGACATATCATGCTACTAGACCAGCTGACAACGATAACCTTCTGTCTTTCCCACTCGACCTCTCATCTGCACAGAGTATTTCTGAATGCGCTCGAGCTATTAGAGAGACTGGTAAAAAAATCTCTGTTCTCATTAACAATGCCGGGATATTGGTAGATGACGAAGAAACTATAGTATTGGCAAATAAATTGAGAGAGACTTTAGAGGTAAATCTAATCGGCACTGTTGATTTCACGGAACAAATGATTTCTCTTGTTGAAGACAGTGGTCATATCATAAACATTTCATCTACCGCTGGCTCTCTTGAACTTGCCATAAATGGCGTAAGTCATTACCCAAACCACTACCCAGCGTACAAAATTTCAAAAGCAGCCCTCAATATGTACACTAGGATTCTGGCAGTAAATTTGAAAGATAGAGACATAACCATTTCCTCAGTTCATCCTGGATGGGTAAAGACAGATATGGGTGGGCTAGAGGCAGACATTTCCCCGGAAGAGGCGGCA
>Ga0209514_10005033_pt1 | contig 17245 bp, 16 predicted proteins | sample Subgrocontami58m_FD_187452 | JGI IMG/M metagenome (GOLD analysis project Ga0209514, IMG submission 187452) | Subsurface groundwater microbial communities from S. Glens Falls, New York, USA - GMW37 contaminated, 5.8 m (SPAdes) (version 3) | ecosystem: Environmental > Aquatic > Deep subsurface >...
GAGCCTGCCCCCAGGACTCAGCGCATCCCGAAACCTCCACGCCCTGCCCTGCGTCAGATGCGGGATTCTATTTATGACAAAGAACCCGTTTGGCGGACATCCCTGCTTGGGCGCGTGGTTACTTTCACAGCGGGGGTAATTGCCGTTTTAGCGGTAGCAGGCTTATTTGTCCCGCGTGCGGCGGTGACTTTGTATCCCGAATCGCAAACTCGATCCATCGTCATTCCCGTGAACGCAAGCCCATCCTATGAATCCGTATCCATCACTGGCAACATCCCCGCGCAGACTTTATCGGTCCTAGTGGATGCGGAAGGATCGTTGGCAGTGACCAGCAGGATCACGCTGCCAAAATCAAAGTCGAAAGGCATTGCGCGTTTCACAAATTTAGGTCAGGATGAAGTTGACATCCCGGCAGGTACGCTTGTTTCCACAGTTGATTTGACTCGATTTGTCACTTTGAATAATACGCGTCTGCCCGCAGGCATTGATAAATTTGTGGAAGTTCCCATCGAAGCGCTTAAGGCAGGTTCCCAGGGAAACGTCGAACCAGATTCGATTTCGATCGTTGAAGGAACATTTGGACTTTCTGTAAAAGTTACTAATCCCGATGTGATCTCTGGCGGCACGGACATAAAAACGATTGGAGCCGCCGAAGGAGACCGCGCAGAATTGCGCGTTGTGGTAATGGAAAAATTACGCCGCACTGCTGAAATGCAAATTCGCGCGCAAATCGAAGTCGAAGATCTATTACTGCTGGATACAATCGAAATCACTGAAACGCTGCGGGAGGAATTCTTGCCACCCGATGGGCAGCCAGGCACAACGCTCGTACTGAAAATGCAGGTGGAATATTCTGCCCGTTCCATTTCATATGCTGATTTGAAGCAGCTTGCGCTTTCCACATTGAGCGCGTCCATCCCGCCGGGATTTTTTCCATTTGGCGAAGTGACCTTCAAGCCGCTTTCCGACCCGATCACTGACTCTGGCGGTGTCACACATTTTGAGTTGGAAGCAACACAGGTCACACTGCGCGATATTGACGAAGTCAAAGTGTTTTCGATCATTCGCGGACACGACCCAGCGCGCGCGCAGACAGAGTTGATGAAATCCTATGCATTAAGAGATGAGCCGCAGATCACGATCCGCCCTGCATGGTGGAAGTGGCTGCCATTGATCCCGTTCAATATTTCTGTGGAGTTGAAGTGAGAATCCTGGCAATAGATCACGGCGAAAAGCGGATTGGCATTGCATTAAGCGATTCCACAGGGACTATCGCCAATCCATTGAAAGTCATTCAGCATGTTTCGCGTCTTGTGGATGCCGCGCAGGTCGCTGAACTTGCCATGCAAAACGAAGCTGGCCTTATCATTATTGGTCAATCTTTTGATGAAGAGGGCAGCCCGAATCTGGCAGGCCGCCGCGCCGCGCGTTTTGCAGACGAACTAAAGAATCAAACCAGCATCCCCATTGAAATGTGGGACGAATCATTCAGCACACAAATTGCCCGCCATGCCCGCATTGAACTTGGTATCTCGCGCAAAAGACGCGCAGGTCATCAAGATGCATTTGCCGCGGTGGTAATATTGCAGTCTTATCTTGAGGCGAAATGTGGTCTCGATGCGGCGGCGATGGTCGAGTAGCGTTCTTTACATACCGAGACCCGCCGCCTGCTCGACCACCAATCGTAAATCTGAAATCGTAAATCCAAAATTGAATATGCGTCGTCATCAACCAAATTTCATTCTTGTATTTCTTATCATCATTATCCTTGCCTGCGGGTTTCTTGCCTTTGGCTATATTCCCGCGCGCGCATCGCTTTTGTATGGTCCGCCCGCGCGTGGGCTGTCCATTTTACAGATTATTGATTATTCCACGCGCTTGCTATTGCATGGCGACCAGCTTACTACGCCGCTTAACCCAAATGCCAGTGAACAACCCTTTAGCATTTCACTGGGCGAGTCGGTTTCATCTGTTGCGCTGCGGCTCCAACAGGCCGGTATGATTCTCGATTCGCAAGCCCTGCTCGATTATTTAATCTACACAGGTCTTGACCTGACCATTCAATCTGGCGATCATGTCCTCGGTCCTGCGCTTTCGATCATTGACATTGCCCGCGAATTACAGGATGTGACTCCCGCAGACATTACCTTCGTGATTCTCCCCGGCTGGCGGAAGGAAGAGATCGCCGCTTCGCTCCCCACCTCGGGCCTGGATATTTCTCCCGAAGTCTTTATCCGCGCAGCGGCCGCGCAGACTCCGCCTCAGGTCCTCGCTTCAATCTCTCCCTCCAGCATGGAAGGATTCTTCCTGCCAGATACCTATATCCTGCCGCGCACAACAACGATAGATCAATTACTCGATACGATTGCGCGCAATTTTGCAGTCCACATCACTGACGAACTGCGTGCAGGCTTTGCCGATCACGGCTTGAACGTTTTTCAGGCTGTCACCCTGGCTTCCATCGTGGAACGTGAATCCATTCACGATGAAGAAATGACATTGATCGCATCTGTTTTCCTGAATCGCCTGAACATCGGCATGACCCTCGGTAGTGACCCGACAATCCAATACGCGCTCGGTTTCGACTCGGTTCAAAATACCTGGTGGAAAAATCCCCTCAGCCTCCCAGACTTGAAATTTGATTCCCCGTACAATACCTATCTATATGCAGGCCTGCCGCCCGCGCCAATTTCCAATCCCAGTTTGGATGCCTTGCAGGCCGTGGCTTTTCCAGAGTCTTCCCCGTATTATTATTTCCAGGCGCGTTGCGATAAGTCAGGCTTTCATACTTTCGCTGTCTCTTTTGAAGAACATATTGCGAATGGATGCGAGTAATTGGTTGATACAAGACGAATAAAACCTCGCCACCAAAATGTGACTTGTCCTCTGCAGGGGACTAAGACGACCTTTCCTAAAATGCCGTATAATTTCAAATATGACCGAACGCGAATTCCTGATCTACCTCGACCTGGAAACACATTTGTGCCGTTACAGGCATTATCATGTTTCCGATGGAAAAGAGATTATAGAATTTCGCATTCAGCTTGAAATTCTTGTGAATGGCGGCTGGCACGCAGTAGTTCGATACGATACTGCTCATGGAAAGCCTCACCGCGATATTCTTCACCCGAATGACGAGCAAACAAAAGACTGGTTTGAAGGCTATTCTGTGGCAGACGTCCTCACGATCGGCCAAAGCGATATTATGGAAAACTGGATTTTGTATCGGGATCGTTTTATCAAGGAGATGAAAAAATGAAGGAATTCTATCGGGCAAAATTCAATGAATTATTCATGGAATTTACGCGCTACCTCATCACCCATCCAGATTTTGGAGAAAATATCCCAAAGGGTGCAGAGGTAATTCTATTGGACCGCCTCGACCCAGGTTACACACGTTACATGCTCGGAAAAGCTCCCAAACAGGACGTGGTCTTCATAGATGTCGGCAAACTGGCTCCCATCCGCTCCAGATTGCAAAAACCGACGATCATCTCTCGTCCCCCCGCTGTAATTTCCGGATAACTGTCATTACAGGGCAAGGTTTACTATTGGCATGTCACCCTGAGCCGAAACCCTGAACGAAGTGAAGGGGCGAGCGAAGGGTCTATACGACGGCTAAGAGACTCTCACCTGCACTGCAACACACTTGCCATCCCACTCCGCTTCGGGGACTATAGTGGCGGGCGGTGCCAGGGAGAACGCTCCCTCAGTGTGACACAGGACAAGGTTTTTTAGAACATTGTGTTGTAATATTGGATGAGGGATTTTTTGATACCACTTCAGCCCATTTGGCTCTTTTGAATTGAAGCTGTTTGGGGAACAAAATTATCTGATCAGGGGCAAATTCAAAAAGTTCTGCTGGAGTAACTGTATCATCTGTTAAGTCTCTTTGCATTGTTATTCCTCCATAAGAAGCAACTGAGCCTCTAACCATAAGCTGTGAAGTCCCCGTCCCTGTTGTAAAACTTCCATTTGACTCACATATTCCCTCAAGCGCGGTGACCGTTCCCGCTATGTTTATGTTTCCGCTTACAAAGACAACAAAAAAGCCCTCTCCGTCCCCCAAGTGGCGGAGAAGAATACTCCCCAATCGCAGGATGCGGCCGGGGAGGGTTCGTTGTAAGATAAGCAAGGGTTAATAAACGGAAGTGAAGAACAATTCTTCTTACTTCCAACCATTTACAAAGGAGTATCAAATGAAAAAATTTAGCAATATGACATTCAAAGTGGCAGTAGTATTTCAGATTCTTGCGCTTACTCTGCTCGCGGCTTGCTCCTCCACAGGCAGTGTCTCGGGCGCCCCCACCTCTTCAACAGTCTGCCATGCCACCGGCGATGCGTCAAATCCATATGAAGAAATCAATGTCAACAGCGCTGAATTACAGGAGCATAGTGGGCATCCCGAAGACTTCAACCCGGCGCCGATGGGCGGTTGCCCTACAGACCCAGTAGTGATCAGCGATGGCAAGATCACCATCTGCCATGCCACGAGCAGTAAAAAGAATCCCTATAACGAGATTACGGTGAGTGTTAACGGCTTAAATGGCCACGACAAGCATACAGGCGATATCATCCCAGCGCCAGCGAGCGGTTGCCCAACGACAAAACCATAGCTCAGTTTATTTAATTTGGATCCATAGATTTAAGAAAGCGGCGAACCATGAGTCTGCCGCTTTCTTTTCTTCCCCTGGACTGGAGCCAAAAATCCAAATGTTTCCAGCCCACTCTGCAAATGGAGAGGATGTTAAATTGATCTCCGAATCTCCCCCAGTGGCGGAGATGCACACTCCCCGGCCAGCGGATGCGGTCGGGGTGAATTTTTTGTAGGATAAACTTACTAAAGAGTGCATTGTTTTTTTGTTGTAAATAAAAACAATTGTTTTTATTCTCTGCGGTCATTCACGGGTTCAAGCCCTGGAGAATCTCTCTGTCTGCAATGGCTAACCTTCAAGCCAAGATTTTACACATCATAACTTTGGGCTAACACTTTTAGAAAGCTGTTAGCCCAAAGTTATGATGTCACCTGTTTTCCAAAGTAGAAATGTAGTGGCTGTCTAAAAAGGGACAGCACCTTTTCATTTTAAAGAAAATATTTACCCTGCAAACGCCGCAGGGGATGACGGCTGGAACATGGAACTAAATTCAATTCATAAATCAGAAACTTTTCTCACACTAATTAATTTCGTTGCCGATTCTGCAAACGTGCGAAACAATATGGCGGCAACCGAATTATCCCCAATCGTCCGGGGTCATTATTAGAACAGTAATGAGATAGCTATTGTCAAATATGGCAAATAGACATATATTTGGAGTAACGAATGTAATAGCTGGACGGGGCCAGCCGCCATCAATAAAGGACTCGTCCCATGGCAAAGCGTACACGACCCAAGAGCGCGAAGGCCCCGGTAGAAGCGGACAATATTTCTTCAGCCATCATCCAACTGGTGCATGATGCTATTATTGCTGTGGATGAAGATCAGAATATTTTTCTCTTCAATCAAGGCGCTGAACAAACCTTTGGATATAAGGCTTCCGAAGTGGTTGGGCAACGCCTTGACCTGCTCCTGCCGCCGCAAACGTCAGATCCTCATATCGCTCACGTTCGCAGTTTCGCCAAAGCTCCTGAGACCGCGCGTTTAATGAGCGAACGCAGGAAAATATCGGGGCGGCGCAAGAATGGCACAATTTTTCCCGCGGAGGCAAGCATCGCGAAAGTCTCAAGCGCTGGGAAGATATTCTTTACAGCCATTTTGCGGGATATTACAGAACGCAAATTAGTGGAACAGGCTCTGCGCGAAAGCGAAAAAAAACAAAGCATGCTTTTGAACGGTGTCGATGAAATCATCTACCAGGTCAATTACCCGCTAGGCGGTTTAGGCCATGGAACTGTTGAATTTGTAAGCGAACGCACGCAAGAGATTCTTGGTTATCAGCCGGCTGAATTTATTACAGACCAAAATCGTTGGATCAACCTGATCCATCCTGATGATATTGCAACGATTCTGGCGCAAACAACCAGGATTATGAAAACCGGACAGCCAGGTTTGCGTAGTTATCGAATAAAAGATATTAATGGTGATTACCACTGGATGGAAGACCGCGTATCGCCAGAGAAGGATAAAACAGGCCGGGTGGTGAGAACATTCGGCGTGGCACGCGACATCACTGAGCGCAAACAGGCGGAGGCAACACTTCACGAAAGCGAGAAACGCTTTCGCGCGCTCTTCGAGAACGCCTCGGATGTTGTCGCTTTGGTCAGCGCCAATGGAACGATTCTGTACGAGAGTTCGGCGCTCACTCGCGTGCTGGGCTATGCCGTCGAGGAGCGGACTGGCCGGGCGTTCTTTGAACTCGTCCACCCCGATGACTTGCCCGACATCAATAATCGGTTTGCCCAATTGTTGCAACAGCCCGCCGTCACAGTCGACGCTCAATTCCGCTATCGGCATAAGGACGGCTCGTGGCGCTGGCTGGAGGGCACGGGTCAGAACTTGCTGGCTGAGCCCGGCGTGCGAGCCATTGTCGCCAATTACCGCGACATCACTGAGCGTAAACGAGCCGAGGAGTCCCTGCGCGAGAGTGAAGAGCGATACCGCAATCTGGTAGAACTATCACCCGACATGATTGTCGTTCATAGCGAAGGGAAAATCGTCTTTATCAATCCGGCGGGGGTCGGCTTCCTGGGTGCAGCCGATCCACAACAATTGATCGGCAGACCGCTGTTGGACTTGGTTCATCCGGACTTTAAGCGAACATTGGCAGAGCGGTTGGAGCCAATCTATAAGGGAACAGAACGAAGGTCCCAGATCGAAACCAGGTTCGTTCGACTTGATGGTCAGGTGATGGATATGGAGGTGTCCTCAGTGCCCATCACCTATGAAGGTAAAGCGGCAAGACAGGTTATCGCCAGAGACATCAGTGAACGCAAGCGTGTGGAGGAACGACTGGTCTACCAGAGCCAATTGCTCGCCAACATACACGATGCGATAATTGCTACCGACGAACACTTTACGCTTACGGAGTGGAACCGCGCGGCGGAGCAGATGTATGGCTGGAAAGCCGAAGAGGCAATTGGCCGCATGGTGAACGAGGTCATCCCGACAGAATTCACCGACGCCCAATTCGCCGAAGCGCTGCGGCTTCTCAGTGAGACCGGGCGCTACCGCGTGGAGGTCGTTCAATATCGCCGGGACGGGAAACCGATTGACGTTGAGGGAACGACTATGGCGTTGCGCGATGCAAAGGGACAGATCACCGGCTACGTGAGTGTGAACCGCGACATTACCGAGCGTAAACGCGCGGGGGAAGAGCTGCGGAAAAACTACGAGCTCCTCAATCGCATTTTCGCAACGACGCATTTCTGCGTGGTTTATCTGGACCGGGATTTCAATTTTGTGCGGGTGAACAAGGCTTATGCTGATGCATGCGGTTATTCGCCCGAGTTTTTCGCGGGCAAGAACCATTTCGACCTATATCCGGGAGAAAAAGCCGAAGCCATCTTTCGGAATGTGGTGGCGACCGGCACACCATTTACGATCTACGCGAATCCGTTTCAATTCCCCGACCATCCTGAATGGGGCGTGACCTCCTGGGACTGGACTTTGCATCCCCTGACGAACGAAGAAGGCTACGTTGAAGGACTTCTGTTCGCGTTATTGGATGTCACCGAGCGCAAGCGCGGGGAGGAGGAACGCGCGCGGCTATCCGAGCAAGTGCGCGCGAGCCGCGAGCAGCTGCGTCGGCTCGCCCGGCAAGTCGTCTTCGCTCAGGAAGAGGAACGCCAACGCATCTCGCACGAGTTGCACGACGAGGCGGGGCAGGCGCTGACCGCCCTCAAAATCAGTTTGGGATTGGCGCAAGAGGAACTGCCTGCCAACCTGACGACCATTCGGGAGCGTCTAGGCGAATGTATCGCCATGTCTGAGACGACTTTGGAGCGAATTCATTTGCTGGCGCAAAACTTGCGTCCACCGGGACTAGATACTGTAGGACTTGCTGCGACTCTGGAGGGATTTTGCCTCGACTTTGCCCGGCGGACGCAACTATCGATTGACTATGTGGGCATGGATGTCCCAGCCCTGCCAGAGGCGGTGACGATTTCTTTTTATCGTTTTCTACAAGACGCGCTGACGAATGTGGTCAAGCACGCCCACGCGAATCATGTCAAGGTTGCGCTCCATGTGGACCCTGACGCGATCGGGCTGTCGGTAGAAGATGACGGACAAGGGTTTGACGTACAGTCCGCCCAAGGCGTTTCAGGCCGTCCGAAAGGTATTGGTCTCATCGGCATGCACGAGCGATTTGGATCGTTAGGTGGACGAGTGGGGATCGTGTCTCAGCCCGGTCAAGGCACGCGCTTGATCGCACGGGTGCCTCGGAAGGAGTTCGCATGATTCGCGTGATTCTCGCCGACGACCACCATCTCGTGCGGCAAGGCATCCGGGCGCTGCTGGAGAGGGTTGGCGACATTCAGGTCATCGCCGAAGCCGAGGATGGTCAGCAAGCCATCGAACTGGTCGAGCGATTATCCCCCGAAGTACTGGTGATGGACATTACGATGCCGCGCCTGAATGGAATAGAGGCAGCCGAGCGGATTCGACGACAGGGAGCGAGCACGCAGGTGGTGATCTTGTCCATGCATTCCGACGAAACGCTCGCGCGGCAAGCATTCCGGAGCGGCGCGCGGGGCTATCTGCTCAAGCGCTCGGTCACCGAGGAATTACTGCTCGCCATCCGCGCTGCCAGCCGAGGCGAAATCTATCTCACACCAGGGATTTCCAAATTCCTTCTCAATGAATTTTCGAATCGTCAAACTGACGCTGAATCGGCTGGACTGTTCGGCTTGCTCACTTCGCGCGAGCGCGAAGTCTGGCAACTGATCGCCGAAGGACAAACCAACCATGCCATTGCCGAAAAACTGAATGTCAGCGTCAAGACGGTGGAGAAACATCGCGCCAGTCTGATGTCCAAACTGAATGTGCATGATGTCGCCGGGCTAACGCGCCTCGCGATCAAATCCAAGTTGGTCTCCCTGGATGAATAGCAGGGCAAGCGTTTTGCCAACGTCAGTCAGCGACGGCATCCGATAGAATCGGACGCCTATTGAGCACGAAACCCGCTGCGCGGGTTTGTTCTGCCCAATAGTCACCGACCACGATTGGATGTGGTACTACGCCACGATCCAAGGACCCCCGAAATGGGGTCTTTTTTGTTTGAAAGGTAGGTCAAGCCCCTATAGATTGGCAGTGGAGTTTGTGGCATCATGTTGAGCATGACTACGATTATGCTTGCGGACAACCACCCCTTGATCCGACGGTATCTCCGGGAGATACTGGAAACCACACCTGATCTGACGCTTCTTGGCGAGACCGGCGATGGAAGTGAGGTCGTTGACCTGGTTATGCGTCTACAGCCGGACGTTCTGGTGCTGGACCTTGCGATGCCGGGTATGAATGGCTTGGAGATCACGCGGCAGATCGTCGCGAAATCATTGCGGACACGGATCGTTATCTGTTCGTCGCACAGATATGTGGGATACGTTTTGCAAGCCATGAAGAATGGGGCGTCGGCGTACGTGGCGAAAGACTGTAGCGTGGAGGATCTGCCGCAAGCTGTCCTTCAAGTCACTCTCGGAAAACGCTATCTCAGTCCTTCGCTGTGCGAATGTATGGATTTGCTCGATCAATCCTGCTCTGGCGTTGCTTGATCGCGCGAGGAAAATTTATGGCACCCATCCACAGATGGAAATCGTATATCGTTGCCATAGCCGTTATCACTGCGGCAGCCGCCCTGCGGCTATGGCCTCTAGATTCTCTTGGCGCGCGCCTTGCCTGGTTGACGTTCTATCCGGCGGTGATGGTCGTCGCGCTTTACGGCGGATTTTCCGCTGGCTTGCTTGCCATAATCCTCTCGTGCCTTGTGGTATTTTTCGCACTGCCCGTGTTTGTTGGCCAACCCTTCATTAAAGATTACGCGGATTGGCTGGGCATGGCGGTCTTCGTCCTGACTTGCGCAATGATCTCAGGCGTTGCCGAAGCGATGCATCGCGCCCGGACTCGTGAGAAGCAGGCGAACGATCAGGTCGAAGCCGCCAACAAAGAATTGGAAGCCACTAACAAAGAACTGGAAGCTGCCAACACAGAGCTTGAAGCCGCCAACAAGGAACTGGAGGCATTCTCGTACTCGGTCTCGCACGACCTGCGCGCGCCGCTGCGTGCGATAGATGGATTTTCACGCATCCTGACTGAAGACTATGCGCCGCAACTCGCTCCCGAAGCCCTGCGCTATTTAAAATTGGTGCGCGATAACACCGGGCAAATGGGAAACCTGGTGGACGATCTGCTTGCCTTCTCGCGCCTGAGCCGCCAGGCATTGAGGACACAATCTGTGAAAACGACTGCACTGGTTCGCCAGGCGCTTGACGAACTAGGCGCAGAGACGAACGGGCGGCAGGTTGAGTTCGCGATCGCTGAAATGCCCGAATGTCAAGCCGATCCGAACTTGTTGAAGCAAGTCTGGATCAACCTGCTGTCCAACGCGCTCAAGTACACACGCCCGCGCGACCCCGCGCGTATTGAAATCGGATGGAAAAAGGAAAACGACGAACAGGTATTTTTCGTCAAAGACAACGGCGTGGGTTTCGACATGCAGTACGTGCACAAGCTTTTCGGCATCTTTCAGCGATTGCACCGTTCTGAAGATTACGAAGGCACAGGGGTGGGGCTGGCGATTATTCAGCGAATTGTTCATCGGCATGGCGGACGCGTATGGGCGGAGGGTCAGGTGGATGACGGCGCCGCGTTTTATTTCTCACTGCCATTTGTTGAACCCGAAGCGCCTCCGCAGGTCATCGAGAAAGTGGATGAAGTAGCGGAACGCGCGCGAGAATTGATCTGATCAGTAATAGGAGACGATGATGTTTCAAATCACACACTTGATTAGCGCACTCTTTTCTGTGGTTTCGGCGGCAATTTACGGTTATGTGGCAGCGCGTCTGCGCCAGCGGACGATTTCCAACCCAGGTGCGCGGTTCGCCTGGCAATTGTTCGGTCTTTGGTGGTACTCTCTCGCCGCGACCACGTTGGTGAGCGGTTTCCTGCATTTGCTGGGCGCGTTCAACATTGTCTCTCTTCCGTTCTTTGTTGCGCTGACGCATGTCAACCTCCTGCTCATCTGCATCGCGCTATGGGGGTTGCTCTACTATCTCGTCTACCTCTTCACGGGCAGCCAGCGGTTCCTGGCACCGCTCACGATTTTCTACGTCCTCTATTACGTCCTGCTGGTTTACTACATCACCGCGAGCGATCCGGCCCGCGTGGAGATCACACGCTGGACGACTCAACTTGTTTACGCTCGTCCAATCACGGGGCCTTTTTTTTCACTGGTACTCATCCTGCTTGTGTTCCCGCAGATTCTGGCTTCGCTCGCATATTTCACGCTTTTTTTTCGCGTACGCGAGGCGACACAGCGTTATCGTGTTTTGCTCGTCTCGTGGTGCATCATCCTTTGGTTCGGCAGCGCGTTTGTTGCCTCGGTGACAGGTTTGTCCCAGGAAGATTGGTGGCAGATTGTCAGCCGCTTGATTGGGTTGGGCGCGGCGCTGGGGATTTTGTTCGCGTATTTTCCGCCGGGGATAATTCGGCGGAGATTTGGAATTGCATCCATTGCGGAGCAAATGCAAGCATAGAGCGAAAAGGAGTTTTCCCGTTTCGCTCAACAACCATCAAGTAATAAGGAGACAGCGATGAAAGATAGAACCGTCGAAATTCTTTTGGTCGAAGACAATCCCAACGATGTCGAACTGGCGCTCCACGCCTTGAAGAAGAACAACATTGCCAATCGTATCGAGGTCGTGCGCGATGGGGCCGAAGCCCTGGAGTTCATCTTCGCCACCGGCGCGTATGCTCAGCGCAGCATCGGGAACGGCCCGAAGGTGATTCTGCTCGACCTGAAATTGCCAAAAGTGGACGGGCTGGAGGTGCTGCGGCAAATCAAGGCCGACCCGCGCACGCGGGCGATCCCGGTAGTGGTGCTCACCTCCTCGCGTGAGGAGAGCGACATCGTCGAGAGTTACAACCTGGGCGTCAACAGTTACATCGTCAAGCCGGTGGACTTTGAGCAATTCACTGAAGCCGTGCACACGCTGGGCCTTTATTGGCTGCTGCTCAACCAGCCGCCGGCGATTTAACGCAAAGCGTGCAGATTGAGCAAATCTGCACGCTTTATATGGAGGTTCTTATGCCCACTCCCTTGCGGGTTCTCATACTTGAAGACCAGCCCACCGACGCCGAACTGTTGTTGCACGAACTGCGCCGGGCCGGGTTCGATCCCGAATGGCAACGGGTGGAGACCGAAGAAGAGTACCTTGCTGCCCTCCACCCGGCTTTGGATATCATCCTCTCCGATTACAAACTGCCGCAATTCGATGGCATAAGTGCCGTGCGCCTGTTGCGGGCGCGCGGCTTTGACCTCCCGTTCATCCTCGTCTCCGGCACGATCGGCGAGGAGGTGGCGGTGGAGTGCATCAAGCAGGGCGCCGCTGACTATCTGCTCAAAGACCGCCTGGCACGGTTGGGGCAGGCCGTGGCGCACGCCCTGGAACAGAAACAACTACGCGACGAGCGCAAGCAGTCCGATGAATTAATACGCCAGCAAACCGAACAGCTCGGACTGCTCTATGAAGCCAGTCAGCGATTAAATCGCACGCTTGATCTGGATGAGATCAATCGAGTAATCTGCGATTTCATGTCCGTCAATGCTCCTAACGACGGATTTATTATTTCCGCTTTTGATCCTGAAACGCAACTGATCACCTGCCTCGCATTCTGGATGGAAAATAAATGGCTGGATGTCAGCTCCTTCCCGCCCATCCCACTTGAGGAAGAAGGGAAAGGCACGCAAAGCATCGTCATCCGCACGGGTCAATCCATGCTGCTCAATGACTATCAGGCGCAGGTGAAAACGGCTCAGACCAGTTACTACGTTAACGATGAGACAAGTGAGATCGTTAATGAAGTTCCGCCTGATGAAGATATCACACGTTCGGCGCTGATCGTTCCACTAAAAAGCGGGGGGGCGGTCAATGGAGTGATCCAAGTGATGAGTTATCGCCTAAATGCCTACACCGAAAACCAGTTGAAACTGCTGGAAGCGCTGGCCTTGCACATCGCGTCTGCCGAGCAAAATGCACGGCTCTATGCCCAGGTGCAGACTGAACTAAATGAGCGCAAGCAGGCGGAAGAAGCGCTTCGGAACTCAGAAGCACGCTATCGCGTATTATTCGAGCAATCACCGAATGGCGTTCTTCTGATGGACCTTGATACCGGAAAGACCATCGAGGCGAATGAAACGGCATACAAGCAATTGGGCTACACCCGTGAGGAATTTGCTGCTCTGAGAATCTCCGATTACGAAGTATTGGAGAAACCGGAGGAAAAAGCAAGGCATATGCAAAAAATAATTCACGAAGGAAATGACGATTTCGAAACACTGCACCGCACCAAAAGCGGCGAGATCAGAAATGTGCATGTATGGGCAAAGACAGTTCAGGTGAGTGATCGCGCTCTTTTCCACGCAATTTTCCAGGATATCACCGAGCGCAAGCGCGACGAAGCGCAGATCGTGCGCCAACTGCAGCGTATCACCGGCCTGCGCACGATTGACAGGGCCATCACCTCCAGCTTCGACCTGCGCCTCACCCTGGATGTCATCCTCGATCAGGTCACCGCCCAACTGAATGTGGACGCCGCCGACGTGCTCCTGTTCAACCCGCACCTGCAAACGCTGGAATACGCCGCCGGGAGCGGCTTCCGCACCAAAGCCTTCAAGGGCGCCCAACTGAGCCTGGGTGAAGGTTATGCGGGTCGCGCCGCTTTAGAGCGCCACTCAGTCCATATCCCAAATCTGGACAACCAGTATGACAACCCGCGCCTGGCAAAGCATCTGGCGAGCGAGGGCTTCGTGGCTTATTACGGCCTGCCGCTTATCGCCAAGGGGCGGGTGAAAGGCGTGCTGGAAGTTTTCCAGCGCGTCCCCCTTGCCGCCGGGCCGGACTGGATCAATTTTCTGGAAACGCTGGCCGGGCAAGCGGCCATTGCCATTGACAACGCGCAGCTCTTCAACAACCTGGAACGTTCCAACGTTGAACTCTCGCTGGCCTACGACGCCACCATTGCAGGCTGGTCGCAGGCCATGGACTTGCGCGACAAAGAGACTGAAGGTCACACACAGCGCGTCGCCGAGATGAGCCAGCGCCTGGCGCGCGTCATGGGGATAGACGAAGCAGAACTGGTCAACATGCGGCGTGGAGCATTGCTGCATGACATTGGCAAGATGGGGGTGCCTGATTCCATTCTGCTCAAGCCGGATAAACTGACCGATGAAGAATGGGCGCTCATGAAAAAACATCCGCAGTTTGCGTTTGACATGCTCTCTCCCATCGCCTACTTGAAACCCGCGCTGGATATTCCCTACTGTCATCATGAAAAATGGGATGGCACGGGCTATCCGCGCGGACTCAAAGGCGAGCAGATTCCACTGGCGGCGCGCATCTTTGCCATCGTAGACGTGTGGGATGCGCTTACCTCTGATCGCCCTTACCGCCCAGCCTGGCCAAAAGAAAAAGTGCGCGAACATATCCGTACTTCATCAGGAATGCACTTTGATCCGCAGGTAGCGGAGGAGTTCTTGAAGATGCCCAATTAAATTTAACTCCTCCCCCAAGTGGCGGAGAAGAATACTCCCCAATCGCAGGATGCGGCTGGGGAGTATTTATTGTAGGATAAGTACATGACCCGCGTATACATAGCCAATGCCAATCCCGAAGAACGTTCCGCTTTTCGCCTATTACTAATTGACTTGAAGATGGATGTAGTTGGCGAAGCCGCTGACTGGGTTACCACGTTAGCGAACGCCCCGGGGACCAGCCTGGACATGCTGTTGGTGATGGCAAGGTGACTGTCACCTCGGAGCAGTCATTTGCGGGGAAGCGCAGGCAACGAGAATTAAGGAAAGAATAAGGAAAAGGTATTTTTTCATAGTTGCTCCTCCAAGACTTCCGAAATCGGTATATTTCTTTTGCTGTTAAGGCTTCAAGATTTCAACCCTCCTTGGATCGCGAACTAAGGCCCGCGCTCCATCAAATTATACCTGCAACAAGAAGAGGAAAGACGTTTCATTGTCTTTCGGGGTGCACTAAAAGTATGTAGATAATTTCAGCAAAAAGCGGAACGCCGTGAAAAACCCTCACCACTTCGACACGGTAAGCCGCGACACTTGCGCCGCACGCCAGTGCAGGTGAGCGAGTCGAACCGTCAGTGCACCGCCTGCCCTCTGCCCTACGGGCACGATGTCCCAACTTCGTTATTTTTTCTTTTTCACAAAATACGAAATCACTGTCATCACCAACCCGATCATCGCAAGAGCCAATCCCTGCCACAAAACAGGATTAAGCAAAGTCTGCACCATCGCCGAGGCAAGGTCGCTGGCGTAACCCAGCAAAAGAGCGGGGAGGTAAAGGGGCATTCGGCTGACCAGCACACGCTGGAAAATTTTCCCCAATATGGGTGCGCCGAGCAAACCGATCACAAATGCAATCGAGCCAGTCATAATAAATGAAACTCCCCACCAGCTCAACCAACTCTTAAGCGACCTGACCGCGAGGATCGTTAATCCGAGCAGGAAGGCAAGCGGCAATATTGGGCTAATCCGCATGAATAGCCTTGCAGTTTGCAATCTTTGGCGGGGGTCATTTTGAGGCGGCGCGCTGATAATGGTCACCTGGTCTGGAATCACGGTCGCTGCAATTTGCAATTGACCCTGTACGATCGGCGTCAACACTGGAATTAATTCAGCAGGCGGATCGCATAATTCGATTTGTCCACCTGAAAGCAGGTTAATTGTTATTTGAGCAATTTGGATGAACGTACAATCAGGTTGTGTGCTCAAAAATGCGAGTACAGCCTGTGCGCCGGTGTCGCTTGCCATGCTTGCTTTCAATGGAGCGAGATTGAGCTGTGCCGAATCCGTTTGCATGTTGAGGTAGGCAAAAGTGGAGTTCAGCACATCATCGCCCATTACTTTCAACGTTTCTGGCGGCAACAGGCTGTGGAAGAAAGCCTCCCATGCCTCCCTGCTCATGCCGTTTAGCGCAACGGGGAACTGGCTTTGGTCTGCAATTAAAGAAGTCATTGCATCCGCCAACACGGAGGGAAGTTTATTGTAAAAATCCTCCCGTGCAAATGCTTTTTGATAGGTCTCCGCAGTGAAAGCGCTGCGGTCAAAGTTAAAAGCAAAGAGTGCGATCACGGCTGTAAATATAAAAAGGACCGCATATAAAATTTCAGAAATTTTCCTAATTAATCGATTCATTATTCCGAATTTTTGTTAAATCGATTTACTTTGAATAGTGATAGCGGCAGGAAATGATTACAAGATCGGTTTTGATCACACCGTAGACAAGGCGGTGTTCGTCGTTAATTCTCCGAGACCAAAATCCCGTCAGGTCTGCTTTCAACGCTTCTGGCTTTCCTATTCCTTCAAAGGGTGTGCGCAAGACGTCTTTAATCAGTTGGTTGACCCGTTTTAACAACTGGCGATCCTGTTCTTGATACCACAGATAATCCTCCCATGCCGAGTGTGTGAAGACCAATCTCATGGTTCAATCAGTTCGTGTTCAGAAGTCATTCCCCGTTGCGCTTCCACGATAGATTTGCGAAGGTGAACGGCATTGGCAGGGTTTGATAAGAGATAAACCGTTTCCTGCCACGCATTGAATTCATCCAGCGAAAGCATAACGATTTGCTGACCCGAATCCGTGGTGATGATCGCAGGTTCAGCATCCGAAAAAACCTTTTGGATCAGTGAGTCGAGATTGCGTTTTGCCTCATTAATTGTTACTACGTTCATGTTTCACCTCATGCAATATCTTATCAGCAATTCTTATCACTGTCCATTTTTTTGAAATCTATCGGCCAGGCCGCACATCTGCAGCAGGTGACGGGGATGAGGAATGGATAGTGCTGGATTCGCTTACGCAGTCAACATCTCGATCAGATCCTGCGTCACCGCTTCGGCACCTCCCACACCGAGCAGGCTCAACAACTCACTTGCCAGCTCCGCCTTCAGTTCTGCATCCTTGCGGCTCCATGTGCGGCTTTTGATCTCAAGGAAGTGTCCCATTAGGGGCTTTTTTACTTCATCGAGGTTTATAAAGAATTCCGTATTTTTATAACGGATGTGCCAG
>Ga0209514_10005035_pt1 | contig 17241 bp, 18 predicted proteins | sample Subgrocontami58m_FD_187452 | JGI IMG/M metagenome (GOLD analysis project Ga0209514, IMG submission 187452) | Subsurface groundwater microbial communities from S. Glens Falls, New York, USA - GMW37 contaminated, 5.8 m (SPAdes) (version 3) | ecosystem: Environmental > Aquatic > Deep subsurface >...
ATTCCGTATAGACCGTAGACGCCGGTCTCGCCCGGTTTGTATTGAATGTGCAAGAGTTCCTTCGTGATGAGTCCGGAGCGCCCAAACAAAAGAATCGTGGCGATGGCAATGGCGAATGGCGGCGAAATGGTTGGAACGAGTGTCAAGGCGTGGACGGCGCTTCTAAACGGCATCTGGCAGCGCACCATGGTATAGGCAAAAAGGAAACCAACGGCGGTGCTGCCGATGGCGGCGCCAATCCCCATTTGGATCGTCCACCGGAAAATATACCAATACTGCTCGGTGAATTGGGGATTCAAATAGTTCTGGAAATATTCTAAGCTGAACGCGCCCTCATTTGGATGTCCTGCGCCGACGAAAAACCCTTGATAGATAACGCGCGCTAGAGGCCAGATGATGAACGTAAAAATAAAAGCGCCCGTGACAAGCAAACTAACTAGAAGCACCGGATCACGGGCGATCAATTTAAATTCATGATAGCGATGACGAAGCGAGTCGAGTGGTGACGAGCGAGCGAGTCTGGTCATAGAGTTTAAAAATAGCGGGGCGGGTTTGACCCGCCCCGCCCCAGCAACAGAGTGTTTATTTGGCTAACGAAGCCGCCGCGATTTCGTTGGAAAACTTATTCACGAAAGCGGTCTTGTTATTGCCGCAATAGTCAAAGTCGTAATTGATGAGTTTGACTTGCAGCAACTCAGGCTTGGGTGGCACTGCGCCTTTGATAGTAAGACCTTGATAGGCAGTGTATTTCTTGCCGAGTTCCTGAGTCTTAGCTTCAAGTGCCCAGTCGTACCACGCTTTAGCAAGTTCGGGATTCTTGGCACCTTTGATAATGCCCATGCCGCCGATTTCATAGCCCGTGCCTTCAGCCGGGAACGTCAGAGCCAGCGGATAGCCTTTCTCAATACCGGCGACGATGTCATGCGAAAAGACCACGCCAATAGCCGCTTCACCCTTACCGGCATTATCAACAGGAGCCGCGCCGCTCTTCGTCCAGATCAAAACATTCGACGCAAACTTCTTCATGTACTCCCAGCCAGCTGCTTCACCTTTGGTTTGGAGGATGGTGCACATGAAAGTATAGGACGTTCCGGACGATGCCGGATGGGCGATGACGATCTGCCCCTTGAGTTCGGGTTTGATCAGATCATCCATCGAGGTGGGAGCTTTGATCGCCGTTTGCTTGGTGTTCGTGGCGAAGCCAAGCGAACCGACGTAGATGCCGACCCATTGCGGGTTTGCATCTTGGTCAATCATCAACTTGGGGTCAATGAGATTCGCCTGAGCCGCCGTCTTGTACGGTTCAAGCAATCCTTCCTTCTTGGCGGCGATGAACGAGTCGGCAGGACCGCCCCACCAAATATCAAACTGGGGATTGACTTTTTCGTTGCGCAAGCGCGTGAGTGATTCACCGCTTGAGAGGCGCACGAAGTTCACGGTGACGCCGGGATACTTGGCTTCGAACTCTTTCTTCATGCCTTCACACCATACTTGTTGAGGTGTGCAGAGCAAACTGAGTTCGCCCTTGAGGGGAGCTTTGGTTGCCGTCGGTGGCACTGCGGTTGGCGGCGCTACCGTGGGCGCAGGCGCACTTGTTGCCGCAGGTGCGGCAGTTGGCTTGGGTGCTTCAGTCGTCGGAGTCGCACACGCGACTAACACCAGCGACAGCACCGCTAACAATGAAACTGCTTTAAAAAATTTGTTCATAGTCTCTTCTCCTTTGGGAAGATGTAGTATAAAAAGCATAGCACAAAATAGCAAAAAGCGGATAGCAAATAGCGGATGGCGAATGACCGCTTCGCGTTGCGTGATACGTGATGCGTGACATGCTAACCACCCAACAACCTAACCACCTAACCATCCAACCACCCAACTACCCAACCCCCCAATTATGGCACGGGGACAAACCCCAAAATAGTTCTCGGATGTTCATCCGTCGCAATTAAAAATCCCCGCCCCTCAAGCCGCGCAATGCCCTCCCAATTGCGGGCGTCATTCTCTAGTTGCAATTGGATCGGCGGAGTGTTCGTCAGCGTGATGCCGCCTGCCGCGTATTGAAATTCCACCAATCGTTCTACATGGAGTTGTTTAGCGTGAGTCGCACCTTTGTCAAATTTTTTCGCCAACGCATCTTCGCCCGTTTTATATTTCACCGACTCGGGCGGGAAGAAATAATTGATCGCCCAAAATTTTCCATCGGCATCTGCCGCCGTCGCATCGGTGATGCGGTATTCGATGTTGGGGAACGGAATCGGCGGCATCACTTCCAGAGTCGGCAGGGCGAAAGTGTAACCGACAGGTTTAGGATTCAACTTCGCGCCGTTGCCCTCATAGAATGAGATCAGGCGATCCGTCATCAACATCAACGACTCATTTGAAGCGTTGCTCACATCGGCTCGCGGTTTCATTTCAATCAAAACATTTGCATCGAGTCGTATCTCACTCAAATCAGGTTTGATCGTGCCGCTCACCAAATAGCCCATCATGCCGCCCGGCTCGGCTTCAATCGTCATATAGACACGATCCTCTTTAAACGCAATCGCCTCAAAGCCCTGATAGCCTTTTATTTTTTGCGTGATGCCCGAAGCAAAAAACGGAATCGCCTTCGGCGTGATCGCCGTCACCCTGCCATCCAAAAAGGCGACGATGTCCGCTTTTGGGATCGCAAACAATCGCCCATCACCCGACGACTTCCACGATGGATACTGCGGCATGATTATCAAGGTGTCTTTATACCAAGCGAGACCCGACACTTCGGCTTTTTTATCCTGGAGATCACCACTTAATGAAATGATCGTCACCGCTTGCTCTTTGGGTTGTGATTGAATCGTCGCCGTTAAAGGAACAGGGGATGCCGCCACGGCTGTGGAGGCAAGTGCCTGTGTGAGGCTGGGTGAGGGTGTGGGAGCGGCGCAACTTGAGGCGAAGATGAGAAAAAGTATGAGGAGGCGTTTCATTTATTAAAATCCTTTTTGGTTATCGTGGCAGAGACGTTCCGTTGGAACGTCTCAAGGCAAACCATAAAACATTTTTGTTTTGGCATCGGAGACGACCCAGCGGGTCGTCTCTACGACGATCATTCTTCGCCAATTTCGTCACCACGTTTAACAACATGCTTCCCAAACTTCGCGTCCAGCTTATCAAGCGTCTCTTGCAGTTTGCGTTCGCGCTCGTGGTCGTCGAGCAAACTCAGCTGCTTATACATTTCGCCCAAGCCGCTCACGCCCACGCCGATGAGGCGCACGGCTTGATTTTTCCAGACGTTGTTTAATAACTGCTCGGCGAGTTCGTAGATGATGTTCGCTTGATCGGTGGGTTGGGTTAAAGTTTTTTGGCGAGTGAGAGTCGTAAAATCGCTCCAGCGAATTTTAAGTTTAACGGTGACGCCGCCGATTTTTTCGCGGCGCAAACTGCGCGCCACTTCGTCGGCTTGGGTGCGGATGGTGCGTTTGAGAGTCGTTGCATCGCGTACGTCGCGCAAAAAGGTGGTCTCTTGCGAAATGGATTTGGGTTCGTAAGAAGTAACAATCGGGCGATCATCTATTCCCTTTGAGTGCCGCGCCAGATCATAACCATGCTTGCCAAAGAGTCGAACCAAGTCGCCCTCAGGTTGGCGGGCGATGTCGCCAATCGTCCGCATCCCCTTGGATTCGAGCTGCGCGGCAGTTTTCGGTCCAACACCCCATAAGGCTATCACGGGCAACGGCGATAAAAAGTGCGCTTCGCGTTTCTCTTCCACAATTTGAATCGCGTTAGGCGAGTCGTTTGATCGCGCCGACGCCTTGCCCACATCCGTTGCAATTTTGGCGACGAGTTTGTTGGTGGCAACGCCGAGCGAACACGAAAGATTAAGTTCATCACGGATTTGTTTTTGCAAACGGCGAGCGATGAGTTCGGGATCATCGGGCAGATCGCTCACGTCGAGAAAGGCTTCGTCAATTGAAATTTGTTCGACGAGCGGCGTGAGGTTGTGTAAACGCTGCATCACTTGTTCGGAGACTTCGGAGTAGGCGCGATGACGCGCGGGGACGATGATGAGCTGCGGGCAGAGGCGCACCGCGCGCGACATAGGCATGGCGGAACGAACACCGAGCCGCCGCGCGGCATACGAACACGAAGCAACCACGCCGCGTTCGTCGGGCTTGCCGCCAACGGCAAACGGCTTGCCGCGCAGTGAGGGGTCGCGCAGTTCTTCAACGGCGCAAAAGAAGGCGTCGAGGTCGAAGTGAATAATTTTGCGTGGCATAAAAGATTTAACCGCAGAGTTCGCGGAGAGCGCAGAGTCTTTTAATTTTTTCTCCGCGAACTTTGCGCGCTCGGCGGTTAAAATTTCTCAACGTAGAGTATACTCCGCACACGAAAGGATTCAAACTATGGACTACATCAATCTCGGCAAGACAGGTTTAAAAGTTTCGCGGATATGTTTGGGGATGATGTCTTACGGCGACCCAAACACTGGGCGAGCTTGGGCGTTGACCGAAGAAGTCAGCCGCCCTTTTGTCAAGAGTGCGGTTGAAGCAGGCATCAATTTTTTTGACACGGCGAATGTATATTCGCTCGGCGCGAGTGAAGAGATCACCGGACGCACGTTGCGCGAATATGCCAAGCGCGATGAAGTAGTGGTGGCGACGAAAGTTTTCTTTCCGTCTATTGCCCAGCCTAAAGAAAATCAAAGCGGTCTGTCGCGCAAACACATCATGAGCGAGATCGATGCTTCGTTGAAACGACTCGGCATGGACTACGTTGATCTGTATCAAATTCATCGCTTCGACCCGAACACGCCGATTGAAGAAACGATGGAAGCCTTGCACGATGTGGTGAAGGCGGGCAAGGCACGATACATCGGCGCGTCGTCTATGTATGCCTGGCAGTTTGTGAAGATGCAATACGCCGCGCAGATGAATGGCTGGACAAAATTTGTTTCGATGCAGAATCACTACAACTTGGTCTACCGCGAAGAAGAGCGCGAGATGATTCCATTCTGCCGTGATACGGGCGTGGGAATAATTCCGTGGAGTCCACTGGCGCGAGGATTCTTAAGCGGCAACCGCCAACGCGGTTCAAAGGAAGCAACCACGCGCGAGAAAACCGATCCATTCGCGCACAGCATGTATTATCAAGAGCAAGATTATCAAGTGGCGGATCGCGTGGCGGAACTCGCCAAGACTCGCGGGGTGACGCCGTCGCAGATCGCCTTGGCGTGGATCTTAAACCAACCCGGCATCACCGCGCCCATCATTGGGGCGACGAAGATGAATCATTTGGAAGAGGCGATTGGAGCTGTTGAGGTGAAGTTGAATGATGAGGAACGCAAGCGGTTAGAGGAAGTGTATGTGCCGCATGTTGTTTTAGGACATTCGTAAATCACCTCACCCCCTAACCCCCTCTCCCAACGACAAAACCAAGAACGTCGTTGGGAGAGGGGGAACTGATTCTTTTTTATTGAAACTGTTTACTCCCCTCTCCTGAAAATGCCTTTGCTTCTCATTTTCAGGAGAGGGGTCGGGGGTGAGGCAGTTATAATTCTCCATGCTCTCCCTCGAAGACGCTCTCGCCCGCATCCCTCAATGGCGCAACAAAGAAATTTCTGTTACCGAGCTTTCGGGTGGCATCACAAACAAAAATTATCGCGTTGAGGTGAATGGCGAATCGTTTGTGATTCGACTCGGCGGGGCAAACACCGAACATCTTGGCATTGATCGGAATGTTGAACGTATTGCCACTGCGGCAGCCGCCTCTCTGGGCATCGCGCCCGAAGTTATCTACTTCATCGAACCCGAAGGTTATCTGGTGACTCGATTCATCGGTGGTCGCCCCCTGCCCGCGCCCGAAGTTACACAGCCGAAAAACCTCAAACGGGTCGTGGCTGCGCTCAAACAAATTCACGCCCTGCCTGCAATCCCTAAAACCTTCTCGCCATTTCGTATCGTCAAAGATTACGAGCAAACCGCGAAGGCGCACGGAGTCAACTCGTTCCCCTCTAACTTCGATTACCTTCTATCAAAAATGCGCGAAGTGGAATCTGCCTTCAACAAAGAACCGTTTACGCCCAAACTATGCCACAACGATCTGCTCAACGAAAACTTTTTAGACGATGGTCGTCTGCGGATCATTGATTGGGAATACGCCGGTATGGGCGACGTATTCTTCGATCTCGCTAACTTCGCCGTCAATCATCAACTGAACGATGAGCAAGACCGTTTGTTGCTTATACTTTATTTCGGTGAAGCGACACTGAAACGCTTGGCGCGACTCAAACTTATGGAGATCATGTCCGACTTCCGCGAAGCGATGTGGGGCATGGTGCAACAGGGCATCTCGACTCTTGATTTCGATTTTCGCGGCTACGCTGATAAACATTTTGCAAGGATGACGGGCAGCTTTGAGGAGGCGCGATTTGGGGAGTGGTTAAAGGAATTACAAAAGCCTTGAACCGCGAAGGACGCAAAGAGCGCAAATATTTTTGATCTACGAAGAAGAACGAAGTATTATTTTTGCTTTGCTAAATTGGGCGAACAGGATAGAATCGTGACAAGCAAAGCACCAAAGGAGATTCATCATGTTAAGCGAAACCATTACCCTGCAAATCCCTGAAGCGATCTATTTGCGCCTGTCACATACTGCCCGCGCCACACAACGCTCATTAAACGATATAGTGCTTCATGCGTTACGAGTCGGTAGCCCGCCTGATTGGAATGATGCGCCGCCCGAATTTCAAGCCGACCTTGCCAGCATGGATAACCTTGACGATGAAACATTATGGAAGATCGCACGCAGTAAAAAGACTTCAGACGAAATGAAACGATACGATGAATTGCTGGAGAAAAATAAAAACTCTGCCCTCAATGCTAAAGAGCGCCTCGAATTAGAAAAACTCCGAACGGAAGCGGATCGCTTCACCCTGCGCAAAGCTCATGCCGCCTCAGTTTTGCGTTGGCGCGGACACGACATCGTTAATTTATAAGAGGGGTCGTGTCAATTTACATTCCCGAAAGATTGCACGAGCAAATATACAACGCCGATCGCAGTCGTTGCGCTTACTGTTTAACCAGTGAAGCGAACAGCGGCATCCCTCTCACTTTCGATCATATTCGTCCACTCTCTAAAAATGGCGAAACAACTTTTGAAAATGTATGTCTCGCCTGTCGTTCATGCAATGAGTTCAAAGCCTCAACTACTGAAGCGATTGATCCATTGAGTGGAAACACTGTTCCCCTGTTTAACTCGCGTACTCAAAACTGGCAAGATCATTTTGAATGGAGCGCGGACGGTGCGCGGATTGAAGGATTAACTGCCACAGGTCGGGCGACGGTGATCGCTCTACAAATGAATCGAGCCGTAATCGTTGCCGCGCGAACTCGTTGGGTGAGCGGCGGCTGGCATCCACCCACAGATTAATGCTCACATCTTTCTGTCAACGAATAACCCCACCCGCTTCGCGTAAACGAATACGCTCGCGCACATCATTCGTTTATTCGTTTCCCATTCGTTGACAAAAAAGGAATCTCACCATGCCCACCTCAAAACCCACCCGCCTCACCCGCCGCGAGTTTATCAAGTTGAGCGGCGCAACATCGTTGGGCATCGCGCTCTCGGCATGCGGCGTTGCGCCAACACCAACCGCCACACTCGCACCTATCAACGCTCCTTTGCCGACAAACACACTTGCGCCAACTTTTACTCCAAAGCCAACTGATTCGCTAACCGCGATAATTCCAAGAGCTTTTGTAGAGGGTTTAGTTCTTGAGAAATCCCCATCACAGGTTGATACACAACGAGCGATTGAAAAATTCACTAAAGCTGCGGGAGTGAAAGAGAACGATATACAACTTAATCTACTTGAAGTTAAGGGAATAAAATATATTGTTGCGAAAATTAAACAAGCATCATTATCAGAAAGCGAATCGGAGCACCCGTTAAACAATAGTCCTCTTATGGTTTTAGGGAATGAAAATATCTGGCTTTCGTCTCCCGAAGACCCAGCGAGAAGTCTTTCAGACAGAATGGGATTAAAATTTGGGATTGGAGGAATAGACCCTAGTCAAGATAGTAAATCCGATCCAAGAATTGCGAAATACAATACAGCATTACCTAGTGTTTTTGGATTTACATATATACATAGTTACGGACTCAATTCTTATACTTTAAATGGAGTAGAAGGCTGGAAAGAGCAAATTATAAATAATAATAAACAGGACTTTATTGGTTTCCCATTAGTTCCTACTGGTAATGATGTTCCCACAGATATGTTTAAGGGCATGACAGAAGATCAAGCAGTCGAAATTTTAGTAAAGCATGTAAATAAAATTGTTGGTGATAACCTTGAGATTAGAGAATGGGGAGGCGTTAATGAGGCGGTATGGGATAACAGAAAGGGAGAAACAGGTTTTCAAAATTATCCTTGGTTTCCAAGTAATGATTACAAAAGAATAGATGGAGCAACTTATGTGCCTCCTTACATAAGATCGACTTATGAGGCAATTAAAAAACAAACCCAAATGCTATTAGATATTATTCGGATTCGTTAATTCTTGAAGAAAGCATGTTGAAAAATGAGAGGGTCTTTAATCTCGTTCAAACATTACATAAAGAGGGGTTAATTGAGAAGATGGTTTTTCATGGTCATATGAGATTTGGTATTAATAATCCCCCACCAAGAACTTCACAAGAGTTAAGTACATTTAAACTTCAGCTAAAGAATAGAATGAAACGGTATGTCGAAGCAGGTATTCCGATTGGAATTCATGAACTTGATGTGATATTTCTAAATAATTCAGATACACCCATAGCCGATAGACCAAAAGTGGCTGGCATGGTAATGCGAAATACCGTTGATGCATATTTAGAGGTGATTGGAGATGTTGGACGATTGCTAATATCTGATTCTTCAAAGTTGGCAATTCAACGCAATATTTCTTTGCTTATTTGGGGTCTTGATAATAAGACTTCATGGACGAAAAAAACGAAGGAAGGTACAGGTTACGTTCTATATGATAACAATGAACCTCAATTTGCCCTTTTTGCTATTAACAAAGCATTCCTTCTAAATTCATTAAATAAATAGTTTTTTTCTAAGTTGAATTATTTGAATCCCTAGTAGGGAAGTGAAAAATTCATTTTGCCTACATCATTTCTTTTTACTGATCACTGTTCACTGCTCACTTTTCCCTTATGCCTCCTCTCCCCTCTCACGCACGCGTCGTCATCATCGGTGGTGGTGTTGGCGGCTGCAGCATCGCCTACCACTTAACCAAAATGGGTTGGAACGATGTCATCGTTCTCGATCGCAACGAACTCACCAGCGGCTCAACGTTTCACTCGGCGGGTTTAGTTGGTCAGCTACGCACTACAGCGAACCTCACCAAAATGATTCGCTACAGCACCGACTTGTATCGCAAGCTCAAAGAGGAAACGGGTGTTGACCCAAGTTGGCGCGAGGTAGGCAGCTTGCGTTTAGCCTCATCGGCAGCGCGGATGGAAGAACTGAAACGACTCGTCGCCGTGTCGCGCTCGTTTGGTTTGCCGCTCGACCTCATCTCGCCGCAAGAAGCGCACAAACTTTTCCCGATCATGACTCTCGATGAGGTGCAAGGCGCGGTGTTTTTGCCTACCGATGGTTTTATTGATCCAACAGGACTCACAATGGCGTTGGCGGCAGGCGCCAAGAGTCGCGGCGCAAAATTTTTTACCCACACCCGAGTCCAAAGTATCACGCTCAAAGAGGGTCGGGTCAGTGAGGTGGTTACAGATCAAGGGACGGTAACAACTGAGATCGTGGTGAATGCTGGCGGTCAGTGGGCGGGTGAGATCGCCCGCATGGTCGAGATCAATTTGCCCATCATCCCTATGGCGCATCTTTATCTCATCACCAAACCCATCAACGGAGTCACGCCTCAACTGCCCACCATGCGCGATCCTGATCTGCTTGTGTATTATCGCGAAGAAGTTGGCGGACTCATCGCCGGTGGTTACGAACGTCAGCCCGCGCCGTGGTCGCTCGATGGCATCCCGCAAGATTTTAATAACAAGTTGCTGCCGCCCGATTGGGATCGCTTCACGCCGTTGATGGAGAATGCTATCAAGCGCGTGCCGATTTTAGAGAACGCCGAGATCGTGATGTTGCTCAACGGGCCCGAAGGCTTCACGCCCGATGGCGAATATCTTTTGGGACCGTCGGCGGTTAAAGGTTTTTGGGTTGCCGCTGCATTTTGCGCGCACGGTCTGGCGGGCGCGGGCGGCATCGGCAAGACGATGGCAGAGTGGATCATTGACGGTCATCCCGAATGGGATGTGTGGCGGCTCGACGTGCGCCGCTTCGGATCGAATTACGCCAGTCAAAATTACACCGTCGCTCGCACCGTTGAAACCTACGCCAAGTATTACGACATTCACTATCCCAACGATGAGCGCACGTCTGCGCGCGGTCTGCGTCTTTCGCCAGCGTATCATCGTTTGGAAAAATTAGGCGCGCACTTTGGCGAGAAGACTGGCTGGGAGCGAGCGAACTGGTTTGCGAGCAACGAATTAAAAGGTGATGCCGCCACCACGCCGCGTCCCTTTGGGTGGGCTGGTAAACATTGGTCGCCCGCTATCGAAGTTGAACATTTAACTACGCGCGAGCGAGTTACCATCTTTGACGAAACATCTTTTAGCAAAATTGAAGTGCGCGGCGCAGGCGCGTTAAAACTTTTGCAATACTTGTGCGCCAACGATATTGATAAACCTGTTGGCAGCGTAATCTACACTTCAATGCTCAACCCGCGCGGCGGCATCGAATGTGATTTCACTGTCACCCGTCTCGCCGATGATCGATTCATGATCATCACTGGCACGGCGTTCGGCGAACATGATCTGTCTTGGATTCGTGTAAAGGCGACGCATGCGTCGCCCCTACAAATCACCGACGTCACCTCATCTCTGTGTTGTTACGGCGTGTGGGGTCCCAAAGCCCGCGATGTTATTCAACGCGTGACCAAAGACGATATGTCTAACGCCGCCTTTCCTTACATGACCGCCAAACACATCACCATCGGCGACGTGCCAGTGTTAGCGGTGCGTGTCACTTATGTGGGCGAGCTCGGCTGGGAATTTTACGCGCCGATGGAGTATGGGCAGAATTTGTGGGATACTCTGTGGCACGCTGGTAAAGCCGAGGGGATGATCGCTGGCGGCTACCGCGCTATTGATTCGTTGCGGCTAGAAAAAGGCTATCGCTATTGGAGCGGCGAGATCGGTCCCGATTACACTCCTTACGAAGCGGGTCTTGGATTCGCAGTCAAATTAAATAAAGAAGATTTTATTGGGCGTGAGGCTTTAGTAAAACAAAAAGCCGAAGGGCTTAAGCGCAAGTTGTGTTGTTTAACTTTAGCCAAGCCGTCAATGGTTGCAATCGGCAACGAACCGATTAGAATAGACGAACAAGTTGTAGGTTGGGTTTCATCGGGTGGTTATGGTTACTCGGTGAAGAAGAGTATTGTGTATGCCTATCTGCCAATTCAACATTCGACCGTTGGCACAAAATTAGATGTGGAAGTTTTCGGTGAGCGCGTTGAAGCCGTTGTAGCGCAAGAGCCGTTGTGGGATGCGAAGAATGAAAGAGTGAAACTTTAATCTTTAATCATTAATCTTTAATATTAAAGATTAATGATTAAAGATTGCTTGGAGTAATACATGCAAATCGCCTTAGTCATCGGTTCAACCATTTCGACCATCAAAGATGAAAAACTACACGGGCGCAAACTGCTCATCGTGCGCGAAGCGGATGAGACGGGCAAAGCCGTGGGCAAGCCTTATGTGGCTGTAGACACCGTTGACGCGGGCGCAGGCGATCTCGTTTTAGTGGCGCAAGGATCGTCGGCACGACAGACGAACATCACCAAAGACACACCTGTTGATTCAGTGATCATGGCGGTGATTGATTCGCTAGAAGTGAGCGGTAAGGTGACGTTTAGAAAGAGTTAAGCTTTGCTATGAAGAAATATAAGCTGATCACAATATTCCTCAATTCTAGTAACCGCGTTGAAATACACTCAACAGATTCGCAGACTATTAGTTGGCTTATTACCGAAGTGAAAGAACTCATTCCAACGTGTGTTGCAATATATAGTCGCAAACTCCCTTCAAGCAATGACTTGTGCCTTTGTGCCTTGGAACAACTTCAGAATCAGGACGGGGCGGTTCCTTGGTTTATGATGAAGAAATTATGTGAACATGGTTGGGAGCCATTCGCACATTATGGATCGGATGGCTATTCTTTTAGATATGAAGAATCTCAATAAGATTACGCCCTACATCCTCACCCCTAATCCCTAACATGGACTCCGACCTCGACTCTATCCAGCAAGCCCGCGACTTTGCCGTTGCCGGACATCAAGCGCAAAAGGAATTCATGCGCGCCTCGCAAGCCGATGTGGATCGTATCTGCGCGGCAATGGCTGAGGCGGCATTCGCAGCGGCTGAACGTTTGGGCAAAATGGCGAGTGAGGAAACGGGTTACGGCGTCCCCGAACACAAGAAACTCAAAAACATCCTTACATCCAAAATTTTGTGGGAGGCCATCAAAGATATTCCTACTGTTGGAGTGATTCGGCACGACGCACAAAAGAAAATTTACGAGATCGCCTGGCCCATGGGTCTCGTCGCCGCGCTCACGCCCAGCACCAATCCAACATCCACGGTGATGTTCAAAATTTTGATCGCGGTCAAAGCGCGCAACGCAATTGTTGTTGCGCCCCACCCTACGGCTGTCAATTGTTGTGTGGAGACCGCGCGCATAATGGCAGAGGCTGGCGAGCGCGTCGGGATGCCGCGTGGACTCGTCTCGTGCATGAGCAAAGTGACTCTGCCCGGTACGCAAGAGTTGATGAAACACAAATACACATCGTTGATTCTTGCTACAGGTGGATCGGATATGGTGCGCGCCGCGCACTCGGTGGGTAAACCGGCGTACGGTGTAGGACCCGGCAACGTGCCAGTGTATGTGGATCGATCTGCGAATCTTCAACGCGCCGCAAAATATATTGTGGCGTCGAAAGCGTTTGACCATTCGGTTATCTGCGCCACCGAGCAAGCGGTTGTTGCCGATAAACCGATTGCGCGCCAACTCGAAGAGTTGATGAAAGCCGAAGGCGCGTATTTTGTTGATGAGGCGCAAGCAAAAGCATTGGGCGCGGTTTTATTTTCATCAGGTCATCTCATCAACCCAAAGGCAGTGGGCAAGAGTCCGCAACAACTGGCGCAGATGTGTAACATCACCGTTCCGGCGTGGGCGCGGATACTTGTCGCAAAATTAAAATCGGTTGGACATGACGAGCCGTTATCAGGCGAGAAGCTCACCACCGTTCTCGGTTGGTATGAAGCCGATGGCTGGGAAGCGGGATGCGAGCGCTGTATCGAAATGATCAATTACGGCGGGCGCGGTCACTCCTTGATGATCCACGCCGAAGATCAAAATGTGATTATGAAGTTCGGACTCGAGAAGCCCGTATTTAGAATCGCGGTGAACACGATGGGCACGCTCGGCGCAACCGGCATGACAACGGGTGTGATGCCGTCGATGACTCTTGGACCCGGCGGTTACGGTGGCGCGATCACCGGCGACAATGTGAACGTGCATCAGATGTATAACATCAAACGTCTCGCTTACGAGACTACGCCGCCGCCCGAAGCCGCACTCCGACCCGGTTCCACAGACGATCCGAGTCAACACAGCAGAGGCCGCGTCCCCACGACTCAAGATGATTATGTCGAAGAGATCGTGCGGCGCGTGTTATCTGAATTGAAGTAGTCATCACGATTTAAAATCGTGAACACAATTTTTCAACGGAGGAAGATATGCCAGTAGATGTAGCAATGATCGCTTTAGGAATGGTGGAGACCAAAGGTTTGGTTGGCGCGATTGAAGCCGCCGATGCGATGGTGAAAGCCGCCAACGTGACTCTGATCGGGAGCGAATACGTGGGTGGCGGATTTGTGACCGTGATGGTGCGCGGCGACGTCGGCGCGGTGAAAGCCGCAACTGACGCCGGTGCTGCCGCCGCCAAGCGCGTGGGCGAACTCGTTTCGGTTCACGTCATCCCGCGCCCGCACTCGGACGTGGAAATGATTCTGCCGCAAACCACTAAAGGCGCAGTCGGCGGGCGCAACGTCAGCAATACGGAAAAGAAATAAATGACGAATGACTAATGACGAATGCAAAATTCATTCGTCATTTGAAATTCGTCATTCGTCATTTTCGTGGCGCGTGAAGTCTTCACCGCCGACGACATTCGTCGTCTGGCGAAAGAGCAGAACTCGAACCTGCTGGTCATCGGTCACGCCGACATCATCACTGCTGAAGCGTTAGATGTAGCGCACTCGCTCGGCGTGAAGATTCATCGGACGGAAGCAGCCGACTCAGGTGTCCCCGCCTCGCGTGCGCTGCCGCCACTTAAAGTGGTGCGCGGCGCGGGTGTGACGCTAGATCGATTCAACAACGACAACGTCAAACTCAAAGATGTGATCACTGCAAGTGATTCATCGCCGATGGCGGCGGGTTACATGACATTAGATCGAGTCGAGTTCGCGTGGACGCTGAATTACGATGAGGTGGATGTTGTGCTTGAAGGCGAGTTGGTGATCACGCGTGGCAGCGAGATGGTGCGCGCTGGAGTCGGCGATTGTATTTTTATTCCAAAAGGTTCGAGCATCACCTTTGGCACGCCGAGTCACGCGCGGTTTATGTATGTTGCCTTTCCCGCAAATTGGAGTGAGCAGAAGTAATGCAGAACGATGAACGATGAAACGCTTTCAGAAAAAGGAATGAGTGTGTAGTGGGCTTTCTAATCCGCAGTCGGCGTGTAGCTGAACCCGACCTTTGAACCGTTTACAAACGGAACAATGTTGAATTTCAGATGAAGATTAATCAGCGGATTAGATGTCTCAACTCAATAAAATAACATTCCTGCATTCTAAATGAACCCAAATCTTCTTCAACTCCTCACCCGCACCGACGACATCATGCACAACCGATCCAATGGTTGGCATCCCGATCCCGATTTAATGATCGGCGGCGGGTATCGCGGCAAACTCCACGTTGGAGTCGATCTCGGCACGGCGTATAGCGTGTTGATGGTGTTAGACGAAACCTATCAACCCATCGCAGGCGCGTATCAATTCGCTCAAGTGGTGCGCGATGGATTAGTGGTGGATTTTGTGGGCGCAGTGGATTTGCTCAAGAAGTTAAAGGCAAAGGTCGAAGAAAAGTTGGGGTTCGAGATCACATCGGCGGCATCCGCGTTCCCGCCCGGTGTTCATCAGGCAGAAGTTCGGGCAACGGCAAATGTATTGTATGCGGCAGGACTCGACTGCTCCGGCTTGATTGACGAACCATCCGCCGCCAACAACGTCTTGCAGATTCAAAACGGCGCAATTGTGGATGTGGGCGGCGGCACAACGGGGATAGCGATCATCAAAGACGGTCAGGTGATTTACACCGCCGATGAGGCAACAGGCGGCACACATTTTTCGTTAGTGATCGCCGGAGCGCACAACATCAAGTTTGAAGAAGCTGAAGCGATGAAGACCGATCCCAAACAACAAACGCGCCTGATGCCAGTGGTGCGACCCGTGATGGAAAAAGTAGGGAGCATCATTCGCAAGCACGTCGCCGATCACAAAGTCGAAACGATCTATTTGGTTGGCGGCACATGCGCTTACCCACAAATGGATCGGGTGATCGAAGAATATACCGGAATTAAAACTCTGGTGCCGGGCAATCCGTTATTCGTAACGCCGCTCGGCATTGCAATGCACAACTAACATGACCCCTGAATCAATTCGCACACTTTACGATTACAACTACTGGGCTTTCGACCAGATGTGGACATGTGTCAACCAGTTAACCAACGAACAGTTTACTCAAGACTTGGGCTATTCATCCGGTTCAATTCGCAATCAACTGGTGCATATCATCAGTGCCACCCCACGTTGGCTAGCCCGCATTAAAGGCACGCCCGTGCCAGCCCAACCTGTGTATGAGGAATACACCACCCCCGCCCTCACTCGCAAAAAATGGGGTGAGGTGAAAGCGGAAACGTTAGCGTATATTTATTCCCTCGATCAAGCCCAACTTGATCGAGTAGTCCACTGGGAAATCCCCACGCGCGAACTTGCAGCGGATAACCGCCAATGGGAGTTACTGTTACATCTCGCTAATCATGGCGCCGATCATCGGGTGCAAATTTTAGCCACGTTGGAATTGCACTATAAGATTAAAACATTTGAACAAGATTTGTTATTTTATCTTTTGGAAGTAGCAAAAAAATAGACGAGGTAATTTCATTACATGGCAACCGATAAATTTGAACTCCGTTGTTACTCTTACTTAGATCGTATGCAGCCGCAGTATGCGGCATTCGTCGGCACGATCACCCAAGGCGACTTGCCCACCGAAGGTATGGCATCACTCTATATTGAAATGGCGCCGGGTAACGAAGCCTTTCGCATGGTAGATATTGCCGTGAAAAGCACCGAAGCCAAACCGGGCGCGCAGCTAGTTGAACGCGAGTTTGGCATGTTTGAGGTTCACTCCAGATCACAATCCGAAGTTCTCGAAGCGGGACGCATCGTGTTAGATCGACTCGGTCTCACCGTGAAAGATCGCGTCAAACCAGAGATCGCTTCGATCCAAGTAATCACCAATGTTGATCCGTATCAAGCGCAATTGTTGAATCGTTTCCGACGCGGCTCGATGTTGGTGCCGGGCGAGACCATGTTGGTGTTAGAGTGCGCGCCTGCCGCTTATATTAACCACGCCTGCAACGAATCTGAAAAAGGTTCGAGTATCAAAATTTTACACGTCTCATCTGTCGGACGCTTCGGGCGCATGTGGCTATCGGGATCAGAAGCCGAGATCATCCAAGCGCGCAATGCGGCGGTGAAGGCGATTGAAGATATTGATGGGAAACCAATGAAAGGATGAACGGGTGAAAAGGTGAAGGGGTGATCTTAAAAACCAAATCCGTTTTATCCGTTTCATTCGTTGACGGAGAAAATCTATGGGTAGAAAAATTTTTTATACCGAACATGATATTCAAGATATGCACAAACGCGGCGTGACGAGTGTTGAGGTCAACGACGACGTTGTGTTAACTGATCTGGCGCGAGAGGTGGCGTTGAAGTTGGGCGTTAAGCTCAACAAGAGTCAGGCGGCTGCCGCCTCTGTGTCCGCGCCCCCGCCCACGATGCAGACGCAAACGCCCG
>Ga0209514_10005040_pt1 | contig 17233 bp, 14 predicted proteins | sample Subgrocontami58m_FD_187452 | JGI IMG/M metagenome (GOLD analysis project Ga0209514, IMG submission 187452) | Subsurface groundwater microbial communities from S. Glens Falls, New York, USA - GMW37 contaminated, 5.8 m (SPAdes) (version 3) | ecosystem: Environmental > Aquatic > Deep subsurface >...
TGGAAATAGGGAAGTATGTTCCAAAATTTGAACGAAAAGGAGGAAGAATAGTGCGTAAAACAACCAAATCAATTATAGCTACATCTATTATAGCAATTTCCTTGCTGTTACTGTTTACAGCAAAAAAGGCTTTTCCTGACACCTTCGGTATTATTAGGGAAGGTATAGGAAGGGACTTGCAGGGTATTACACGAAAACAGGCCGATGTTATAACAGCTTGGGTGGATGCCAGAAAGAAAGATATAAGGGTTACTGCCAATAACTTGCCTGTCTATCGTAGTTCAGTAATTCGGGAGAATTTGGAGCCAGATTTTTCCAAACCCCTTGAATATCTCAGTTTTCTGAGAAACATATATCATTACAAGGAAGTCTTTGTTGTAAACCCGTCGGGTACGATCATTGTTTCGACGGATAAAAATAATATCGGAAAAGATGTTTCCTCTGCACAATATTTTCAGGAGGCGATTAAGGGTAAAACGTTTTTTTCCGACATCATGCCTTCTACAGTACCTATCGAGAATGAGTTTGGTGAGTTAGAGTTAGGCCTACCCACGATGTTTGTATCAACCCAGGTCACTAATGAAAAAATGGATGTCCTGGGAGCTTTGGTCTTTAGGCTTGACGTAAATGAGCTTATAAAATTAATAATACCCATGAAAGCAACGGAAACTGGAGAAATTTATTTAATCAACAAAGATGGGTACATGTTAACCTCATCCCGGTATACAGCGGATCTTAAGGGAGAAGGATTTATAAAGAAGAGGACAACATTAGAATTGAAGGTGGCAAATCCCAAGACAGGAAATCTGACACAGGCGGTTCAGCAATGTTTGAAAGGCGTAGAAGGATACAACGATACAGGCTACCTCGATTATCGGGGTACCAGTGTGATTGGTTACTGGATGTGGCTGCCGTATCTTAATTGGGGTCTTGTTGCAGAAATTGACATAGATGAGGCATGTAATGAAGTTCGTAAATTTTTTCAGGATACTACTATTAAAAATCTGCGGGGTCTTATGCATCGGCAGGTAGAATTAGTAAAAATGAGGATGGAGGGACATAAGAATAATGCTGCAGCGATTGCCCGTAAGCCGCAGACTTTTCATTTTGCAAAGGGTGTGGCATCGGTGGATGAATTTGTAAATGCCCTAAACTATTTGGAGTTTATCAGAGATGAATACGGGTATAAAGGTATATTTATCTGTGACTCTGCCGGGGTCGTAAGGTTATCGACAGAAAAAAATCTGGTAAATATGAACTTTTCAGGGGAAGACTATTTCCTGGAAACAAAAAAGCACGGAGTATTTGTGAGTGAAGTGAAGCTCTCAACTACACCGATTTTGAATGAGTTCGGCAAGGTCGAACGTAATGTGCCTACGTTGTTTGTATCTGCTGTAATCAAGGACAATGATGGTGCTTTTGCAGGTATCGTGGTTTTTCGAGTGGATACAATGGAGTTGAATAAACTCATGCAAAGTATGGAGATTGGTGAAAGCGGGGAAACCTATCTTATTAATTCTGAGGGGGTTCTTATCACAGAGTCACGATTTGTAATCGAACTGAAGAGGAAGGAAATGATAAAAACCAGGACTGCTTTGGAACTCAAAGGGATTAGTCCTAAGTCAGGAAGGTTGACAAAGGGAATATCCGAATGCTTAAGCGGAAGTGAAGGGTATGATGTTGTAGGTTATCCGGACTATCGGGGTGTGCCAGTAATAGGTACCTGGTGTTGGATTCCGGAATATGAATGGGGTGTAATTGTCGAGATCGATCTTGATGAAGCGTTCCGTAAGAGTTCTGCCTTCTGGGGTATCAAGCAGTATTTTTAAAAAATCTGGTAGAGTAATGTAGGGGTTGAAGACTTCGTCGTAAACTCAGTCGAACGATTTTCAACCCCTACATTTTTTTTCTTTTACGTCATTCCAATAAGTTCATCAACCATCGAAGATATCTTTGCGAACCTTTCCTTCTGTATACCCCCACCTACAGCCTTTGCTTCGGCTACTTTTCCTGCAAAAAAATTAGGGATAACCTCGTTATCTCTTGTGTTTCTGAAGATGTCCCATGCATCTTTCAATTCCTTAAGCTTGCCTTCAGCATTTGTGCCTTTTGCTTTTTCCATCAATGTGGAAAAAAGCAATATAGTTTCACTTGTTATATTTTTTACCGTTGTACGGCATCCCTCTTGTTTTTGCTTATCACTCTCACCAAGCATGGTAACAAGCGCGGTTCTTGCATCCACAAGCTTCGTCTTAACGCCATTGATGTCACTTGCACTAACAGCCATATTTCACCTCCTTAATATGTTACTTCACCTTCAAATTCGCAGACAGTCCACACGGCTGTCCATGCGTGGTGAAGGGATAATAGATAACTCAAAACGTAAAACCGGAGTCTTCAGATATAGTCTGCAGGAAACAAATTCAAGGTAATACATGAAGCCACTATTCTCAAGCGCAAATATCATTCCTCCTTTAGAAAGGGAACTCACGTGTGAAAATGCATCCTAATCCTTTATTTCTCATTATACTACGAGAGTTATTGATTCTAATTTTAATTGAACGTTAAGCAGCGAAGACACTTCTTTTTGAAATGTACTGTGCATTTTGAAAGGAGATAAGGGGGCAAATCTATTAAACTGTTTAATGATTTCAGAAAAATCCTTATGCTATTTTCGTTTTTCCTATAATCTTTCACTTTCAAATTTATTATTAACCCAATTTGTAATTACTCAGTGTATTTTTAAGCACGACCATTAAGAGCGAACAAAATCAGGCAAATCTCCCCGAAACAGCATCTTTAAAGCCCGGCTCGAACTTACCCCTTGTTTTCGACAGGTTGAGAGATAACTACGAATACGGCAGAAAATCTTAGCGCCATCGAGAGAACGGAAACAGCCCGATATTTTCTGTTGAACCTTTGTCATCCTGATATCGTTTTCGCCTAAATTATTCGTAAAGGGAACGTTTTTATTATCCATAAATCTGAGCACATCATCCTCGTACTCTCTTAAACGCTCCAAAAGATTCCGTGCCTTTGTCCTTTTTACCCTCCCTCTTTTCCCCTTTCGGTTTGTTTCATCAGGAGCAGGACATTCTGTCTCTGCATTTTTTACTATAGATCTGTACCTCTGCCGATATTTCTCAGATTTACCGGTCTCTAACAAACCCCCCGCATCCTTCACCGCACAATTTATCTCATCGAGCAATGTTTTCATCTCTTTTGCCCACTGCTGATTGTCCTCTTCCCACACCCCCGTCAATTCCCTTAAATGGTGGGCGTTACACAATGCATGGGTACAATCATACGTATAATACGGCTTCCAATGGTCGTGACAGAGTATCCCCTTAAATTTGGGTAATATCCCTATGCTGTCCATCGCCTCAGTTCCCCGTTTTTCATGAGGGAAAAAGTGCGTCCACAAACTATTGGATGCACTATGCAACCAGTATTTATCCCCATTCTTATTAATGCCCGTCTCATCTACATGTAGCACCTCTGATGTAACAAGTGCTGCTTTGACTTTCTCCTCAAAGGTTTCCAATAAATCATAGGCTTCCTGATTAAAGTGGTAAATGGAACCTTCGCTCACCGGCATCCCGATCTGCTCTCTGAAATACCCTTGTATTCTCTTGTAGGGAATTAATTGATACTGCGACATGTACACGGAATGCTCTTTCACACTCGTTCCATACTGCACCGCCTTTGTTACCCCTTTCGGGAAAGGCGCAACAAATTGATTCCCCTTATTATCCTCCAGTATCTCTGCCCTATACTCCGTTACTATTCTTGAAATCTCAATATCAAATACCTGACGTGCTTCGTAACCCGCCTCCTTATATTCATCACGCGGCAACTTCCTCCGGTCAACTTTAATTACTTCCACCTTATCGGGTTTGTCAACCCTTTCGAGTGTCACACCCACCCGGCCTTTTTGCCCGCCTGCCTTCCGGCCTCCTTTCACCGTGCGTTCTTTCTCGCGATTCGGATCGCTTGATGGCGGCTTGCTGCTATTACGACTGTTCCGGTTTAAACGATTCACCATGAGTGTCACGAGCAATACCAACAGCTCAACCATCGACCTCATGGTTGGAGACAATCCCTTCTCCTCAGAAAGAAGCGTCTCTACCTTTTTAAGGGTAATGCCAATGTCTATGCTTTTTATGGTCAACGGATTTCACCTGATTAATGAGCCACAAATTATCTCCTGCGGCTATTATATCACAGGCTTTTTTATCCATATTTTCGCACTACACCGCTTTCCAAGGCACGATTAATTATTGATACCCCCCTGACCACCACCGGCATAAACAAAAACATCGCAAGCCCCAGGTAGACTCCCTCTCTGTCGTCCTACACACCAGTCAAAACAAATTACCCCTTTAATACAAAATCCCTGTCAAATAAATTCTAAAATATTTTCGATGAATAGTTACCCCAATTTTTAAATGAAGTTGACAAACTTCTCCATTTTATTTTTGGGTATTCTTTTGTTAATCGATTTTCTAACTCATTCGCATTTGGAGATATAATTAAAATTTCTCCCTCCCAATTATTAAGTAAATTATGATAAGAACTTTTATAGTGTACACTAAAATTATACCCAATAATTACTAATAATTTTGTGTTATTTAGTAAATCTCTAGCTTTAGAATACATTCGATTTACAAATATATTTTTTAATCCCTCTGTTTTATCTGGAATTGGAGCTATAACTCTTTTCTCGAATGGTAAACGTTCTGGTTTAGTATATACTGAAGCGTAAGGGGAAAATAAATTAGCAATAGAATCGGGAGCAAATATAAAAGCAGGTTCCTCTTTTAATTTTATCTCCTGATAATTTTCTTTGTTTGTAGGTATTAAGTCAAATGTCGAAGGGTAGAGACATAAACTACCATGTAGATGGAGTATAAAACTGCTTGAATGTTTTTGCAAATGTTCCTTTTTTTTATTTTTATCGTTTTCTATAGACCAATTAAATTCTGTCTCAACAGGAATTCCATAACCATCATGAGGATACCATTTATCTAGTTTCAATAAAAACAATTCTGGTAAAGAATCATAATTGAAAGTTAGAAAAGAAGCCTCTTTAAATTGATTAAAAAATTTAAAATAGCAATTATGATTTTTTTCGTCTAACAATTTAGGAACTATATGAGCATCAGCCTCTATAATTGTTTTACAAAGTTTACAAATCGGCTCAGGGTTATTATCTTTTAATGAATTATCAAATAATTCTTCAATTGAACTGGATGATTTTTTTTCGTTTGGGAAACAAATATTATATAAGTCTTCTGATAAAGGATAATCACAATTTATTTCATTCCCATAAAAAGGATATGTTATCTTACCTGATTCTTGCTTCGCATCTTTATTAAAACCAGCCCCTAAAAGAAATAGCGGTTTACTCATTTGATTTTTCCAATTTAACAGTTATTTTTATCTTTATTCTATAAATGTCAGCATGTTATATCATGCCATATCAGTTGTCAGGCAAAAGAGACGGAGTTGTGTTGAAGTATTAAAAAATCTAGAGTTTGGTTTTGAGTCCCATTTTCTCTTCTACTTCTTTAACGATAAATTTACTAAATGAAAAGGCCGATGTGAATGCGGGTGACACCGCATTTAATACATGCGTGGAATTTTCTCCATGTTCGACAACGAAATCCATTACCAGTTTCATCTCTTTTTTGTCGAGTAATTGTGCCCTGATTCCCGGGGTTAGATAATTACCAAACTTGTTTATGTCGATTTTTTTCACCAAATGCGTGGCTTGGTGTATAAAATAGTTCCGGTAATATTTTTTAAACTCCTCGAAGGTTAGACTTCTAAAATTAAAGGCATTGGTGAAAAAGAGCTTTGCCTCATAAAACAAAACTTCGAGAAATTCGTTCAGATTAAAACGAGAAATACCCTCATAATTTTCCCTCCAGAAGGCTGGAATTGCAGTTGGGCCTATCTTTACTTTTCCACTTATCGTTATGGTGAAATGGACGCCAAGAAATGGATTTTTTAAATTAGGCACAGGATATATGTGCTTGTGAATTAAATTACTGTCTTTGTATTCCATGTATAAACCTTTGAATGGAATTAGGGTATATTTTTGCCCAATGCCGAATTGATGGGCTATTTTGTCTGCGTAGAGACCTGCTGAATTGATTAAATATTTAAACTTTATCTTGTGTGTATTGGTGCTTATTGTGTTGGTATCGTCTCTTTTAATAAACTTTTCGTTGAATAAAATATTTACCTTCTCTTTCAAGGTATCAGCTATATGTCCGACTACTTCTTTTGGATTTACTACAGAAGTTGTGGGTGAATATAAAGCCGTATCGAAAGTCCTGGCATTTGGTTCGAGTTCTTCAAGTCTTTTTTCATCAATTAACTCTAAATCTACGCCATTTTTATCACCCCGCCTTTTGAGTTCCAGGATGCTTTCCACTTCCTTTTCATCCTTTGCTACGACAACTTTTCCGCACCGATTTATTGATAGATTGTTTTTCAAACAGTAATCGGTGAGAAGTTTATTTCCTTCTACAGTAAATCTCGATTTTAAACTATCCGGGGTATAATAAAAACCGGCGTGAAGAACGCCGCTATTTCTGCCGCTCGCATGATATGCTGCTGTGGCCTCTTTTTCAATTAAGGTGATTTTTAAATCTGGTTGCCTGTTGTAAATTTCTCTGGCGATGGAAAGACCGATTATCCCGCCACCAACTATTAATATATCTGTCGTTATCATGTCGAATCCTCTTTATAGTATTACTTGTAAAATCTTTTTTCCCCATTTTCATGAGGACAAGTTTTAGTAAGTTTTTAGAAATAGTGATGAGTGTCGAATGGCGAGTGACGAGAAAAATGTCACCCGTCACCTGCCACACGTCACTTACCTTATCTGTACTACTTTGGTTGTGGCGTAGTCGCGCAATGATATGAGTCCATTGACTTCGTGCGCTGCTTCGGGCTAATTCTCTGTGTCTCAGCGTCTCTGCGGTTTAACTTAATGTATAGAATTTCAATATTGTAGGGGCAATTCATGAATTGCCCCTACATGCAAATTGAAAAAATTGCCACAGACCTAATTTACATTATTCAATACGTGATGTATCTTCTCCACGAGTTCATCAAAGTTGGATTTATCTACACCAAGGCATTTAGATACAATTTTTAATTCGGAAGGATTGCTGACACCGAGATGTAATTCTATTGCCCGTTTGATTTGGCGTTGTTCCCATACATCCATATTGTTTAGCTGTTCCCATCCGCCAAACGACCTGATAACGCTTAGTCCAACGACATCGGCGGCAATCCTATCACCGGTAGTAATGATAAGGTTGGGTGCAGCTACGGTGCCTCTTGTTGGGCCGCCTTTTATAAAAATCTTTGTTCCATCCAGAATATTGAGATGTGGTGTGTAAGCTGCATTTAATTCGGCGATGACTTCGTCCCAAAAGTCTGGCGCAATGAAGTAAGGGCGTTGTTGCGGGTGGATTGCCCCGATAAAGTTCTTTAGTGAAATACTATAATTGGCATAGCTGTGTGTCTTAATGACGGGGACATTGATAACCCTGTCTACGTTATAAATAAACTCTGACACGATAGCCTTCTTTACAAATCTTCCGTCTGGTATGTCCACTTCTACCCAGCCGTATTCTTCAAAGGGAACAAATTCCATGTTTTCATTACTAATGGCTTCCCAGATACCTGATTTCACAGCATTTTTCTTTGTGGGCAGTGCAAAGATAGCAGACATATCACCTACAAATATTTTAGATACTCCGCATTCATGCAGGATTTTTATGAGATTTTTGATCACGAGTGGATTTGTATTGGCAGGACTTGGATAACGATTGACAATGTTGGGTTTTATAAGGATGGACTTTCCTTTAATGTTCAGCCTTTCTAGTCCACCGATGAGGTTGATACCTTCCTTGAGCAATGCATAAATATCGTCGCCATGAACAACAGAGACGAGGGTCTTGTCCGCCTCTTTGTAAACATTCTGGCTGGATTTGTGGTTAATCTTTTTTGTCTTTGGTTTTGCTAAAAGAAGTTTGAAAAGGTCTCTCCATCGAAGTTTTAAGAAGAGAAAAATTGATACACCGATTTTATAGAAAAGCCGGGATTTGATAATGAGCATAATTATTCCAGAGAGACAGTTTTATAATTGACCATAAATTTTATTTGTTGTACTATAACAAAGCATTTTAAATAGTTCAATGTTTAAGCATAGAAAGCGGTTAATCCTAACCTTGACGAGACGGAACCAGGCAGTAAACGAATTTAATTTCAGATTGACGATTTATTAAAGCGTTCGACTGAGTGCTCACGACGAAGTCTCAAATCGTAATTTATAAATCGTAAATATTTGTAATAATGCTAAATAATTAGTCCAAAGTCACTATGATACTTGTATTATCTGGTACAGAAGAAGGCAAAGAGATTGTCAGGCGGCTTCATGGAGAGGGAGTGAGTCTCTTGACAACTGTTGCGACTGAATACGGCAAAAAGATGTTTGAGCAGGCGGGACTGGAGGCAGTTTGTCTGCAAGGCCGCTTGGATACAAATGGGTTTTCTCGTTTGATACAGGAAAGGGGAGTAGATACTGTGGTGGATGCCACACATCCATATGCTATAGAGGTGTCTCAGAATGCGATGGATGCCTGCAAAAAAACCAATATTCGTTATCTACGTTTCGAAAGGGAGGAGATATCAATCCGAATACATCCCTTAATCCACAAAGTCAAGACAATGGCAGAGGCTGTAGACAAGTCCAGAACTCTTGGCAAAAGAATATTCCTGACGACGGGCATATCGAGTGTTGCCAGGTTTGTCGTCTTAAAGGAGGAAAAAGAATTATATGTGCGTATCCTGCCTGTGCCTGAACACATTGCATTATGCCTTGATATAGGGATTCCTCCTACAAACATTATAGCCATGCACGGCCCGTTTTCTGAAGATTTGAACAGCGCAATGTTCAGACAATATCAAATTAATACAATGGTGACTAAAGAAAGTGGGGAGGCAGGAGGGGTACTGGAAAAGATTAATGCAGCACGCAATGAAGGAATAGATACGGTAGTCATCGAGAGACCCAGGATAGAGTTTCCCCAAAAATACTCGTCTATTGATGAGGTGGTGAGGTTGGTAAAAGTACATTGCAGCAAAGTCCCAACCAAATAGTGAGAATGAGACTGGTGACAAGTGACAGGTGGCGAGTGGCATTCCTCTCGTCACCCGCAATTCGTCACGCGTCACCATTTTAAAATACATACAAAAAAATGGTTTACGTGTGTAACACTAATATTGAGTACCGTTTTTTAAACAGGAACTTACATGGAATACATTGTCTTAAATGGTAAAAATCTTTCTCTCAACCAATTTATTCAAGGAGTGAGAGAGGAAAAACAGGTAATACTGAGCGAGAAGGCTGAGATAAAGGTAATTAAGGCACGCGAGACCGTTGACAATGCGTTAAAGGGTAAACGGGTTATCTATGGGCTAAGTACCGGTTTTGGCGCCTTGAGTGATGTGGTTATTTCGAAAGACCAGGCGAAACAATTACAAAGAAATATATTAATGAGCCATGCGGCAGGCGTTGGGAATAATCTGGACGAAGAAATAACGAGGGCTACGTTACTTCTCAAGATTAATAATCTGTCAAAGGGTCATGCAGGCATCAAGCTGGAGACGTTAAAGACTCTCGTGGAGATGTATAACAGGTGTATATATCCGTTGATGCCTGAAAAAGGTTCTGTCGGAGCTAGTGGTGATTTGGCGCCTCTTGCCCATATGGCATTGGTTTTGGTGGGGCAGGGACAGGCAATTTACAAGGGTAAAATCATGAATGGAAAAGCTGCTATGGAAGAGGCGGGTATTAATTTGGTTGATCTTGATGCAGGAGAAGGGTTGGCGCTGATCAATGGAACACAGGTCATGACGGCCATAGGCGCCCTTACGGTCTATGATGCCTTAAATTTGCTCAAGACGGCAGATGTTGCCGCCGGAATGAGCTTAGAGGTTTTGCTGGCATCGAATATTGAACTAGATAAGAAAATACACGATGTGAGGCCGCATCCGGGTCAGATTATAAGCGCCGATAATCTCAGGCGCATTACACGGAACAGCGAGATTGTATCATCCCATAAAGATTGCTCCCGTGTGCAGGATGCATATTCTATTCGATGCTCGCCTCAGGTACACGGTGCTTCCCTTGATGCACTTCATTATGCGAGAAGGGTTATAGAGATCGAGATGAATGCGGCGACTGATAATCCTTTGATTTTCCCAGATAATGACCAGATTGTATCCGGCGGAAACTTTCACGGACAACCTGTGTCTCTGGCATTAGATTTCCTTGCCATTGCCCTGTCAGGGATTGCCAATATTTCGGAAAGACGTATTGAACGGCTTGTTAACCCTCAATTGAGCGGGTTACCAGCATTTCTTATAAAAGACGCCGGGCTCAATTCAGGTTTTATGATAGCACAGTATACAGCGGCTGCACTCGTCTCTGAAAATAAGGTGCTTGCCCATCCAGCCAGTGTAGATTCAATTCCTACATCGGCTAACAAGGAAGACCATGTAAGCATGGGGACAATTGCCGCAAGGAAGTGCCGAGAAGTGCTTAAAAATGCTGAGTATGTCGTTTCTATTGAATTACTCTGTGCAGCCCAGGCGATGGATTTGTTTACCAATCTCAAGGCGGGGATGGGGACAATGGAGGCGTATCGTAAAATCAGAGAACATATCTCACACCTGGAGGTGGATCGTGTCCTCTCTCAGGATATAAATGCGATGTGTTGTTTGCTACACGAGGGTAAGATTCGTGAGGCAGTAGAAGAAAAAATCGGTCCACTTAATTAAATTATTTTTTGGACACAGATAAACCTAGCGCGGATGAACACAGATTGTGCGGATATTATAGTGAACGAAATAACTAAGTTGTCATTCCGGCGAAAGCAGGAATCCAGTCTTTTGCTACTTTTCTGGATTCCCACTTGCGTGGGAATGACATAGTGGAACAGAATGTCAACTTATTTAAGACGTTTACTATAAATATAACGAGCTAACGGATAAGATTACTAAAAGTAGTCAATCTGCGAAAATCAGCGTCCTAATTAACTAAATTTTGGGAGGAATAATGAAGATTATTTCTTTTGGTGACGTTCATGAAGATACAAATAATCTTATAAAAATAAAATCAGAGTTGGAAAATGCCGACCTGATTGTGATTTCAGGCGATTTGACAAATTATCATGGGAAATCAGAAGCTAGGAAGGTATTGGAGTCTATAAAAAGATATAACAAACGGCTACTTGTTCAATATGGCAATCTTGATCAGCCTGATGTAAATGAATATTTAACCGGCGAAGGAATAAACCTGCATGGGAATGGATATATATTTGAAGATATTGGTATATTTGGTTGCGGTGGCTCAAGTCCAACGCCCTTCAATACACCCTCAGAAATCAGCGAATCGGATATAGAAAAATATCTTGTGAATGGTTATATCAAAGTAAAAGATGCGAAGTGTAAGATTATGGTTTGTCATACGCCCCCAAAGGATACGGCGATAGATGTCATTCGGAGTGGTTTACATGTAGGGAGCAGTGTCGTCAGGGACTTTATTGTACAATATAAACCCGATGTTTGCATATCAGGTCACATTCATGAATCGAGAGGCAAGGACAAAGTTGGCGATACTATTGTATTAAACGCCGGCATGTTTAGGGACGGATGGTATATCGAGGTTGTTATTGATAAAGGTGTCCTATCTGCAGTGCTGAAATCCGTTGCATAAATTTGGTGATTTATAGCATATATGACTCTGTTGAATAACTCGTTTTTTTGGATAGCAAAATCAATGGTTTGTTCTGTGCCTTGGGGAAATCGTATTCCTTTCTCATTTTTATCACCTTTTCCAATACTTTTTTGCTCTACGCGTGTTGCCTCTTGCGTTATTATAGGGATTTCTAACCAATTATTTAAGATTTAAGATGAGACCCTTTCTCCTCCCTTTAATGTCATGAAATATGGGATGTGTCCCAATACTGTTCGGCACGATGTTTGAGGGTTAATATCTATAGGTAAGATATTGTAGTAGTCATACTAAATGATGGCAACTAAAAAGCAGGAGAGAGTCAGTGTGAAGTGATGTTGAAAAATGAAGACGTACCTCTCCCCTGAGAGGTAGATGGTTATAACATTCCCTATACCACTATTGCTGTTTTTGGTCTTGAGATTTAAGTCCTTCGATATGTTCTATGAGTTCCTCCAGGGAAGCCCATCCCTGAAAGTACAAACATATCATTTCGAAGGTACGTTTGGTTGGCTTGCGGCCAGTCCACAATCGGATTAACAGACTGGCAATCAAAGCACAGTAGACTTGAATAGTAATACCATTTTGTGAAAGTGCCAGGAGATGCTGACAACCCAAAATGCATTTGAGCCATCGGAAGAAGAGCTCAATCTGCCAGCGATAGCGATAAATAAGTCCGATGAGTTCGGCCGATAAATCCATACGGTCAGTGGCAAGCAATAGGGTATGTTCAGGAGATCGCGTTCTAAATGTCTTCTTACTGGAGACACGAGATTTACGTTTGTGTCCTAAGAGTGCCCGTTCGTCATAATAGTGGAGTTGTATAATTCTCATAGGTTTGGAAAAGTTGTTACGTTTTTGTTTACTTCCGAGCCAGACGACTCGATCAAATTCGATTCCAACTTTACGATCTGCCTCGCTAAGAGTACGTTCTTCAATGGTTTCATAGGAGGCATTATTCCTGAGTCGCATAACAAATGAGCTTGGTTGTTGAATAATCTTGTCCAGGAAACGGTATTCTCCATAGCCAGCATCTAAGCAATAGAGTTTGCCCGGAGCTAAAGCGGATTCAAGTTGAGCTATTTCACTCTTGTTAGCATGGGTAACCTGAGCCTGTATAGGAATACCTTTAAGGATGTCGAATTCCAAGTGTACCTTAGCAGCACGACGGTCTTCATCAAGCCACAGTGCCCAGAGCATCTTTGGCAGTGCTTTTAGGAGAGTACCATCGACAGCGACTAATGTCATGTCGAGATTATTTAAACCGTTCTGAAATTTAAGGGGGTTAACCTCCTGTGCCAGTTCACCGATGATAGGAGTCAAGAGCTGTGGGTCAAATATATGACTGGCTTCTGACATACTCCCAAGGCTGGTGCGTTTGATACCGAGCTTGGTTTGTACACTCTTTAATGTGCTGGCATGTTGGATTGATCGTAGTCCAGTTAAGGCTGGATTGAAGAAATAGAGTAACATCAGGCTAACGTATTGATCGTAATGCAACTTTCTGTTGTGGCAATCTGCATGAGAGTGGAGTCTCCCCAGAAGAGGTTTGAAAGATCGTAGAAGGGAGAGTCTTTGTATATTGTTTTTCTTGAGTTTTTTGCTCGCTCTGTCAGCACTTATGTCATCCATACGTGTAATTAATAACAGGAGCAACGAGAGAAATCAACTCAAAAAATGTCATAAATACTTAATAAGTCGTAATTTATGAAGATTCAAAATTTATGACACGTAGAATTTTCACTTATTTTTTTACAAAGCAACGGAAGTAAAAAAAGATACATATTTTGAGAAGCATTTTTGAATGGTGGGAGTCGTGCGATTAAAAAAACTCTAAAAGGATTCCATTCGCGTGGCGATGTTGGGGTGGAATTCCCATGCATAAACACTATCAAACACCGTGCCGAACAGTATTGGATGTGTCCCTCATTCCCCCATGCTGTTGAGTTCGTTAAATCTCATAAATCAGACTGCCTCTTAATTTGCAACACATCTTGATTTTGTGTTTCGCTTATTTATGGTCGTAATTTTTTGGAAAACTCATTGCCTTTCATGCAAATTTCTTCCAGAGATTTATCTTCCCAGAGTTTTTTTCTCCACTGAGTGTAATCAAACTTATCCTGTTTTATCAATGTGATGAATTTTTCCGCTTCAAGAATATCCATCTCGGAAAACAGGATTTTTAATCCATCATCGCAAATTTCGTAATCGCTTCTCATATTGTTTCCTCCATTATTCTGATAAATGAAATCGGATCTATTATCTTAATATCAGACATACTATTGTTCTTATACAGTATACCATTATCAACCGTTATAAAATACTCAGATTTGCCTGTTATGGCACATGATAAATGTATCGAATCCTTTTTCCCAAATCCCAGGTCTGCTATTTTTTGTGATAACTGCAAGATATCCTCTTCAAACGAGATATAAGCTGATGAATAATTATGCCATTCATATATTGAGTTTCTCTTGCTTGTTCCAGGATTGGCGCTGTTTTCATAATCCAGCATGAAAGACCAGATTAAAAGTAGTTTTTTCTCTTTTATCATTTCCTGTATGCGGAGTTTCGCTTCGGTTTCGAGTTTGATGGACAAATGATCCTGATTGTCGTAAGGACGGTTAAAACAGCAGTTATCAAGATATACTTTCATATATTCTCCTGTATGCATCCCAAAAGCACATAAAGGATCAAACCTTCATATTTCAATCGACAACGTATAAGGAATAGATAAGATTTCGGCCATGACGAGACCATTACGAATTGAAAGCACTTTTTATCATATCACATCAGGATGCGACCTGAGAACAATTAGTTATTGAATAATGAAGGTTTGACCCAGGTGACCCCCCAAATTTACAACGAACCTCCAAGAAACCCCAGCGCGGAGCTTCCCTCTTGAGCGCCATGTTAGACAGGATCGGGAGTATCTCCCTGTGACTTGGGTAACGCGGAACGCAACTTATAAAAAGGTTTGTCCTCCCGTCCCTGAAACAGCCATTCAAGCTCTGTTGTTCGGAACGGCTCAAGCGCTTCAGGACGATCCTTATCGAAATCTTCAGTATCGCGGGCAAACCTTTCCATGTGATGCTTCCAATAATAAAACTGATAGCCAAATAATTCTTTGGCTAATGCTTGATCGATCAGCTTCTTGCGATGAAGTACGAGAAACTGATACCAGAATGACCCGATATTCGAGAGTGCCGTAAATAGCTCTAATTCCTGAATATTGCCACTGTCACCCAATGCCGTTCAAAGATCGGAATACCGAAACGGCTTTGTGCAGTCGTTTTTTTTGTCCACCCAAATCCAGACTCTTGCTCTACACTCAACCATAGTCTTGTCGTTATAGCGATTGAATAAATCGGTTGTCTGCCGTATGCGTTCTAAAGCTTTAGTGTGTCGAAAATGCCACAAAGCCCATGAACCACCAATAACAGCGATTAGCAGCGTTTCAATCGAGTTAAAATCAAGTGGCATTAGTTTAGTTCCTGTAGCAAATCACTGCCGCCGAACATAGATTATACCGCCTAATTGCGGTAATAAATTACAGACATTATTGATTTTCGTTTTGTAAAGGTATATAAACCAATTTATTTTGTCAATGATATTTTAATATTTTAATATTGTAACGCAAGATACCAAAAGTGGGTTACTCCATGAAATTGCTCGATCAAGTCCTTGATGCAATTCGGAAAAAACATTATTCGAACGATATGTTTGTAGTACGTAATTTTAACTATAGTGGACGTCATAAATAATTTGACACCTAAAAATTGCAGTCGGACGCAGATAAACGCTGATTTATACTGATCTTTTTATTCGTGTTTATTTGTGCTAATTCGTGGCTAAATACTTGTAGTTTTAAAGTATCTGATAATACAAATCCCTTTGCCTTGCCTCATATCCAAGATCATTGATAAGTAATTCTATTTCCTCTTTGTCCAGCTGATAACTGACTCCCGCTGCCCTGACCACATTTTCCTCAATCATCGTGCTTCCCATATCGTTTGCTCCGAATTTTAAAGAGAGTTGAGCAATCTTAGCTCCTTGTGTAACCCATGATGCCTGAATATTTGCAATATTATCCAGATACAGCCGTGAAATGGCTATCGTTTTTAAATAATCAAAGCTCCCGATTAATGCAGTATCCAACCGGGTATTTTTCGGTTGAAATGTCCAGGCAATAAATGCAGTAAATCCACCCGTTTCATCCTGGAGTTTCCGGATTTTATCAAGATGTTCGATTCGCTCTTCCACGGTTTCGATATGACCGAACATCATGGTAGCCGTAGTTCGCATTCCAAGCTTATGTGCTTCCCGCATTACGTCAAGCCATTCCTGTGCTGTGCATTTATTTGGACTCAGGATATTACGGCATCGGTCCGAAAGAATTTCAGCGCCGCCGCCGGGAATCGAGTCAAGCCCTGCTTCCCTGAGTTTTTGTATGACGTCCCGAACAGTGATATCATTGAGTTTTGAAAAATGAACAATTTCTGGCGGTGAAAAGGCATGAATGTGAATATCATATTTCGTTTTGATAGACCTTAATAAATCTACATAAAAATCCAATTTTAATGATGGGTGCAGACCTCCCTGCATGAGTATCTGCTTTCCACCCAGGGCGAGCGTTTCTTCAATTTTCCTGAATAGAGAATTTTTAGAGATGATATAACCATCGCTATGTTCAACTTCTTTGTAAAAGGCGCAAAATTTACAACCCGATGTACAGATATTCGTGTAATTAATATTCCTGTCGATGATGTACGTCCTGTAATCTTCCGGATGTTTTCGCTTGCATACTGCATCTGCCGCTATTCCTAAGCTAGTAAGCTCTTTTATAGAGAACAGCTTTAGACATTCCTTTGAAGATAATCTCTCGTTATTTAATGATTTTTCGAGGGTATCTTCAATCTCACTGGATAGAATGGCCATATCGGTCTCTTAACAAAAATATTTTTACATTTTCGGCAAAAACAATTTAACGACGACCCTCGTGTAGCGCGAACTTCAGTTCGCAGGACAGCGACATAAATGTCGCGCTACATGTTCTGGCTCGTCCAGGCTAGGCGCTTAACAAAAATATTTTGACATTTTTAGCAAAAAAAAGTAACGCCGATCCCTTGTGGTCGGCCAATGGCGGGGGATAAACCACCCGCGCTACGGTTTCCGACTCGGTCGGGTTAAGACTCATTGAAAATAATCTCCACACCTTTTGGGGCGAGGCCTAAAGATACTGAATGCTGATAAAATGCCAAAAATCCCTTTATTTCGTCTTTGCCAAAATCGTATCGAATCGAGTTTGTAAGGTAATTCAGACATCTCTCAGGTGTTAGTTGAAGTCGCTGCGATTCTGTAATCGCTAATGCCTTTACTGACCGAAGACCCGCTTCCTTTGCACTTTTTAGC
>Ga0209514_10005042_pt1 | contig 17228 bp, 12 predicted proteins | sample Subgrocontami58m_FD_187452 | JGI IMG/M metagenome (GOLD analysis project Ga0209514, IMG submission 187452) | Subsurface groundwater microbial communities from S. Glens Falls, New York, USA - GMW37 contaminated, 5.8 m (SPAdes) (version 3) | ecosystem: Environmental > Aquatic > Deep subsurface >...
TGCGGGAGGGTATTCCCCACGCATGTGGGGGTGAACCGTGGGACGGCTATCAAGTTCAAGACTAAGGATAGTATTCCCCACGCATGTGGGGGTGAACCGAGCGCTTACAGCAACTTATGAGCGCAACGAAGGTATTCCCCACGCATGTGGGGGTGAACCGGTAAAAGGTGGGTAAGAACGAAACCGTACAAGGTATTCCCCACGCATGTGGGGGTGAACCGGACTATACCCTTGCTACCCAGGACGCCGATACAGTATTCCCCACGCATGTGGGGGTGAACCGTGTGGTATGGCCCTGAAGAAAAGCCCCATGCCGTATTCCCCACGCATGTGGGGGTGAACCGGGTAGACCAACTCCGTGACCCCGACCGCGAAAGTATTCCCCACGCATGTGGGGGTGAACCGAAGATGTAATGCGGTGTTCTCACTGTGACGGGGTATTCCCCACGCATGTGGGGGTGAACCGGCGATAGCGTAAGGCTGGACTGCGATACCCTGGTATTCCCCACGCATGTGGGGGTGAACCATGTGAGTTGACCTTATCCCTTTTAGCTGCCTATTGTCCCCACGCAAGTGCGAGGCCGGGCGTAACTGCACAATACTGACGTTTGTGCAATCTTAACTCCCCGAAGCCCCCTGAATGTAGTGACCTTCTTCACAAACTTGACAAACAGCGTCAATAAGATTAACCTTCTGACAACTTTTTTAAAGGGCTCTTGTGCTACCCATATCCAACGGAAGCCTTAGAGCTGGGTGCGTTGATTTCTGGGGAGAGGCCGGCTCATAACAGTTGTCAACGCTTTGGAGAACGCGCTTTCCTTACCGGCGCATGGAAGGTTGGAATTAGAGCCATAGCGGGCCGATAAACAGTCCGTTGTGATGCCTGGTTTATCACTCTTGGGCATAGCGACGCGGCCACATTTGCCCGTTGACAATTGAAGGAGGCAGCACATGCGAAAAAAAGCGTCTACATGGTTATTATTGGCAGCGGTAACCATCCTTCTTGTCGTGGATTGCTCTCCTAATCTAACACCAGCTACCCCCGCACCGAAGCCAACAGCACCTGTTGCAAGCACCGCGCTGGTGTCCGGGTCTGAAGATGTATCATGGGCAAAGGTAGTGAGCGTTGCACAAAAAGAAGGCCGCCTTAATGTCTATAGTTACAACATGACCGGCGATGTAGGGCTGGTGGTTTCCAGCGCCTTCGAGCAAAAACACGGCATCAAGGTGGACTTCATAACAGGTGGTGGGGCTGCCCTAGCGCAAAGGATAACTACCGAGAAGCGTATGAATACAATGGTGGCAGATATAATGGATGCCAACACTTTCCAGATTAGCAACATAAAAGACGCCGGAGCCACAGTAGTCACCACTGACTTACCAGTTCTGAAGGAAAGCAACGTCTGGAGTTTGGAGCCGTGGGCTAACGACCCCCAGCGCCACATGTTCATCCATACAATAACGTTCTACCCGGTTATCGTTAACACAGATTTGGTGAAACCTGCCGAGGAGCCGAAGTCTCTTAAGGAATTGGCTCAATCCAGGTGGAAAGGTCAGATTACAGCCTTTGACCCTAGGCAAAATAGCGCCCTTTCGACCGTGTTCCCCACCCTGATAAACCGGAAACTAATCGACCAGGATACAGTTCGGGCCATAGGCATGAACGACGTAAAGTTTGTGCCCACCTCCGACGAGGCCGCTAAAAGCGTTATCCGGGGACAGTATGCTCTCTACCTTATCACCAGCACAGCCAATATGGGAACTTTCATCATGAGCGCAGGGACGGCTCTTCCGGTCAAGGCTCTCGACTCTGCGGAAGGAGTGATAGCGGCCAATCGTTCTATAGGGGTCATTAAAGATAGCCCTCACCCCAACGCGGCCAAATTATTCACCAACTGGGTCCTATCCCAAGAGGGTCAGATGGTCCTGGCCAAAGCGCAGGGGGCTGTTCCCGTCCGAAAGGATGTGCCGGACTTCACGCCAGCCACTTTGCGGGTGAGTCAGAGCCGGGTAGTGATGCCCACTATCGAAGAGGAGAAGGAAAACACACGCCTCTTCCGCGACAGCTGGCTAGCCAAACTATGGAACAGGTAACCCTGGCGATATACGGGCGATCCCCGTAATTGCCCATCCGGGCTATAGAGAGGTGTTGCTGAAACCAGCACCATTTCATAGCTAACTACTTGTAGAGTAGACCCGGTACAAAAGTAACTTAGGGAGGCAAACCATGCAGAATAGATTCAATATCTTACTAAGCGTAGTGCTGGTCTTCATTATAGCAATTGCTTGTGCGCCTAACCCTTCTTCGCCATCACCATCAATGCCAGGGCCCGCCGCTACGCCTCCTAATGTATTCGCTCCCACACCAACCTCTCAGGAAGGTAATTGGGCCAAAGTGATGGCCGAGGCCAAGAAGGAAGGCAAGCTAGTAGTCTATAGCTATTACATGATAGGGGAAACAGGAATTGGGATGAAGCAAGGCTTTAAAAAAGCCACCGGTTTGGATCTAGAGCTAATCACCAGCACTGGCGCTGTTATGATAGAGAGGATAAAAGCCGAGCGTCGGGGTGGTTTTCAGGTAGCCAGCGTCATGGATGGATCCCCAGCCCTTTTTGTCCAGGCTAAGATGGAAGGTCTGACTCAAGCGGCTGGTCTCCTACCTGAATTACAGGACAAACAAGTGTGGCGGCAGTACCCCATTATGGACAAAGAAGGCCATATCTTGGCGTCCAGCTTTATACTTTTTAGCCCCTGGGTGAACACCAAGATAGTTAAGCCCGGTGAAGAGCCTAAGTCTTGGCGCGACATGCTACAAACCAAATGGAAAGGCACAATATCTGGCACCGATCCCGATGTGGCTCCGTTGGTAATCTACGCCTATTTCAACTTGGTTAAGAAGTATGGCATCCTGGATGACGCCTATTTTCGGGAGTTAGGTAAGAGTATGGCGCTCAGGATTACCACCCGGATGGATGCCGAGTCTGTAGCCAGGGGCGAAGCAGCTATCTCCTTTATAAATAGCCCTTCTGCCATAGGACCTTTCCTTCAGGCCGGAGCCCCTGTCAAGGCTATTGATATGGAGGAAGGAGTAATTGGTAGATTATCCACCTCAATAACCGCTCTTTCCAAGGCTCCCCACCCTAATGCTGCACTGGTTTTCATAAACTGGTGGTTTTCTCAGGATGGACAAAATATTTTTCACAAAACATACGGCACAGAATCCTTACGGAAGGATGTTCCCGATTTCACACCACTTCCCGGCCAACTAACGCCAAAACGAGTTCTATTTGGCACCAGTGCCGAGGACGATGAAGAGATGGCCAGGATGCAGCGGGAAAGGGTGGTAAAAAAACTTTTGTTGGGCAATTAAGGGCATGTGTAGATAAATCGACCATTTACGCTTCACAATCCTCGGTTTTGTGGGACCGCTATATTAAATCCGCAGCCTGACACAATGGTTTCCAAATTGCCTATTTCCGTCAATAACCACCTTCATAAAGAAGTTAAGCAGACATGCCTGTTCAGAGGTATGTAAGACGCCAATCGGTTCTTTGCTTGACAGGTGAACGGGGGGATTTATAATAACCATATCCTTCTGACTGTTATAATCCCTTTGGAGTTATGCATTATGACAAATTTTACTCATATTGGCAAAAGCGTACCCCGTATAGATTCTTTACCCAAAGCATTGGGTGTCGCCAAGTTCGTAGATGATATGGTGCTGCCATACATGCTCTATGGCAAAATCCTGCGTAGCCCATATGCCCACGCCCGCATTGTGAATATTGATATAACCAAGGCTAAGGAGTTACCAGGAGTAAAGGGCGTGATAACAGCTAACGATACCCTTAAAAGGAAGTTTGGCTTGCTACCACGGGTTAGAGACCAGCACATGCTGGCAGTCGAGAAAGTGCGCTACCTGGGTGAAGAGGTAGCTGCGGTAGCTGCAATATCTGAGGATATAGCTGAAGAGGCATTGTGTCTTATTAAAGTAGAATACGAAGAGCTACCTGCGGTTTTTGACCCCGTAGCAGCACAAAAAGAAGGCGCACCCCAGGTACACGAACACGTAAAGGGTAATTTATCGCTAAGGTCTGGAGTACATCTGGGCGATGTAGAAGATGGATTCCGGCAATCTGACTTTGTCAGGCAGACAACGATTCGTTGCACACAGATATCTCATTGCCAGATAGAACCCTATGGGGCTCTGGCTAGCTGGGAAGAGAACAAGTTACATGTATGGATGCCTAATCAATCACCATTCACCCGTCGTCGCGCCTTGTCTAATCTATTGGGATTACCTCTGGATAAAATTCGTGTACATCGCTGTTATGTAGGTGGCGCTTTTGGGGGACGGTCCGACGTCTTTCCTCCGGAATTTATTGCCGGGATTCTATCCATGAAAACAGGGCGGCCTGTGAAAATAACTTATAGCCGCCAGGAAAGCCTGGCCAATACTCGCACGAACCATGGCTCGGTATATAGCATAAAGGTAGGTGTAAAGCATGATGGCGCCATAATGGCAGTTGATATAAAAGCGCTACTGGAAGGCGGCGCCTACTTGAGTAGTGGAATAAATGCCATTAACTCACCACGCCACGTAACGGAATCTATCTACCATTCCGGCAGTTTCAGATATGAAGGTCAACGACTATATACCAACAAGACACCCTGCTCAATGTATCATATCCAAACCGTTCCTCCTCATTTAGGTGTTGATTTGTTGTTGGACCTATTGAGTGAAGACCTGGGTATGGACCCTGTGGAAATAAGACTGAAAAACGCAGTAAGCGCTGGTGGAACCACTCTGGGAGGCTCGGTAATTACAAGCTGTAAGCTGAAGGAGTGCATAAAGAAGGCAGTTGAACTATCAGGGTGGAAGGAAAAGCGAGACAAGCTACCTCCAGGCCGGGGGATTGGCATGGGGTTGGGACACGGAAGCAGTGGTTTCCCAATGGGGATGCGCTTCGGCTCATCGGCTTTTGTGAAGTTCAACGAAGATGCCGCAGCAACGGTCATCTCCGGTATCGTGGATAATGGCCAGGGAAATGAAAATCTGATGGTGCAGATTGCTGCTGAAGAACTTGGTCTCTCAATGGATGAAGTAGCCCTCGTGAATGGGGATTCAGAGCTTTGTCCTCAAGATCCCGGCAGCTACTCAAGCACTGCTACTTCCGTTTCCGGCCATGCCGTAATGCTTGCTGCTCAAGATGCCAGGCAACAGGTACTAGCCATAGCTTCTAACATGATGGAAGCAGAAGTTGATGCACTGGATATAAAGGACCATCGGGTATTTTTCAAGGACAACCCCGCTAAGGCGATACCCCTAGAGGATGTTATCCGACTTTCTTTTCTCAAGGGCAGCCCACCCTTAGGACGTGGCGCTTTTATTCCCAAACCCGTAAGTCCGTTAGGCTGGGCTGACATTATGGGGGGTAAGCTGAAAGGTCAGGCTAATTACAATGGAACCTTTAACTGCTCGGTTGCTGAAATAGAAGTTGATATAGAAACCGGGAAAATAATATTGCATAACCTTACCTTAGTCAACGACACCGGTTTTGCCATAAATCCCCTGTTAGTGGAGGGACAAATGGAAAACATGGCCAGTCTGGTCATCGGCCACGTGCTCACCGAAAAGCACGAATGGAATAACCATGGAAAGCTTCTTACTGACAGTTTACAAGCCTATCAGATACCCACCTCACTGGATATACCTTTAATTGTTAATTATATAATTGATAGCTATGAACCATCCGGCCCTTATGGAGCAAAAGCATCGGGCGCCGTTCTGGGCGTAGCAGCAGCCGTAGCCAATGCAATCTACAATGCCACGGGAGTGGTAGTCACCGAACTGCCTATAACACCTCAAAACGTTTTCAAAGCTATACAAGAGAGTCGGAAGAACCGGTAGCCCTGTGTTCTCGCTGGAAGAAAAAGTTAATGGTTCTAATAGGGATTAAATAAAGTTCAAATTCTCTTTACAAACCCCCGGTTGCACCTTCTGACGGAGCATGCCACGCATGGGTCTCGGGAAACATTGTTTTAACAAACACTCATTTTGTTGAGGCATCAATTCTCGCAAATACCGGGTGAATGACGGGTGCCGTCGTATCTTCATTTGATGCCGTGCTTCCCGAGGAGTAATCTATGCAAGAGGGAAGCCCTCTCTGAAGGGTCTCGCAGTGTATATGAGGCGAATTCATGACGTGGCAAATGTGGAAATGGGTTCTATTGGTGGCAACCTTGTTGGGGCTTGTCGCTGTAGCTTGTTCTCATCGGGTGGAATACCCGATTGACCGGGTAGTCTTTCAATTATTCCAGGGAGGTGGCTACGGTATCCCCAACCGAGCTGCCGACATGGTCCCCCAGGTGACGCTTTGGGGCGATGGCCGGGTGGTCTTTACGGCGGCTGACAGCATTATCCGGGAGGGCCGGCTAGGACGGGCCGCTGTGGACCGGTTGGTCAATGCCTCCGCCTTGCTCTTTGACCTGGAAGAGCACTATATGGCGTTTGACGGCACCGACGCGGGATACACATTCTTTACAGTCGAGACTGCCACGGGCCGCAGATCGGTCAGTGTTTACGGCATGAGTCTCGATAAACCATGGCCCGGCGAAAGAGAACGCGCGACGCTGCAGAAATTGCGCTTTCTCTATAAGACCGTCGTGGCATTGCTGCCCCACCGGGTGCCCGTGATGCCTGCTGACGAAGTAGTAGTAATAGTCACGCCGGCCCGCGACGATATCTCAGTGGCCCAGGACTGGCCGGCCCATTTGACTGGCTACCTCAAAGGCAAGGATGCCGAGGAGTCGGTGCGCCTCGTTGGCCTCGGCCCTGCCAAGCCGTTTCGTATGGACGGGAAGGTGCAATATGTAACGGTGAAGCCCGTGCTTCCAATCCTTTACTTGCCCTGGAGAGAGTGGCCTCAGGGTGGACTCCCGCGCCACCCCGCAGCCACCGCCTATAATGCCCCCGGCCAGCCCTACCGCTTTACCGGCACTGTACAGTTGGATGTGGCCTCATGGTACCGCAAGGCCATGGCTGACGATGGTTGGAAGCTGGTGAAAGAGCAAGGCTATGACTTGCAAGTCTGGGTCCGGCAAAAATACTCCAGCGACCCGATCGTGCTACTGCATTTCCAGTCCGACCATTTCAAAATGCAGCTATTGTCGGTAGACCTTAATGGCATTCCTTCTTATCCCGATGCACTGATCGGAGGTTGTGAAGGGCAATCCTGCAAGTTGGTCAAAGGTGATACGATGGGGCAAGCTGAGGCCTGGTTTCGTGAATACATGGGTTACCTGGGATGGACAGAGAAAAGCGAAAACCTGTATGAACGAGACGTGAGTACGAGGAGTGACGGTAAAAGGGACTTTTATGAGGTGCGCCTCGAGTTTCGGACGGTGGATGGCAACACAGCGGTAACTCAGCATCCGGCTTTCGTGCAGCAGTGGATCAGACCACCCGTACCGCCGCCAGTAGCTTGCGGGTCCAGTACCAAGGACCCTGGGGGTGTAGAGCAAAGATACGAATGCATTGATTAATATGCAGTCCGGGTGCAGGGACTAAGACTTTATCCGCTAATTTCGGGGTTATACTTTCTAGCGTTTTGTGCAGGCTTCACGTCCTATTGCCTTCTGGTTCGCTTCTTTTAGGCTTATGGATCGAATGTTATTCCCCGCCTTTTGACTACGTAGGCGCCTCGTAGTAAGATGAATGGCATCGCAGACTGAAGTGAACTCAGAGTCCTCGGGTGCTAGCCACAATTGCGAAGTGAGTGAAAAATGCCGACTGGCTGTGGAATGAATTAAAAAATAAAGCCTCCCGTTTAATTGGCATCCGCTAATGACATCCATCCTCAAACCCACCTGGGCCAAATGCCGTGGACACTGAAAAATGTGGTAGTATATTGCTATGCACAGATACGACAATAATAGCCAACTCAAGGCAGCGCTGGAAAAGAAGCTTGGTGGACCGATAACCGAAGATCTCTTCAATGAATTAACCGCTGTAAGATATCCTCCTTATAGTGACCTGGACTTACAAGATATTATCAAGGAACTTGGTCTTGCTCCGGCTAAGCTCACGCGCAAAGAACTGGCTCAAGTTATACGTGAAATTGCTGAAGAAGTAACTCTGTTACAGGAAATCAGACTTAATGAAATTGAACCGGCCTTACGGCAAGCCCGCGGTAATGTATTCAAGGTGACCGAAGGAAACATTGATGAAGCTACTGCTTTTCTTGCCCGCTTTTTCGGCAATCAAGAACCGGCTATCCGGACTGCATATGTAACCTTATTCTTTCAAGCCCACATTTCTCCCAACGATCTTGAACTATATATCGTCACGATGAAACCCAACCCTCCGGAACGTTTTTTGGTTCTTGTAGCCTTTGTAATGAACCAGGCGTACCTATCAGCCCGCGAGGCGATGTACTATATTTTGACAGGACAAAGAACAATTGAAATGGGTATTTTCAACCCATCGCAGGCCCTGATGATGCACCACTTAATCCATTACCTCCAACCAGGAGGTCGGCCAGTTCGCTCTCTGCTGTCAGCAAAAGAGAAAGCCCTGCTTCATTTCGTCTACACTACTGAAGGCCCACTCAAACCAACTATTTTATGGCCCCGGTGGAATCAGCAATACCCGCAATGGCCTTACGATAATTGGCGATTTTTTTGGAAGGCTTTAAAGCGAGCAGAAAAACGGCTCTTGGCTGATTATGTTATGGCCTTTGAAGCCGAATATATGCAGAAGAAAGACCCTGACCACTTTTGGCAAAAGTGGTCAGGTATAGCAAAAGGCCTGGGAGCCTAAACAAGCCATTATTCACCTTCCTAATATAAAAGTGCCCACGTAACTCGGAGTTACGTGGGCACTTATAGTTTAAGCATGGGTATGAGAGCTATGCTTGAGTTAACGGACCTGCGGAGAAGTATCTGTCTGATTTTGCGTCCTGGAGAGTTTTGGTGTGAAACCCCTCAGCAAGGCCAACCTGACGCAAATATTATATCACCCGGTGTTTACCTTGTCTAACAAAATACACCGCACCGGTTCGCCAGACATGCCTCCGGCTCTAGTAAGGCTGGCAGCGATACTTATTGATATTGCCCGCCATTCCGAAAATCCCTCTACGAATCTTGTCGATCCATCGAATAAAACCAGGCCAGTAATTCCCGAAGTTGTAACCGAGAAAGACCGGAAAATATTTCAGGATTCTCATCCACACCCTATCTGAGGGACTATTGATATTTCATATTATGCCCACTACAATATTCTTATGTCATACATTAGAGTAAAAGTAAGAAACGGCAAAACATATTATTACCTGGTGGAGTCCGTAAGGGATGGAGAGAAGGTACGCCAGAAAACCCTTGCTTATCTGGGGACAACTCCTCCCACAATTGGCAAAGCAAGCCAACCACTGGGTACTCCGGGTAGAGATGAAATTCGAGCCGAACGTTACGAGTGTCTCCGATGCGGCCATAAATGGGTACCGATTAAAAAAGACCATTATCCTAGGGTTTGCCCAGGCTGCAGATCTCCATATTGGGATAGACCCAGGGAAAGAAAACCTAAGGAGAGAAAATGCGAGCAAGACTATACGCCAGGGTTAGCAGCAAAGAACAGCTAGAGGGCTATTCCATTGACGCCCAGAAGCGTGCCTTCCAACTCTTATGCCAGGGCCGTGGATGGGAGCCAACGGGAGAATATGTAGACGAGGGCAAGAGCGCCAAGTCGGATCAACTGAGTAAGCGTCCAGCCTTCCGTCAGGCTCTTATCGATGCCCAAAACCACGACTATGACGTTCTTGTAGTCCACAAGCTGGACAGATTCGCCCGCAACTTGCGAATCTCTATTGAATCTCTTGACACTCTCGGTAAAGCGGGAGTGTCTTTTGTATCAATTAATGAGCAGTTAGACCTTAGTACCCCCTGGGGTAAAATGGTATTTCATGTGTTAGGCGCTCTCGCACAATTCTACTCTGAGAACTTATCACAAGAGACTAAAAAAGGGAAGCACGAGCGCAAAGCTCAGGGCCTTTATAACGGCCTACTACCCTTTGGAGTTATGAAAGGAACCGACGGCCTACCGAAAGCCCATGACGAAACCTGGGTTATCAGAGATAAGAAGGGGAACACCACAGAGGAGCGGCCCCCCACCTATGCAGGGTTACTCTTGGTCTTTCAGTTAGCCGCTCAAGGAGAGACTGATAAGGCAATCGCACAGGCTCTTAACACTCAAGGCTACCGAACACACGGCACTCACGGGGCTAACCCCTTCTCTAAAGATTCTATCAGGGGTATTCTACGCAATCGTTTTTATATTGGGGAGTTACCAATGGGACGGAGAAAGGTATGGACAAAAGCAAAGCACGCTCCCATTATCCCAACAAACTTGTTTGATGCCGCTTTGGAAACTAAGCAGAGCAAACACAGGCTACCACAAACTATACCAGGGCGGGGGCATAAATACAGCCTATCAGGTATTGCCAAGTGCGCCCATTGCGGAAGACGGCTCAGGGTAACTGACTCCCATAATCCCCGGATGATTTGCAGTAAACGTCAGGATTCGGGGGACTGTCAAGCAAAAAGTGCCCGTATCCCCTATCTTGAAAGCCAAATGAGGGATTACTTCGGGGCCTTACGTGTGCCCCAGGAATATAAAGATGGTATGCTAGCTTTAGTCAGGCAACCGGTTGAAAAAGACGAAACTACCCATGAATTAGCCACCATTCACTCCCGATTATCCCGAATCAAAGACCTTTATGCTTGGGGGGACTTGGGGAGAGAGGAATATTTAGCCGAACGGCAACAATTACAGGCACAGGCAACAAGATTAAATCCCGTTGAACAAAAGCCCGATGGTATAGAAATAATAGCCAAGTTTATTGAGGATTTATCCCTTGCATGGGACTCTGCCAACGATGAACAAAAGAATAAACTGGCAGTCGCGCTATTCGAGGCAGTGTGGATTGAAAACGGCCAGATTGTAGCGGTAACACCTAAGACAGAAGTTATATCGTTCTTTGACCTTATATACGCCAGATTGCAAAAAGATACGCAAACTGGCGGCTCCGACGGGATTCGAACCCGCGTTCTCGACCTTGACAGGATCGCATGTTTGGCCACTACACCACGGAGCCGTTATTAAAAGATATGGGAAATAGTCAGAAAGAGCGCTGAAGTTGGCCCGGTTGCACACCGTATGGACTATGTTTCTTCCAACTTTCCTTTGCCAGTTTATCAGGCAAGCTGGAACATGTCAAGAATAAGGGTTGCCTCAGTTAATCCGGTGTTTAAGGTGGAATCAGAGGTTGATGAGTTTATTACACAAGCTATAGCCGACATGCCTTCGTTCGCAGTGGCAGACTATTATCAATACTGGACTGACTTGACCGACAATAAAGTGATTTCCCTTTCTTAACCCCCGTCCCTCTGCTAACAGAGAGATACCAACTGCCTGACCTTAGACATCCTTGATCGTCAAAGTAGCCAGGAACTCGCTATTCTTTTGGGTCTTTGATAACCTCTCGATAACTAGCTCAGTAGCCTCTGTAGGATTGTTGGAGTTCGAGCCTATCATGGATACCATTCGACGTAACAGCCAAACCTGTTTAAGAGAGTTTTCATCCAGCAGAAGCTCTTCCCGCCTGGTCCCGCTTCTCTGAATATCCATAGAGGGGAATATCCGCCTTTCTGCAAGCCTCCTGTCCAGATGAAGTTCCATATTACCGGTGCCTTTAAATTCTTCGTATATTAAATCATCCATCCGGCTACCGGTATCCACCAGACAGGTAGCCAGGATAGTCAGGCTGCCTCCTCCGCCCATTCCATTTTTCTCGGTATTTCTAGCTGCTCCAAAGAAACGTTTTGGCGGATACAGGGCTACGGGGTCTATACCACCCGACAGGGTACGTCCGCTGGGCGGCATGGATAAGTTATAGGCCCTGGTCAACCGTGTTATGCCATCCAGAAGAATAACCACATCCTTCCCTGTCTCGACGAGCCGTTTAGCTCGCTCCAGAGCTAGCTCCGCGACGCGGGTATGGGTTTCAACAGGTTCGTCAAAGGTAGCGCTTATTACTTCGGCCTTGACCGATCGTTTCATATCAGTGACCTCTTCGGGCCTTTCACCGATAAGGGCTATCATCAAGTGTATGTCTGGATGGTTAGTGTATATAGCATTAGCTATACTCTTTAATAACATAGTTTTGCCAGCCTTAGGCGGTGAGACGATAAGACCCCTCTGCCCGCGGCCTATAGGAGCAATTAGGTTTATTAAGCGGGTTGACAGGTTGTTTGGCACGGTTTCCAGATTTATTAATCGGTTAGGGAAGGTCGGAGTAAGGGAGCCGAAGGACGGCCTGTTTTTTGCTGCTTCAGGGTCCATACCATTTACTGCTTCCACCCGGAGCAAACTGTGGTACTTCTCACCATCCTTGGGCGGTCTAACCTGACCGGTCAACTTATCGCCAGTTCGCAGGCTAAATCGGCGTATTTGGGACTGAGAAACATAGATATCATTAGATCCGGGCATCAGGGTTTCCTGCCTCAGGAATCCATAGCCTTCCTCCATAATCTCCAGTATCCCCCCCTTAAAGATAAGACCCTGCTGTTCTGTTTGAGCCTGGAGTAATCGCAGCACCAGGTCCTGTTTCTTCATCACGCCGTAGCCGGTGACTCCCAACTCCTTGGCGATATCCATCAATTCTTCTTTAGTTTTGACTTCTAGTTCAGCAATATTCACTTTAGTAACCTCGCAAATATGATTGCACCCCCGAACAATACCCGGGGAATATCAAATATAAAGAGATTGTTTAGCAACCTCTGGAAAAGATATAACGTCTCCCCATACCAAAGCCGCCTCTTTGAGTGTGCCCCTGTGGTCTGGATGAAAATACGACAATTCATGATTTGCGCATGAAGGGCAGGGGTGGTTGAGCGCCCTCTCGCAATACTTCTCTGGCAGCGCCAATAAATCTACGGAATAAAGGATGGGGGCGGTTAGGACGAGACCTGAATTCCGGGTGAAATTGTGTTCCCAGCATAAACGGATGGTTTTCTAATTCACATATTTCTACCAGTTGGCCGTCAGGGGAAAGGCCGCTAGCCTTCAGTCCGGCTTTGTCTAACGCTTCACGGAACTGGTTATTAAATTCATAGCGATGGCGGTGGCGTTCATAAATAAGGTTTTCATCATAGGCGCAACGGGCTAACCGGCCAGGCACCAAACAACAGGGATAAGCGCCCAGCCGCATCGTTCCGCCTTTAGTTTTCAGGTCCTTTTGCTCGGGCAATATATCTATTACTGGATAAGGGGTAGAGGGATTGAACTCGGTAGAATTAGCCAGCTTGCTCTGGAATACATAGCGAGCAAATTCTATCACCATTACCTGCATCCCCAGGCATAATCCGAAGTAGGGTATCGAATTCTCGCGGGCATAACGGGCGGCTTCAATCATTCCCTCGATGCCTCTATATCCGAATCCACCGGGCACGATAATACCCTGCGCCGACCGCAAAAAAGTATCCACTGAACCCTTTTCCAGTTCCTCAGCGTTGATCCAGTTAATATTGACATCGCGTTCAAGAGACAACGCAGCATGGCTTAAAGCCTCTTTTACCGATAGATACGCGTCCTTGAGGTCCACATACTTACCGACGAGAGCAATCTGAACAGGCTCATGGGGAGTTTTAAGTTTCTCAACTAACCGTTCCCATTCCCCCATGTCTTGATCATCCCACTTCAACCCCAGCTTCTCCATCAAAATATGCCCTAACCCGGCCCTTTCCAGGACCAGTGGCACCTCGTAGATTGTTGAGGCCGTTGGTAAGGCGATCACTGCCCGTTTTTCCACATCGCAAAATAGAGAGACTTTTTCTTTTATCCCTTCGGAAACTTCGTAATCACTGCGGCACAGTATAACATCGGGCTGGATGCCTATCCTCCGCAGTTCATTGACGCTGTGCTGGGTAGGTTTCGTTTTAAGCTCTCCGGTGCTGGAGATGTAAGGGAGAAGGGTTAAATGGACATAGAGAACATTATCACGCCCTACATCCTTCCGCATCTGTCGGATGGCCTCTAAAAAAGGTAACCCCTCGATGTCTCCCACCGTGCCGCCAACCTCGACAATAACTACATCTGCGTCATTGTTTTTAGTAAGCCCCTGAATGCGTTCCTTAATCTGGTTGGTAACATGAGGCACTACTTGAATAGTGCCGCCCAGAAAATCACCACGCCTCTCACGTGCAATAACTGAGCTATATATCTGACCGGTGGTAACACTGGAGGCGGTAGTTAAATCTACATCAATAAAGCGTTCATAATGGCCTAAATCAAGGTCTGTCTCGGCCCCATCCTGAGTAACGAAAACCTCGCCGTGCTGGTAGGGGGACATGGTGCCCGGATCTACGTTGAGGTATGGGTCGAGTTTTTGAGCTAACACTGAAATCCGGTGGCTTTTCAGGAGACGTCCGATGGAAGCGACAGTGATACCTTTACCTATTGAACTTACGACGCCCCCGGTTACAAAGATGTACTTTGCCATCAAATCCTTAAAATAGAGGCCGTAAACAGGAAGCTATGCCCATTTCGAATAAATATATCTAATTTTCGTCTGTGCCAAAACATAATCAGTAGTAATTAACCTTAAAACGTAGTGGTTTCATTTATACAGCAAAGAGGATTCGATTAGTAAGAAGGCAATACACCGAAGCTCTTAATTATTCTATATCAATTATTTATCGCCTGTCAACTAATAAATAGTGATGGTTTCCAAAACTTTCCTGAATCCAGCAGATCTCTTAGCTGCAATCGAAAACCCCTGTCCCCGATGAATCGGGGGCTGCCCCCTTTACGTAAAGGGGGGTTTTCGTGCTGCATATCTATGCTACAGATTCCCGACATGTCAGAATAGAACTGGTAAATAAGTAAATCCGCCTTGCTTATACCAACAAGAAATACAAAAAACCAAAAGTTATTCAGCTAAGATATTAAAGGTCCAGCTTGTGCAATCCCAGGCTTTCCATAAAGGACTCCAGGCGGTCTATTGTTTGTGATTCATCGAACTCCCGTTTATCGGCCATGTTCCCCTCATAGGTAAGTACCGGTATGCCTGCCTTTTGCACACCCAGGCGGAACTCAAGTTGATACTGGGCATGGCCCTCACACCCCCGGTTCAGATGCATTATCATAGCCCCGCAATGGAATTGGTGTATGAGGTTGATAAGGTGGTCTATCTTGGTCTGGGCCAGGTGGAACATATCCATACCGGGGTTATCTATGACCCACTGTGAGTAAAAGTTCACCGCTGATTCGCGGTCTTTCAAATCTATTCCAAGCTGTTTCGGCGTTCGCGCCGGTACCCATTGCTTACCATCCTCGGTCAGGTTGAACTGAGCGAATATGAGTAAATAGAAGGAGCCGACGCAGGCAGCCCCGAACTGCTCCATGTTGCGGAAAAGGCGCAGGAAGAACCAGGGTGGTATGTTATCGTGCCAGATACGGTATCTCTCTGTTGCCAGAGCGGCAATCTGGTTATCCACGCGGTCCTTAACCTCGTCTCTGAGCAATTTGTAGAAATCACGAGCTTCTTTGGTTTGTTTGCACAGTACGGCCGGGGTATACAGGGTAAGTTGCGACTTCTGGTCGAGGGGGGCGGGGATGGCTACATTCATGGCCAGGGCTTCGGAGAAGTATTGAATGCCCTCGCATTCATTGTGGATGGCTTCAATGAACTTTTCGTCGTCGTAGGTGCGGCCAGTGACCTTTTCCATCCATTCTATAGCATCCCACGTTTGCTCAGCCACGTACTTGATCCGGACCGCCCGGTTCTCTCCGTAAGCGCCAACCGGCCAGTCTATAGCGAAGAGAGGCGCCCCAGTATGCTCCGATGCAATCTGATACCACTTGGCATGGGAATCGCACATATGATAGGTGAGATAGAAATCAGGTTTAGGGAAAGGGCCGCCCCAGAGATATTTATCCAGGTACATAGAGCCCCAATAGTTACGCATATAAGCGCACAGGTCTCGGGCAAGGCCGTGGGCCTCGCTGGCCTCGGCGCATTCTTGTGCAAATTGGGGATCGAAACCGATAGATGCGCCGTAAGGTTCCCCGCTGAGGAAAACGTGGTCGCCCAGACCAGCGGGCACCGTCATGCCCCAGGTAGCGGAACCGCTTACCAGAAGTTTGCCATCCTGCTTAGCAGTGGCTACTTCTTTGTAGTGATTGAGCCTTAGCTCTTTGACTTTTTGCCAGCAGTCCAGGGGTTTGGTTTTCCAGAGCCGGTTACTGAGTTGGACCATATAGCCCTCCTTTAAGGGCAAATTCTAAATCCTAAACTCTAAATACTAAACAATTACCCATCACGGGTTGCACTACACACGAACAATGAACACATATGGCGACTCGTCATTGCGAGCGCAACGAAGCAATCTCATGCCTTTTGATGAGACCTATCCCCTACGCCAAACGAAATCCCCCGGCCCGATGCACCGGGCCTACCCCCTTTACGTAAAGGGGGTTAAGGGGTTTCCGTCCCTCTTGCCCCTTGCCTCGGTCGGCTTATAAACCCGACCCTACGAGGTGGCTATGCGTTTTTTCTTGTTGCTTACGTAATCTACCAGGAGATATTCACCCAGCTTCTCCGGCGAGGTGAAAAATACCCGGCCTTTGTTTATCCTGGTCAATTGCTCCATAAAACGGGTCATATAAAAACTTCTATCCAGCATGAAGGTGTTAATAACTATACCCTCCTGGGCGCACCGCTTCGCTTCCAGTAAAGTTAGCTCCAGAGTCCGGGGGCTGGGCGGGTACTGGAAATAGGATACACCGTTCTCCAGGTGAGCAGTTGGTTCGCCATCGGTTACCATGATTATCTGCCGGTTCTCCGACTTATGTTTGCCCAGGAGTTGACGGGAAAGCTGGAAACCGTGGTGCATATTGGTGCCATAAACATACTCGTTCCAATCAGTAAATGGCAGCAAAGGGCTTTTAATCTCCCGCGCATATTCAGAGAAGACGACCAAATAAAGAGTATCCCGTGGGAACTGGGTACGAATCAGGCTATCCAGGGCCAGAGCGACTTTCTTAGCGGCGGTGAATTTCCCCCGCAGGAACATAGACCAGCTCATATCCAGCATGAGCACGGTGGTGCAGCGGCTAAAGTCCTCCGCCTGATAGACCTCGAAATCGGCCTGGTTAATCTTGACGGGACTTC
>Ga0209514_10005043_pt1 | contig 17223 bp, 9 predicted proteins | sample Subgrocontami58m_FD_187452 | JGI IMG/M metagenome (GOLD analysis project Ga0209514, IMG submission 187452) | Subsurface groundwater microbial communities from S. Glens Falls, New York, USA - GMW37 contaminated, 5.8 m (SPAdes) (version 3) | ecosystem: Environmental > Aquatic > Deep subsurface >...
GCCGCCGACGCGCAAGGGATCCTGTTCCTTGCCGCGGCCGGCAACGCCGCCAACGACAACGACGCCAACCCGAGCTATCCGGCTTCCTACCAGATTCCCAACGTGATCGCGGTGGCCAACGGCACCCATCTGGACCGCCTGTACGACGATCCGCAGTCCGGCTCGAACTACGGCGCCCGCAGCGTGCACCTGGCCGCGCCGGGCACGCAGATCGGGAGCACGTATCCGAGCAACCGCTACGTGTACCTGACCGGCACCTCGATGGCGTGTCCGCACGTCTCGGGCGCCGCCGCGATGGTCTGGTCGATGAACCTCTCGCTCCGGATGGACCAGGTCCGGGCGGCGATCCTGAACCACGTGGACCGGATTCCCGCACTCGAAGGGCGCGTCGCGACCGGCGGGCGATTGAACGTCCGGCGCGCGGTGGAATCGGTTCGGCAGGCTCCGGTCCGCCTGGCCTACTCCTCCCACGCGATCGTCGACGACGGCAGCGCGGGGACCGTCGGGAACCGCGACGGCGCGGCCGGCGCGGGCGAGCGGGTCCGGATCCGCGTGACGGTGGAGAACCGCGGCACCGCGGCCGCCTCGGCGGCGAGTGCGGTGCTGAGCTCGGCGGACGCCGGCGTGCGGGTGCTCTCGGCGACCGACTCGTTCGGCGACGTGGCCCCCGGGGCGCGCGTGGTCGGGGCCGCGGGCTTCCTGGTCGAGATTGACCCTTCGGTGGCCTCGGGCACGATGCTCGACTTCCGGCTGGCCCTGCGGGCCGCCAACCAGGCCGAGGAGGCGTTCGTCTTCGCGGTGCGCGTCACCGCCGCGAGCGAGATCTCCGGGCGGGTGGTCGACGCCCGCACCGGCGCGCCCCTGGCCGGCGCGACGATCTCCTACCGCGGCCCCGAGGCCGGCTCGGCGACCAGCGACGCGAACGGAGGGTACCGGCTTTCCGGCCTCCGACAAGGCACCTGGGTGCTCGCGGCCGCAACGGACGGGTACGCCCCGAGCGTCGAGCGGTCGGTGACGGTGCCCCCCTCGCGGGCGTCGGTGGACTTCAACCTGGTGCGCCTGGCCGCGATCGCCGGATCGCTCTTCCGGACTTCGGACGGGGTCTTGGAGCCCCTCCCCGGCCTCGCGGTGAATCTGAGCGGGCCGGAGAACCGGCGCGCGGTCAGTGCCGCGGACGGGAGCTTCCGCTTCGCGCGGCTGATGCCCGGCCGATACGTGGTGACTCCGGAAGGGGGCGCCTTCGCCCCGGCGCAGCGGACGGTGGACCTGAACGGGCTCGACGTCGTGGGCCAGGACTTCTCGGTCGCGGCGGCTGCGCCGGTCGCTGGGTACACCCGGTTCGAAGTCCCGCCCTTGGCGATCCCGGACGCGGACGAGTTCGGTGCCTGGAGCGGGCTGGACTTCCCGGAGGCGCGGACGATGGAGAGCGTGCGGATCCACGTGCGCATCCGCCACACGTTTCGCGGCGACCTGCGGGTGGTGCTGTATGCTCCCTCCGGCAACGGCGCGATCCTGCACGACCAGACCGGCGGCGGCGCGCCGGACCTCGACGCCTGGTACGACGCCTCGGCGATTTTCGCCGGCGAGAGCTCGGGCGGGACCTGGTGGCTCTTGGTCCAGGACCTCGCGGCGCAGGACACGGGCGAACTCGAGGAGTGGACGGTGGAAGTGAGCGGGCGCTGATCTTGGAGGAGACGGCCCCTGCGGTCGGGCCCGCGAAAACAAGAACGGCCGGCGCCGTCCGGAAACGGGCGGCGCCGGCGCGCGTTTCTCCCTCGACACCGGCGACTCACCCGGGGCATCGACCGGCGTGGCGCAACGCGATTCCCTGCGCGCGCGGCGATTGGGCGCGCGCGGGGGTAGCAGGGGGGGTGGAGCCACCCGGGGGACCGGGGATGTCAAGCCGGGGGTCGGCGCGGACGGCCACGGCCCCGCGCGCCGCCGTCCCGCACCGTGACCCGCCGGATCCAGTTGCGCGGCAGGCCCGTCAGCGGGCCGCGCACCACGCGGAAGCCGGCGCGCCGGAACAGCGCCTCGGTGCCGAAGTAGGCGAAGTCGTCGTGCACCCGGGCGGCGCCGGCCCGCGGGTACGCCTCGACCTCGGGTGCGCCGTGCCGGGCCGCATAGGCGACCGCCGCCCGGATCAGCGCGACCGCAATCCCCTGTCCGCGCACCTGCTTCCGGACGGTGATGCACGAGATGACCCACACCTCGAGCTCGTCCACCGGCGGTGTCGCCTTCGACGCCGCCACCCGCATCAGCTCGCAGCGCGGGGCCACCGCGATCCAGCCCACCGGCTCCCCGTCCCGGTACGCGAGAAGCCCGGGCGCGCGCCGCCGCCGTGCCAGCGCGGTCATCGCCCGCTTCCGGCGCTCGGCCGCGTCGCCCGGTCCGGGCAGCTCGCGCTCCGCCTTGGGGGTGAGCCGCGGAAAGATGCACCAGCAGCCGCTTCCCCACGTGCTCTTCAGAACCCTTCCCAGGTCCTCCATCCGCGCGGCGGTGAGCGGGACGATTTCGAGCTCCACGGGTCACCTCCGATCGAGAACCCGGCCGGCCCCCCGGTTTCTTGCGCCCGCGCAGGGGCGGGCCTGCCTTCGATCACTCTACGCCGGAAGCCCTCGGGGAGACAAGCTCGCGTCGGCGCGGGGACTCGCTCCGTCGTGGCGCTGCGGGCTCATTCCGGCAGCTTCTCGCGCCCGCGTCGGGTGCGGCCGTGGATCGACCCGCAGGCGTAGATGCCGCAGCGCCCGAAGTACTCCCAACACTCCTCGTGGTGCTCGGTGTGGCAGCGGGTGCAGCGGCGCAACTCGCCGGCCAGGGACTGGGCGCACACGGGGCAGCGACCTACGGCGTGACCCTCCGAGGGCAACAGGGTGATCCCCTCGCCGGACATACCGCGCAAGCCGCGGAGCAGGTCGCTCGCCGTGCGGGCGAACGCGGCCAGGGTCACCGGGTCGTCGGCCACGTTGCGGGCGAGATGGACTGCGAGTCCCGCCGACCCGGCGTCGATGTGAAAGTCGTCCGCGAAGTGCGCCACCGCGAGGACGGCTCCCCGGGTGCCGGAGTCGAGCGCGGAGCGCACCCATTCCTCGGACGATCCCTGGATCAGGAAGCGCTCGTCGAACCCGGAATCGTGCACCTGGATGTCCTGCGCGCCGAACCACTTCTTCACGCGGTCAAACGTGCGTTCCGGGGCGATGCGCAGGGTGTGTGGGGGCTTCCAGTCGAATAGGACGTCCGCCTGCGTGCCGCCGGGATCGCGGTCCTCTCCATAGCGGAGCGTGGCGGAGACCCCGTCCACGGCGAAGCGGACGCACGGGCGCTCGAACCATCGCTTTTCCACCCTGCCGCCCAGCTGCAATGCCACGGCATCGAGGCTGCGGCGCGTCTGCTTCCCCCGGCCGGTCCATACCCCGATGCATATCTCGACGAAGGCCCAAACCACGTGGCCGGCGACCTCGAGGAGGAACTCCATCTAGGGTTGCCTTCGCCGAATCGGCAGGTGCTCGCGGGACATCCGGGCTACGGGGGCGATGTCGGCATGATCCGCACGTACTGCTGCTCCTGGCCCGACGAAACGGGCACCAGTCGCAGGTCGTCGGTCATCTCGTCCTTGCGGATCTGCCGGCGGAATTTCGTCACCCAGGCGCTCTTTTGCAGGTGTCCCTTCAGGCGCGCCAATCCCTTCACGTCCTCGGCGGGCGCTTCGCGATTGGGGCACCACAGGTACTCGGAGGAGTAGAAGCGATTGGTGGCCCCGATCTTCGCCACCCGGCCCTTGCCGTCCGGATACTGCTCCGGCAGACCGCGGAACAGGTCCGCGGCCCATGGGTTCTTGTCGCCCCGGGCCTTGTCTTCCTGCGTCTTGGCCCAGGCGAGGAAATCGGCGCGGCTCACCCATGTCGTGCCCGGCGGCAGGTCGCTGCCCCCGGCTTGCGAGTAGTTCGCTGCCGGATCGTCGAGCACCGCCAGATCCCCGTCTTCCAGGTGCTTGGCCCATTCCAGCTTGGTGGTTTCGAAGTGCGGATCCTGTTTCCGCTTCGTCTCGAGCCACTGTGCGCGCTCGCCCAATTCCGCCTGCTGCGCCGGGTCGGCCGAACAGCCGAGCATGTAGGTCAGGAACATCTGCCGATACGAGTGCATCCAGGAGAGGTCCCCCTCGAGGTCCATCTGCGCCGGCGCCTGAACGTAGATCAGGGCGTCGGTGGCGTCCTGGACCGAGATCTGAGTGATGCGCAGGGGATAGATGCACTCGCGCGAGGCGAAGGTGAAGCGCGTGGGGGTGACTTCGCCGGTGTACGATCCGCCGGCCGACTTCTTCATCTGCTTGGGGTCGATCTTCATCACCGTGAACAACCACTTCTTGGAGATGTAGTGGTTGAGAGCCGCCTCGTCGCCGCCGTAGTGATACTGGTTCTGCTTCAACCACTCGTAGAGCCCGTCGGGGGTCTCGGCGGTGATGATCTTGTAGTCGAGGGAGCCGACCACGCCGGCCTCGAGCACGCGCACGCCGAGCGATTCGGGCTGCCCGCCGCCGGGCATTCCGCCGTCCTGAGAGGCGCGTTTCTCCAGCTCCCGCATCATTCGTTCGTACGTCTCGATCGCCTGGGGCAGCGGCAACAGGATGGTGTAGATGGCGAGGTCCTTGAAGAAATCGCGCGGCATCTCATCCAGCTTGGGCTGGGACGGGGTCGGGATGACCATGCCGAATTCGAGCGCGTTGCCCTCGAACTTGGGCTGCACGGTGAACGATTCGATGCCTTCGTCCGGGCGCCACTGGATGAAGGCCTTCTGGCCAGGTTGCAGGATGTCCTTCTCCTGGGCGGCGAAGTAGCAGCAGGCGGCATCGGCCGTCCGCGGGTCGCGACCGGGCGCGGCGACCAGGGCCAGGATGGGCAGAACGAGCAACCAGCGCAGGATGCGGGAACGCAGGGTCATGGACGGTCCTCCTCACGGAACCGGACCAGGGTAGCGAAACCGCACGACCGCAGCAAGCAGGGCGCGTCATCGCCGTCATTGATCCCGCGGCACGCGGCTGCGTGGGGTCCCGGCGCGACGGCACCTTCATCCCCGAGGTCCAGGGAAGCCGTAACTCGAGGTGCCTCGTCTCCGCGCCGCGGCGAGCCGAACGTCTCCCCCGGCCGGCCTTGCCCGAGGAACTTGCATCGGCGGACACCGTCGAGACGAGCCTGGTGCGGAGCGATGCCGATCAGAGCCCTCGCCCGCCCGCTCCCTGCGGACCGGGCTCCGGTCCCGCGGTCTTTTCCTCGGGCGTGAAGTCCTCCCCCGGATTCACGTACCGGTCGCTCTCGATGCGGTATTGTCGGTCGTGGAGTTGCCGGTAGCGGCCGTTCTGTTCATAAAGCTGGGCATGCGAGCCGCGCTCGACGATCACCCCGCCCTCCAGCACCAGGATCTGGTCGGCCGAGCGGATCGTCGACAGCCGGTGCGCGATCACGAAAGTCGTACGCCGCAGGCGCAGGGCGCGCAGCCCGTCCTGGATCATTCCCTCGCTCTCGCTGTCCAGGCTCGAGGTCGCCTCGTCGAGGATCAGGATGCGCGGTCGTGCCAGCAAGGCGCGGGCGATCGCGATGCGCTGGCGCTGTCCCCCCGACAGCTTGATCCCGCGCTCGCCCACGACCGTGTCGTACTTCTTCTCGAAGCCCTCGGCAAACTCGTCGCAGTGCGCCGTGCGCGCCGCCTCGCGCATCTCCTCCGGGGTCGCGTCGGGGCGCGAGAATCGTATGTTCTCGGCGATCGTGCCGTCGAACAGGAAGCTCTCTTGCAGGACCACGCCGAGGTGCGCGCGGAATTCCCGCAATTTCATCGTCGCCAGGTCCCGGCCGTCCACCCGGACGATGCCCGCGGTGGGTCGGTGAAAGGCCATGACCAGCCCGACCAACGTGCTCTTCCCCGAGCCGCTCGATCCGACCAGCGCGGTCGTGGTCCCCGCCGCGGCCGTGAACGTCACGCCGCGCAGCACCGGCTTTCCCGCCTCGTACTCGAAGTCCACCCCCTCGAAGGCGACCTCGCCGCGCAGTTCCGTGCAGGGCGTGCGCGCGGCGTCCTCCGCGTCCTCCAGGGCCATGCCGCGGATCTCCTGGATGCGGTCGAGCCCGGCAAACGCCTCCGTGATCTGCGTGCCGATCGAGGCGATCTGCACCACCGGGACCGCCAGCAGCCCGGTGAAGACGAGGTACAGGACGAAATCGCCCAGGGACAGGCGTCCGTGGATCAGCGAGTCGCCGCCGAACACGATCATCAGGACCCCGATCACCCCGACGATGACCGTCGAGATCGCGGTGACCCCGGAGACCCCGGTGATCGTCTTCCGGATGTTGTCGAACAGCTGGTCGACCCCTTCGGCGAACACCCGCGCTTCCCGCTGCTCGGCGACGTAGGCCTTGACCACCCGGATGCCGCCGAGCGACTCGGCGAGCCGCCCGGTGATCTCCGCGCTGATCTTGCCGCGGAGCCGGAACAGCGGGCGCAGGCGGGTGAAGGCCACCACCATGCAGGCGGCGAAGGCGGAGAGCGCGAGCAGGATCACCGCGGTGAGCCTGACGTCGAGGTAGAACAGCACGACGAGCGCGAGGATCGCGGTGACCACGCTGCCGACGAGCTGGACGATGCCGTTGCCGACCAGGTTGCGGATCCCTTCCGCGTCGGTCATGATCCGCGAAATCAGGACGCCGGTCTTGGTCGAATCGAAGTAGCGCACCGGCAGGCGGGTGACGTGGGCCTGCACGGTTTTGCGCAGGTCGTTGATCGCCCGCTGCGCGGCGACGCCGAGGATCTGGGACAGCGAGAAGGATGTGATCGCCTGCACCAGGGTCGCCCCGGCGGCGGCGAGCGCCAGCGGCCACAGCAGGTCGGTCCGGTGCCCGGCCACCACCCCGTCGACGAGGTACTTGGAGCTCGCGGGCAGGACCAGGCCGGCGCAACGGTTCACCAGCATCAGCAAGAGTCCGAGCCCGAGCCGGGCCCGGTGCGCGACGAGCAACTCGCGCGTTTCGGCGAGGATCCGTCCCAGGGGCGGACGCGGTCGCGGAGCGTCGCTCACACGCGCATCCAGTCCGCCTGCCAGTCCTTGACCTTGCGCTTGATCTCGTCGCGGCTGCGGGTTCCCTGGGCGAGGACTTCTCCGACCAGCGCGGGCAGCTCGGCGTCGCTCGCGAAGCGCAGGGCAATGAGCTGGCCGGTCTCGAGGCGCGCGATGTCGGCGCGGCGCTCGGGGGGAAGCACCTGTTCCAGGCGGACGCGCATTTCGAGGCGGATGATGCGGTCCTGCAGCCGGAGCGAGTTCCGCCGCAGGAGGCTCCAGAACACGACGAGGGCGATGCCCGGGAGAATCGCCCACGCCGAGTCGAGCCCGGGGGCACGGAACAGGTTGACGACGCGCACGAGCGCGTCGATGGCGAGGACGGCGCCCGCGGCCACGAAGGGAACGGGCATCAGGACGTGATTGGCGTAGTTCTGCGTCGGCCGGGTAGCATCGGACATTCGGCGAATCCTCCAAAGGACGCGGATTCTAGGTCACGGGTACGGAGGATGCAATCTTCGGGTGAGGGAGCGTATTCCCCTGCGACCCGGGCGTGCAATTCGCGCCGCCGCGATCGGCCGCGAGCGCGAGGCTTGAACGGAGGATTCGCTGCTGCGGCGCAACGCACGCCGGAAGGCGCAGATGCGCTACTGCATCAACTCGGCGAGCCGGGAGTTCAAGAAGGGGGAGAACCGGGCGAACCCGCGGGCCTAGATCCCGCACTCGTTCCAGAACTCCGCCGGTGGCGCTGACCAATTTCCAAGTGGCGCTGACCAATTTCCAGGTGGCGCTGACCAATTTCCAAGTGGCGCTGACCGATTTCCAGGCGACATCGGCCAGTTTCCACAGGCCGTCGGGCGATCTCCAAGCACGTCGGGCCGAATTCCAGGCCACCCCGGCCGATTTCCAGACCTGCGCCTTACCCGCCGCAACGAGCACGGGCGCATCGCATCATCCGGTTCTCGCCGGCCTCGCCCCGTTCCGCAGGGTCGCGCGATGAGCCGACGACTTCCGACCCGGGCGTCGAACCTCCCTCCCTCGTTCGCGTTCGCGCCGTCGGTTCACGGATGCCCGCGCCCTACTTCCCCCGCCCCTCCCACCACCGCCGCCAGGCCGCGGCCTGCGCCGCGCGCGTCCCGTCGTCGGCTTCCGCATCGAACGGCAGGCTTTCCCCCGTCGCCTTCTTCAGCGCCTCGCCCGCCTTTTTGCGCACGAACGGATCGCTGTCCTCCAGCACGGTGAGCAGCACCGGCACCGCCTCCGGCCGGGAGATCTCTCCGAGCGCGGTCGCCACATAAGCCCGCTGCGGCCAGTCGGTGGTCTTGAGCGCCTCCTGCAGCGCCGGGATCCGCGCCGCGTCCTTGAGCACGCCGCAGGCCTTGATCGCGAGCTTGCGCACCTCCGCGTCCCGGTCCTTCAGGCTGGCGTCGAGGAACTCCCACGTCACCTTGTCCCGGTGCTCGAGCAGTGCGGCCAGCGACGCCGCGCGCACCCGCGGCTCCACGTCGCGCACCATCCGGCGCAGCGTGTCCAGGTGCTTCTCCTCGCCCAGCGCGGCGAGGCTCGAGAAGGCGATCACGCTGATCGCGGGATTTCCCTCCGCGGCGATCCGCTCGAGCCGCGGGACTTCCGCAGGGCCGCCGAGCTTGCCCACGGCCCAGACCGCGGCGAGCCGGACTTCGGCGACCGGGTCGTCGAGCTTCTCGAGGACGTGGGGCAGCTGCTCGCGGTCGCCGCGCTCGCCCAGGCCGTAGAGGGCCTCCATCCGTTTGGTCGTGTCGTCGCTCGCGAGGTCGGCGAGCTGGCCCTCGAGCTTGGGGATCATGCGTTTCGGTTCCCCCGGGCGCTTGGGGGGCGTGAGGCCCATCTTGTTCAGGCGCGCGACGTTCTCCTGGTAGAGCGCCTTGGCGCCGCGGTCCTCCGGGTTCTTCGCCAGCGCCTCTTGATAGACGCCCGCAGCTTCGACCCACTGGCCTTCCATTTCGAGGGTGTAGCCGAGGAGCGCATAGCGCGCCCCTTCGCTCCAGCATTCGATCCGGCCCGCGTAGTAGTCGCGCTGCCTGGCGTCGGCCGCGAGGTACTGTACCGCGGAGCCGCGCAGCGCGAGCAGCTTCCGCATGGTGACCGGGAAGGCATCGCGCACCGACTCGCCGGCGCCGAAGTACTCGAGCGTGGGGCGGTCGTCGGTCACCACGGAGGCTCCGGCGACGAACGACGCGTAGCCGCGGGCATCCAGCAGCAGGCCCGCGAGCACCGCCGGGACGCCGCCGAGGCCCTCCTCGGCGAGGTGGGCGAGGACGCGCGGGGACTGCTCGAGCCGGTCGGCGAGCGCGGCGTAATCGATGGCGAGCGGCCGCATGGTCCCGATCGCGATCGCGGAGCTGCGGAAGTACCACAGCGTGGCGTCGGGGAAGACGTCCCGGAACGTCGCGAGCATCTGCCGATAGTGCTCGGGCCGGGTGCCGTGGAGCGGCATCCACTGGCAGACCACGCCGCTCGGGGAAAGCCGCTCGCGGCACGCCGCGTAGAAATCGCGCGAGTATAGGTTGACCGCGCCGGCGAGGTAGGGCAGGGGCGGCTCCGCGGTGATCACGTCGTAGTCGGACTCGGTGCCGAGCAGGTGGTTGCGGCCGTCCTCGCGGAAGATGCGGACTTCCGGGTGGGAGACTTTGCCGGAGGCGACGCCCTGGTTGACGCGGTCGAAGTAAACCGCGGCACGCAGCACCTCGGGGGAGATCTCGACGATATCGAGCGTGTCGAACGGGTGGAGGGAGAGGGAGCCGGCGGTGGTGCCGGTGCCGAAGCCGACCACGAGGGCGCGGCGGCGCTCCGGCGCGAGCAGCGCGGGGAGGTGGCCGAGCATGCGCATGTAGGCGTAGTCGGGGGAGACGCCGGCGACGAGGAAGGAGTCGGTGTAGAGGAACCGGCGCGGCTCGCTGCCTTGGACTTTCTGCTCGACCACGGTGGCGGCGACGGTCGGGCCTTCCTCGTGATAGAGCACGCGCTGGCCGGCGCGGAAGCGGTTGCCGAAGAGGGCGGTGCGGGCCGCGGGGGTGTCCTGGGCGGCCCAGGTCCAGAAGCCGAAGACGACGGCGGCGGCGATAAAGACGTTGCCCGCGGAGAGCGCGCGCGACCGGCCGCCGATGAGCCAAGCGCCGAGCAGGAGGGGCACGGCGGAGACCGCGACCAGGGCGGCGGCGAGGGTGCCGAGGACGGGGAGGAGGAGGTACATGGCCACCGGCGGGCCGAGGATCGCGCCGAAGGTGTTGGCGGCGTAGATCCGGCCCGAAGACTCGCCGAGGGTGGCGTCGCTCCGGTCGGCGGCGCAGCGTAACAATAGAGGGAAGATGGCGCCGAGGCAGAGGGTGGGCGCGGCCATGACCGCGGCGGAGGAGGAGAAGAGCCAGCGGACGTAGCCCCACCAGTCCTCGCCGCCGAACGCGGCGGAGTGGACTCCGCTGAACGCCGCTCCGAGGGAGCGGAAGGCGAGGAGGGAGAGGCAGCCGGCGAGCCCGGCGGCGACGAGCAGGCCGCCGAGGAGGCGCGAGCGGTGGCGGAGGGCGTCGGCGAGGAGGCCGCCGGCGAGGCCGCCGAGGGCGATGCCGGCGAGGAAGACCGCGAGCATGGCGGAGAAGGCGTAGGTGATGCTGGCGAAGAACATGGCGAGGAGGCGGGTGCAGAGGACTTCGAAGGCGAGGCCGGCGAAGCCCGCGATCGCGGCCGCGAGGAGGAGCATGGGGAGAGCGGGGGAGTCGGCGGCGGCTGGGAGGTCGGCGGAGTCCGCGGTCGCCGCGGGGTCGGCGCCGGGCGGGGAAGCCGTGGCCGCCGCGGGCGCGGGCGCCGGGACGGGTTCAGAAGCCGCTCGGGCCGCGGGCTCGGGCGCACGTGCGCCAATCGGGTCCGCGACGGCGGGGGCGGCGGCCTCGGCAATCGCGGGCCGGTCGTGGCCGCGGGCGAGGGCGAGGGCCGCGACCCCGGCGGCGATCCCGAGGAACGCGGCGGCGCTCGCGGACGCGGCGGTGCCCAGGCTGCCGAGCAGGACGAAGCCGGCGGCGAGCGTGCCCACGACGGCGCCCGCGGTGTTGATGCCGTAGAGCAGGCCGGCGCGGCGTCCCGCAGCAGGGCCGCGCGGGACGACGGCGGAGGCGAGGGCGGGGAAGGTCCCGCCGAGGAGGAAGGTGGGGACGGCGAGCGCCGCGAGGGCGAAGACGAACCGGACCACGGTGAGCGTCACCACGGCGCCTTCGGCTTGCCGGTAGAGGGAAGCGTAGACGCCGGTGAGGGCGTCGACGAGGAAGGGGACCGCGAGGGCGGCGAGACCGGCGCCGATCTCGAGCTTGCCGTAGAGGGCGAGCGGGTTGCGCGAGCGATCGGCGGCGCGGCCCAGGAGCAGGCTGCCTGCGGCGAGGCCGCCCATGTAGGCGGAGAGCACCGCGGTGACGGCGTAGGACGAATGGCCGGTGAGGCGGCCGAGCATGCGGACCCAGGCGACCTCGTACACCAGGGCGGACACGCCCGAGACGAAGAAGAGCGCGAGCACGGGGACCAGCGGGGGGGGGACGCCGCCCGCCGGGGAACCTGCCGGCGCGGGGCCGGCGACCGGGGACCCGGTGGACGCGGACCCGGCGGCGCGCGCGACCTCGGCCGCGGGAGCGACGGGGGCGGGGTCGGTCGACGGCGGGGGCGATTCGGGCATGGCGGATCCTTCGCAGCCTCGGCGGATCGGGGGCGTATCCTAGGGGAAGACGCATAGCGGGGCAACAAGGATCGAATGGAATCGGCGAGCCGCCGTGCCCCGTGGACCGTGACCGGGGCTGTGGCGGAGTTTCGCTTCTCCTCCCGGGGTGATATTGCTAACTTGACTTGGTACCGTACATTCGAGGCGACCGTCATGATGAATCACCGTTTCGGGCTGCGCGGCCGACCTGGAGTTGCGCTGTCCGAGAACATCACCGTCGTCCTGTTGATGATCTTCGTCGGCGTGGGGCTGGTGACTGTCTTCGGGCAGAACATCGCGCGACGGTTCCAGGGCGTGACCACGGGTCTCGACGAAGGCAAGCCGATCGCCAAGACCGCACTCACGGGCCCGCAGAACCGTGCAGAAATCGGCGCACCGGGAAATGCGCCGGTCGTGAGCGGCCCGCTTCCCGCCGTGGCCGCCCCGGCGAATGCCGCGGCGGGGGCCAATCCGGGGTATGGCGGCGCGAATGCGCGCACGCCCGACCGCACCGAGGCGAATTCGGGAATCACGCTCGCCAATCCACGGGGTTGGGACCCCCGGGCCATGCTCGCGGGAATGACGCAGATCGACCAGAATCTGGTCCATACGACCAACTTCGACCCCATGCGCTGCGCCTGCGCGAGCGCACTCGCCAGCCGGATCATGTCCGGTCCGGACGCGGTCGACCGAATGTTGGCGGACCTGATGCTGAGAGCGCAGAACGGCACGCTTCCCAACTCGTCCGCCGGCCCGCCCCCGATGATCGGCGGGATGCCCCGGGACCAGTACATCGCTCAACTGGGCACCCTGAGGGACCGGCTGGCGGGCCAGGCACTGAACCACGCCGATCTCGGGCTGATGCAGGATTTGCTCTATCGGGGTCACAGCATCGTCCCGGGCGTGCAGGGCACCTACTTTTACACCGGCGGCGGGGCCCAGAACTACCAGCAGATCATGACGCTCGGGAACGGCGTGGATCCTGCAGGCGCCACGATCGGCGCCCCGAACGCCGGCAACAACCAGGCCACTACCGTGAATCAAGCCCAGTTGGCGACCAACATGACCAACCTGACGCCCGGCGAGTCCATGACTCTCGGGATCGGCGCACCCGGCCACTTCATCGTCGTGGGCCGGGACAACCAGGGGCGGCCCTACCTGTACGATCCCTGGCCCTTCGTCGGTACGGGGGGAAATCCGGCGCCTCCCCAGCTCACCTATGACCCTGCCGTTCTCGATTGGTACATGAACAACCAGATGCCCCCAGGGGGATTCATCCAGTACAGCCCCGTGAGACATTGATCCGACGGAGTATGAGAAGATGTTGCGCACCTTGGTCGTCGCTGGACTGATGCTCTACTTCAGCCGCGGAGCATTCGCTGCGGAGTCCGTCGAGCTGGTCCAATACCCGGCCCTGGGCGGACAGACGCTGTCCTACAGGATCGCGGGGGACGCCAACGCGGCCGACCCCGAGGCCCCTGGAAACGGCAACTCTTGCGCGGAGCCGGGGGAGATTCTCCGCCTGGTGGTGCTCTTGCGCAACGTCGGCAAGACCGACCTGGAAGGCGTCACTTTGACGCTCCGGGTAAAGGACTCCCAGGCGGCGACGTGGGCGCATTTCCTGCAGGCGGAGCACGATTACGGGGCGCTCGCGGCCGGTGCGGTCACGTCACTGGCCGCGCCTCATTCGCACATCTTGGAGATCGCTCCATCCGCGCCCGCGCCGGGCGTCCTCGAGCTGGAGTGCCTGGCGACTTGGAAGGGTGGCCCCGCCCAGCCCGTCCGCGCGGCCCTCTCCATTCCCGTCCGCCGCGTACCGACCGTGGACTTGCAGATCGGGCAGGCAGCGCCGTTGGCTCCGGGCGATCCGTGCGAGTTCGCAGTCTCCCTGCCCAAAGAGCGGCGGGCCGGGCTGTCCCGAGTGCGGGTGCTGCCGCTTCCCGAGGACTTCGAAGTCAGGATCAGTCCGGCATCGCTCGAGGATCTGGAGACGACGGACGGAGGCACGTTCCGGTGCGAAGCCGCGCCGATTCTGATCGCGCAAGAATCGACCGTGACGCTTGCGGTCTCCGCGACCTGCGACGGGGCCCTGTACCGCTGGCGCAAGACGGTCGCGGTCCCCCTACGTCCGAAGGAACCGCGAGCGGATCTCTACCTCTGGACGCTGGCCGATGTCTTCATCGAACAGTTCGGTCGGCCCATGACGCGACCCCATCCTCCGGCCGGGGGGCCTGCGAAGGGGGGCAAGTTCCCGGTTCCGGATCGGTCGTACAAGATCGAGGTCGTCAGTCGGCGGCCCGCGACCGTCCCGCCCCCACTCGAGATTCGCCAGGGGGAAGGCGACGCGGGCCGGATCGTCGCTCCCGGGTACGAAGTCAAGCTGGGCGATGGGCCGTTGTACTTCGGCTGGAAAACCACGACCCGGCACGGCTGGAGCATCCGGGTTTCCATCCGCGAAGACTCCTTGGTGTTCGAGCTGTCTCCGGTACCCGCCGACATGGTGTACATCCCTGAAGGCAAGTTCGAGATGGGGACCGACGAACCCGATGCGGGTAGCGCGGCGCCCCGGCACGCCCCGCTGATCGGCGAGTTCGGCATGGACGTCTACGAGGTCGCGCGTGGTCAGTACGCCGCCTTTCTCGCGGACCCGGCGGCGAAGTCCCACGCGCACTGCCACGGACTCGAGCACGCCCTCGCCCCGGATAAGGACCACACTCCGCTGGGCTGGAATCCAGCATGGAACTGCATGACGCTGAATGCCGACGAATGGTCGATCCCCGTCACGGGGGTGGACTGGTTCGATGCGTATGCCTATGCGAACTGGGCCGGAAAGAGGCTTCCGACCGAGGCGCAGTGGGAGCGCGCGGCCGCAGGACCGGGGCGGCCAAACCCCTATCCCTGGGGGGCCGAGGCCGATCTCCAGAACCTGTCCAATGTCGGCCGCATCCGTCCCGGACCGATGAAGGTGGGGCAGTGTTTCCGGGATCGAACCCCGGAGGGGATCTTCGACCTGGGTGGGAACGTCGCCGAGTGGTGCCAGGACTGGTACGGCCAGGACTACTATGCCTCGTCGCCGGCGGTGGATCCCCAGGGGCCGGACGCGGGGGTGTTGAACCGGGTGATTCGCGGCGCCTCGTGGGACATGTACGGACAACGGTGCCGATGTCATGCTCGCGATTCGGCGGACCCGCTCCTGCGGTTCCCCTTCGTCGGGTTCCGCTGCGTGGTGACCCCGGCGAAATGACCCAGCGCGGGCGATCTTGTCCAGTCCCGCCGGGATGTCGAGGCCTTTGGCCACTGCGGCCTTCGCCCGGTTCGCGATCGTGCGCCGCCAGATTTTCGCTTTCGCCAGGGCCTCGCCCTGGTCCAGCGTCAGGTCGGCCGACTCGGCCTCCACGATGTCGCGGTCGGGGGTCGCCTCCTTCAGCTTCGCGAGAGCCGCGTCCACCTCGACCAGGAACGGCTCACCGATCGGATCCACGTCTGGAGCGTTCGCCCTGGGACGCCGGGACGGGACGGGATGGTCCTTCCCGTCGGTGCGCGTGCGAGATACAATCGCAGTGGCGAATCTCTCCAGGTCGGAGCGCTCGGCGATGGCTTCTCCCTTCCCGGGGATGAACCCGTACCTCGAACGGGAGGAGGTCTGGCAGGACTTCCACCAGAGTTTCATCCCGCTCGCCCGCGAGGTCCTGAGTGCGCAGGTCCGGCCGGGCTACATCGTGAAGGTCGAAGAGCAGATCTTCATCTACGAGGTCGAGCCGGAGCAGCGACGACTGCTCGGCCGGGCGAATGTCTCCGTCTCCGGTGCGGTGGGGTGGGCGGCCCCCGAGCCAGGCGTCGCCGTGCAGGAGGCGCCCGCCTATGGCCGGCTCCCGGCGCTCCTGGACGTCGAGCGCCATGCGTACGTGGAGATCCGGGATCGACAGAAGCGGGACCTGGTCACGGTTCTCGAACTCTTGAGTCCGTCCAACAAACGGCCGGGGGCGGATCGAGAACAGTACCTTGCGAAGCGCCGCCAGCTCTTGTCGAGCCCCGTCCACCTGGTCGAGATCGATCTGCTGCGCGGAGGGCCCCGGCTCCCGGTCGACGGACTGCCAGGCTGCGATTATTGTGCGCTGGTGAGCCGCGCCCAGGACCGCCCCCGCGTGGCGCTTTGGCCTGTGCTCCTGCGCGACCGCTTGCCCGCCGTCCCCATCCCCCTCCGCTCCCCCGACGGGCCGGCCCAGTTGGACCTCCAGGGCCTGCTGGATCGGCTCTACGACTCCGCCGGGTACGAGGACTATCTGTACGACGGCCTGCCCCAACCGCCCCTGTCCGCGTTGGATGCCGCGTGGGCGGAGGGCCTGACCAGGCGAACGCCGTAGTCAAATCGGGCGGGACCCGGCTCCTCGGCCCTCCGAGGTGCGCGTCGTCCGGCCTTTCCTCCGGCGGCGAAGTCGGCAGGCTATTCGGGAAGGGCCCGAACGCAGCGGAAGCCGAGGTCCGACCGGCGCGCGCGCGGGTCTGCCGCACCGCGGGAGATGCCGATCGGCCCCGTGACTCCCCGGTCCCACGCGCCGCCCCGCACCACCCGGCGGGCGCCCTTCGCCGGTCCCTGCGGATTCGTTTCCTCCGCGGGGGACTCGGCCGCGGAGTCCGCCCAATCGCTGCACCACTCGAGCACGTTTCCCCCCAGGTCCCACGCGCCCTCGGCGCTCCGGTCCTGGAACCAGGTCCCCACCGGCGCGGGACCCGGATGCCGATCGGCGACGTTCGCTCGCCTCGCCAGGTCCCAGTCGTTGCCCCAGGGAAACGCGCGGCGGTCGAGAGCGCAAGCCGCGCGTTCCCATTCGGCCTCCGTCGGCAAGCGCTGGTCGGCCCACGCGGCGTAGGCGCGCGCGTCGAACCAGTCCACTCCGACCACGGGCAGTCCCGACTCCCCGGGTCCCGGCGGTCCCGCCCATCCGGCGGGAGCATGGTCCTTGCCCGCGGGCTCGTCCGAAGGGCAGCGTGCGTGCGTGCGGCTCTCGGGGGCGGCGAGGAACCCGGCATAGTCGGCGCGGGTGACTTCGAACGCATCGATCCCGAAGTCGTCCAGCACCACCGGGTGCGCGGTCAGACCCACACGCAGGCCGCCCGCATCCTGTCCCATGGTGAAGCGGCCGCCGGGGACGAACACCATCGCCGGGGGGACGCGGGCGATCTCGAGGGCGACTTCCTCCCTGCCGATCCGGAGCCAGGCGCTCCATCCCCGCGGCGCTTCGGCGGACCAGCGGAGCGCGAGCGGTCCCGCTCCGGGGATGACGCGCTCGCCGTCGGCCAGGCGCCGCTCCCCCTGCCGGATCTCGATCTCGGGCACGCTGCTCTCACGAGGCGCGCGAACCAGGATGTGGAGGATGCGGGGGACCGGCGAGCACGGCACCGACCACTCGCGCGGATCGCCTTCAGGGAGCGGCAGGGGCCGACCTTGAATCTCGACCCGGAG
>Ga0209514_10005047_pt1 | contig 17212 bp, 11 predicted proteins | sample Subgrocontami58m_FD_187452 | JGI IMG/M metagenome (GOLD analysis project Ga0209514, IMG submission 187452) | Subsurface groundwater microbial communities from S. Glens Falls, New York, USA - GMW37 contaminated, 5.8 m (SPAdes) (version 3) | ecosystem: Environmental > Aquatic > Deep subsurface >...
TTGCACGGATTGTCCAACGGCAGAAGGTGTGATTCCTCGCAAGCACGACGCTCGCAGAATCTTGCTGCGCCGCGAAGAATCTCACGGATAGTAGAACAGGATACCCCCACCCGTCGCCGCGAGCAATTCCGGGATTCCGGGAACGCGCCGAGGGTCGGGGGGGACGGCGCCGCTTGTTGGCGCGGGCAGCAGCGGGTAGAGTCGTCGCCGTGGGCGGCGGACGGGGCGGTTCGGTCGCCGCTCATGGAGTCGCTTCGTATCCGGAGGCTCGAGTCATGGCGGACCGAAGCTGCAGCCATGGGAGAAACTGGGCCTGTGCATGGCGCGCCACTGGAAGCCCGGCGCATCGGGCCGTCTCGACTTCGGGTACACCGGGTACCAGCGAGTCGTGCTCGTCCTCGACGGGACGGAGGCCGCGTACGAGTTCCGCGACTACCGCAGGGAGCGGGTCTTCGGCAGGTTTCTCAGCGGCGACCGGGTGTTTCGCATGAAGGAGATCCTCCGCACGAGGTATGCCAACTACGACGGCAAGGCCACGGGATCGGATCTCGTCGTGGAGGTCGCCGACTTCGTCTGCTGTACCGACATCATGGATCGGCTCCGGCGAAAGGGGCCGTTCCCGCTGGGGCCGTGCGGTCGCGGCCCGCACGTTCAGGACATGGAGTTCTCCGCGTCCGCCAGCGGGGCCGTTTACAACACGACCGTCTGGACGGACGACTCCGTGCGCGGCGAGTTCGATTTCGAGAAGCAGTGCGGGATCTGGGAACGGGAGCACTATGCGGATACGCTGAGCCGATCTCCGCGGCGGGCGGCGCAGCGGGCGGGCCGCGCGGTGCACGGTTGGGGCCGGGTCGCCGCGTCCGCTCGCGCCTACTTCTTCACGCCCACGTCTTCGGGCTTCAGCAGGATCACCGTGCAGGCGTCGTCGGCCGTCTGGAGGAAGCGCAGGGGCTTGCGCAGGAGGTCGATGACCTTCTTGCCGTTGATCGCGGCGTCGTCGAGCGGCGATAGCCCGCCCTTGATCAAGTTCTTCTTCAGGTTCTCGTCGCCGCTGCCGCCGGACCCGCCCTGCGCATCGATGCCCGGGGCCGAGCACTCCACGGAAATCCCCGCCGGGCGCCCTGACCCGGCTCCCAGGTGGCGATCAGGACGAACCGGATCGCCTTGGTCTCGCCCAAGGCCTGTTCCTCGACGCGGAGCGACCGCTTCCCCTCTGGGGCCAGGACATCCGCGCCTCCAGGGCGAATGCGCCGGCATGAAAGCGGATGGCGTCTCCCGGCTTGAGGCCCTCGAGCTTGCAGGGACTGCCGGGCTTCGCGGGCACGCTCTCCTCCTTGCCGTCGGCGCGTACGATCGTGGCGCCGGCCTCGGCGAGCGCTTCCTTGGGGATCCAGGCATCCAGCGCCTTGCTCTGCAGCACCACGTCGGTGCCTTTGTCGTTCCGCACGCCGAGTTCGAACGGGGACGGATCCTCGGGTTTCGCTTCGCCTTCGGCGAGAGCCACGTTGGAAGACAGGATCAGCACCATCGCAGTCAGGAACCGCATGTCGGACCTCCCGGGCAAAGGGGATCGATAGCGGCGCGAGCATACCAGGAGCCGGGGGCCGGGGGCGGCCGGGAAGCGATTGGCGCGAATCGGTGGGTCGGGCCGATGGCGTCTGCAGATCGAGGCGCCACTACCGACCCGCCCCGGCCACCGCTTCCAGCACCGCGGCCACGTCCCGCGCCATGCGCTCGATGCCGAAGCGCTGCAGCACGGCCTCCCGACCGCGCCGGCCCAGTTCGCGCGCCCGGGCCGGATCGGCGAGGAGGCCGGCGATCGCGCCGGCCAGCGCCTCGGGGTCGTCCGGGTCGCACAGGATACCCCCACCCGTCGCCGCGAGCAATTCCGGGAACGCGCCGTCGCGCGGCAGCACCACCGGCACCGCGCAGGCCAGGGCTTCCAGCACGTATCGCCCGAAGGAATCGCCGCGCGCGGGCACCGACAGCACCGTGAGCCCCCGCAGGAAGGCGGCCTTCTCCGCGCGCGACAGGTTCGGCCGCCACTCCACGGAAGCCGCCAACCCCGCCGCCTCCAGGCCCCGCTTCACCCCAGCCACCCAGGGCTCGTCCGCGCGCGTACACGCCCCCGCGATCGCCAACCGCGCCTCCGGGACCGCCCCCGACTTTCGCAAGCAGACGAAGGCCTCGGCCAGGCGGTCCAGCCCCTTGTCCGGGATCATGCGGGCGAGATACCCGACGACCGGGGGGCGCGGGACGTCGCCGGCGGGGACGAGATCGTCGGTCCGGATGCCGTTCGGCACGACGTGGATCCGCTCCGCGGGCAAGGCCAGCCGGGCGCTCATGCGCCCGCCGTACCACGCGCTCGCGGCCACGAAGGCCGCCACGTCCCGCGCGCGCTCCGCCAGCGTGCGCCACGCTGCCGCCGCGAAGGGCTCCGGCAACGCATCGAGGAACCGGTCCTCCCCTTGCAGAAAGCACACCACGGGCGCCCCCAGCCCCGCCGCCAGACGACGGGCCAGGCCCACGAGCAACCCATTGGACAGGCAGACGACGTCCGCCCTCCGATGCGCCCGGAGCTCCTCCTCCAGCCGCGCCAGGCCGCCGGCCTGGCAGCCTTCCTCACCGCGCAGCAGCGACACGGTCAGGTCGCCCAGCTCGGCGGGCTGCGTGGTCCCGCTGCGCCCGGCCGCCCAGCGCAGCAGCCAGTCGGCGTCGAGCCGGCGCTCCAGCCAGCGCGGCGGTGCGCGCAGCTTCGGCCAGCGCTGCCGCATCCAGAGGCGGACCGCCCCCATCCGGACGCGCGCGCCCGGGGCAGCGTCGGTCCCATCGGTGACGAAGGGCAGGTAGAGCGGGACCATCTCGACTTCGTGACCGAGGCGGCGCAATCGGTCCACCAGGTCGTGGTCGCGCAGGCACGTCCCGCAGTGGAATCCCCCCGTGCCCGGCGTCAACTGGACGATCCTCACGGCTGGCGTCCGAAAGCGTGCACCTGCCCGCTTTCCGAGCCCACGACCACCCGTCCGGCGGCGACCGCGGGAGAGCCGGAGATCGCCCCGCCGACGTCCCAGGACCACAGCTCCCGACCGTCCGCGAGCGCCAGGACGTAGAGCCGGCCGTCCGCCGAGCCGACCACCACCCGTTCGCCGCAAACCACCGGAGACGAGTCCACGCGCCCGCCGGTGGCGAAGCTCCACCGCTCATGGCCGGTGGTCCGGTCGAGGCAGTACACGCGCCGATCGCGGGCGCCGAAGAGGACGCGCTCGCCGTCACCGGCCAGGGCGGGTGAGGAAAAGACGGGGTCTTCCCCCGCCCAGGCCCATACCGTGGCGCCACGCTCGAGGTCCACGCAGAGCAGCCCGTCTCCGTAGTGGCCCACCCAGGCGCGCCCGACCGCCAGTGCGGCGGAGCCCGCGATGGGCGACTCGTCCGGCGTGGCGATCCGCAGCCGCTCCCGTCCGTCTTCGAGCCCGACGACGCGCAGCCAGCCGTCGCAGCCGCCGAACACGACGCGGCCATCCGCCACGGCGGCGCTCCCGTTGATGTAGCTCCCGGTCTTCGACGTCCACAGGGGCTTGCCGGTCGCCGCATCGACGCAATGCAGGGAGAAGTCGTAGCTGCCCACGAGGATCCGGGTCGGCCCGCCCCCGGATCCCGGCACGGCATTCGCCGAGCCCAGGATCTTGTCGCCCGTCCGGTAGGTCCAGCGCGGCGCGCCGGAAGCCGCATCGAGAGCGTACAGGAGCCCGTCCTCGGCGCCGAAGACGACGAGCCCCGCGACGAGCAGCGGCGACGCCTCGACGTTTCCCGCGGCGACGAAGTCCCACTGGAGGGCGCCTTCGTCGAGTCCGAGGCACGCCAATCGGCCGCCGCCGACGCCGACGTACACGCGCCCGCCCGCGATCGCCGGGGTCGACTTCACCGGCCCGCCGGCGTCGAACCGCCAGAGGGGAGCCAACTCGTCGGGCAGGGTCCCCGGAGCCCACCCCGTGAGGGCGGCATCGCCGCGAAACCTCGTCCACTCCGCGGCCGACGCGGTCGGGGAGATCGGGACCGGGGGTCGAACGTCCCGGCGCCTTGCGCCGTCCGGGGCGAGCCACCACCCGATCGCCGCCCCGGTCGCGAGCAACGCTACGGCCGCGGGAAGCGCGGTTCTCATCGGGCGCGCCGGCACCGTGCCCCCGTCATCGCACGTCCAAGCAGACCAGGTTGCCGTCCGTGTTGCGGCAGTAGATGCGACCGTTCGAGAGCACCGGCACCGTCCAGCACTGGCCCTCGAGCACCTGCGCGCTGGCCAGTTCCCGGCAGCCGGCGGGGTTCGCCTCCAGGATCTTCAGCGTGCCCTTGTCGCCCAGGAAGAGCAGCTTCCCCCCGGCGGCCGCGACCGACCCCGTGAGCTTCCGCTCGCTCCACTTGACCTCGCCGGTCCGGACCTCGATGCACTTGAGGTCGCCCTTCTTCACCGTGCCGTCGTTGCCGTAGAGATGACCGTCCAGCAGCACGCAGGCGTTGGTGTGGTTGCGCATCTCCTGGTTCTCCCACGCCACGGCCGGCTTGCCGCCCTGGATCTGGAGCATCACGCAGCCGTGGTCGTAGTCCGACGAAAGGAAGACGCGATCCCCGGCGACGACCGGGTCCGCCGAATTGACGTCGTACTTGGTCTCCCACGGGTGCCACCAAAGCTCGCGGCCGCTCTTGGGGTCCACGGCGGCGAGCCCCTTGGCGCAGAACAGGAGCACGCCGGCCTGCTTGCCGATCTCGAAGGGAACGGGGGAAGCGTAGCCCGCGGCCCCCTTGCCGGAAGTCCACAGGGTCTTGCCCGTGCGCTTGTCGAGAGCCATCCCCTTGGTGCCGGCATTGAGCACGAGCGCGTCGCCGATCACCAGAGGCGATCCGGCGAAATCCCATTTGGGGAGTGCTGCGCCGGGGTCGCGCGACACGTCTTTCTGCCAAAGCACGCTTCCCTTCCGAGCGTCGAGGGCGAAGAGATGCCCCTTGCGGCTGAGCGAGTAGACCACCTTGCCGTCGACCGATGGGGTGGCGCGCGGCCCCGGGTATTCCCGGTCGGTGCCGCACGGATAGTCGTGCCGCCACACGACGGCACCGGTATCCGCGCTCAGGCACCAGACCGTGTCCTGGGTCCCGTCGTTGCCCAGCGAGTAGACGAGCCCATCCGTTACGGCGACCGCGGAGTAGCCCCGGCCGATCTGCGCCCGCCAGGCCTGCTTCGGCCCCTCGGCGCCCCAGACCTTCCAGTCGGTCTCGGTGGAAACGCCGTCGCGCTTCGGTCCGCGCCATTGGTCCCAGTCCGCGGGGGCCGGCCGCGGGCCGAGGATGAAGGCGAGGCAGACGGCGAGGAGTCGCGGCAGGGCAGGGAACAGCGAGCGCGCTCGAAGGGTCATGTCCGGCCTCCTGGCGGAAGTTCGCGGCGGCGTGGGGTCACCGGTCCGGGGCGCAGAGCGCCGGAGGATCTTACCATCGCGAGGCCCGCCGCGCGCAAGAATCAGCCGCCGTCTCGCGCCGCGGGCAGCGCTACCGCCCGTCGCGCAAGATCTCCGCCGCGTTTCGCTTCCTGCGCCGCGCTTGCTTGCGTCATGACGCTCTCGTTTTCGGCGCTCGGGTGCGTCATCTTTCCTCCCGGATGCCCCCGGCCGGACTCCGAGGCGATGTGGCAAACCACAACCGGCGGAATTCACGGCGGCGCTGAAGCTCTCGCCGGACTCGGCGGAGGCGCACTACGACCTGGGGAGCCTGCACCGACAGGCGGGGCGGCTGGAGCCGGCGGAGGCGGAGTACCGGGCCGCGCTCGAGACCCAGTCTTCGCACGTGGAGGCGAACGGCGCTCTCGGGCTGATCCTGGCGTAGCGCGGGGACCTGGCCGGGGCGGAGCGGCACTTCCGGGCCGCGGTGAAGCAGGACGATCGGTCGGCGGCGTCGCACGTCCTGCTGGGCGGCGCGCTGGCGATGCAGGGGAAGCTGGCCGAAGCCCAGGCCGAGTACGAGCGGGCGCTCGACCTGGATCCCGAGCAGCGCGGGCCGGGGGAGGCGCTCTCCCCGGCCGACCCTTCGACCCTTCGACCTTGAGCTACCTGCGACGCGGGGATACAATCTGCCTTGCTTCCATGCATGCTTGCTGCGCTCGGCGGATACCGGAGGGCTCGCAAATTGACGCGGCGGCGGGGTGGTCAGCTCTCCTCCGGCGCACGGCGTCGCGCCGCCTCGCTCACCGAGGTCCTCCTTGCCGTCGGCGTGATCGCCCTGGTCGCAGCGTGCCTTGTCGCGATCGGGAGCCGTGTCCTCGCCCGCCGCGCCCGCGACGTCTCCCGCGCTCTCGACGGCCACGGCGTTCCCCCTTCCTCCGGCGCATCCTCCGCCACGGACCTGCCCGCGACCGCCGGTGCAGGCCCCGCCCCCTCCGCCTCCGGCGCCGGCGCGGATCCGCCCGACGACGGGGAGTGGTCGGATTCCGTTCTGCTCGGCGACGACGACGATGATGCCGGCTTCGAGGGGGACCAGCCGTCCGAAGGCAACCTCGCCCCCAAGGAGGTGGTCCGGCGGACCAAGGAGATGCAGGAGGATCTGTTCGGCGGGCTGCCGGTCCGCAGGAGGCGATCGAGCGAGAAGGAGGAGAAGAAGAAGGAGGAGGCGACGAAATACCGCACGAAGGTGGAGGAGTACCGGAAGCGCGCCCAGGCCGCCCGCGGACTCGAGGGTCCGAAGGACGAGCGGGCGGCGGCGGAACTGGATGCGGCGGCGGACCTGTGGGAGAGGAAGGCCAGGAAGGCGGAGGAGGAGGCCCGGCGCGCCGGCGAGCAGGCGCGCAATCTCGAGACGGAAGAGAAGGAGCGCGCCGAGGCCCGCAGCAGAAGGGCGGAACTCGGGGGATCGGCGGGCGCGCCCACGCAGCCGCCCGATCCCGCCGCCCGAAGACGCCAGGAGCAAGTGGCAGAGACCCACCGCAAGAAGGCGGCCGACTGGCGCAAGAAGCTCGAACAGGGGAAGGAGGGCTGGGCCAAGAACCGCGAAGTCAAGCTCGCGGCCGAAGACAAGATGCAGGAGGCCCAAGCCGAGTATGAGACGCTGGACAAGGAGTTCCAGAAAGCCACTGCGGCGAACGACCAGGCGAAGCTCAAGGAGGTCAGTCCGCGGCGCGGAGCCGCCGCCGTCAACCGGAATCGGCTCTCGGACAAGATGTGGGAGGCCAGGGTGAATTTCCGGGACTCCGAACGGAGAGTGGCCGCGGCCGAAGCCGAGCTTCGCGCGGCGGAGGCGGCGGCCGGGAAGGCGGAGCGGGAAGCCGGTTCGCCCGAGCCGGGCAATGCCGGGCCCATCGCCGATGCCGACCGGGAACGGCTGCGGAATGCGTTGGCGGCCGACGAACTCGAAGCGGTGCTGCGCGCGCGGGCGCGCGTGCTGCGGGAAGAGCCGATCGACGTGGTGCGCACGTTCGGGGAAGGGAGCGTCAACCCGGGCCAGCACGAGCGGATCGACGACCGCTGGAATACGCTCACCCTCGCGCCCTACCTGCTCGCGGTGAATGACAGCCCGTGGGTACCTACGTGGGCGCCGGAGCAATGGGACTTCCAGCAGCGGATCCTGATGCACGAGCTGGCGCACAGCTTGCACACCAATCCCAAGAACAAGAGGAACATCGAGCGATTCCTCGAGCTGCGCTTCCGCCAGAATATCAAGCGATTCCGGGCTCTCAACCTCGCGTGGAAGAAGGCCCGGACGGCTTGGCGCGCGCGCCTCGAGGAGACGAAGGAAGCCAAGGAGCTCCCCAAGTCCGCACAGCCGGATTGGAAAGAGCTCTCGCGGCGGAAACAGGAGATCGACCAGCTTCCGGGTGACGAACGCGCGCGCGAGCAGGCGCTCCTCGACCGCGACGTGGAGATCGCGGCCGCGCGCCTGGCGGGGAACGAGATCGAACAGCGTGCCAGGGAGGAGGGCATCGCCCTTCCGGCGCGCTTCACGGGAGACGCCCACGCCTTCGCGAACGAGAAGGAGTACTTCGCGGTAGCCGTGGAGTTGTACTTCCACGATCCGAGGCGATTCCAGGAGAGCTACACCCAGGCCGAGCGGGAAACGATCGAGCAGATGTTCGACGGCCGGCGAAACGAGTTCGACCAGCCGGACGACTTGGAGGCGCGAACGAAATGACGAGGTCGATGGCGATTCTCCTCCTCTTGTGGCTGGCGACCGGTACCGCTCCCGCATGGGCGGACCGACCCGAGCGTGACCTTTCGTTTCTCAGGCCGGGTGTGACACTGCACACCGAAGTCCAGGACGCCTTTGAGAAGATGGGCCGGGGAGCGGACAAGGTTGAGGACGAGTATACGTACGAGATGTACCTCCAGAAACCCCACGTCGAGATGAGCCCGTACTCCATCGTCCCCGGCCAACCGCCCGCGGGCCCAATTGACCCGGGTACGACGCTCCTGGTCTCGCCCCAGGAGACCGCGGGCTGGGATCTCGTCCCGGTCCGCGTCCGCCGCTACCGCCGCTTCCTGGACGAGATTTCCGACGCCGAGGAACCCGATGTCCACCTCGTGTACATCGCCCGCCCCAAGCCCCAACCCGACCGGTTGCTCTATTACCACGTGCAGCTCCTGGACCGGGAGATCGACGCCGCAGAGGTCGCCCGCCGTCATGGCGCCGCCGAGGAAGTGGAGTACCTGTACGAGGACAAGTGGAGGCGTTCGCGCTACCTCCTGCAACGCTGGACTGATCTGGGGCTCGGCTACGTGTGGTACCGGGGGTCCGGCGAGTACGTCGCCCGGGTGCATTTCTCCGGGCAGTTCGGCGGGCCTGCTCTGGCGCCCGGACGGCGCCGCGAGCGCGACATCGCCTTCCTGCGCCCGGGGGAGAAGTACACGGACATCCTGGAGGCGTGGCGGCCCCTCGGCGAGTTCTGGGCGAGGCCCGACGACGAATGGGACATGGAAATGTACCTGGAACGACCCCACATCCGGATTCTCCGGGAACTGACGTTGGACCCGACGGACACGCTCAGCGAGTACTTCGTCGTATCTCCCGAGGACGCGGCAAGGTGGACGCGGGTGCGCGTACGCATGGTGAGGTACGAGAACGCCATGGTCGCGGGCATCACGGCGGAGACGAGCGACGCGATCAGCCTGGTGTTCTCCAAGGACGCGGCCGGCGCCCCTGATCGCCTCCTCTGCTGGAAGGTCGGCATCACGCCAGGCGAGCTCGACTGGGCCGCCGTCGTCCGACGCTACGGCGAGCCGGAAGACGTCGAGTACCTGTACGGCTTCCGGAGGGACGGCCGGGAGGAGGTCTCGCGCTATCTTCTCCGGCGGTTCCCGGCCCATGGGATCGGGTTCGTCCACGACTCCGACTGGGCGAAGATGGAGGGCGTGGACCCGCAGCAGGCGCTTATGAACTCGCGCTACTACACGTCGCAGGTCTTCTTCCCGCCGGAGAAGCGATAGACACCGGCCAGGCGATCGACGTGATCGAGGCGCTCGCGGCGCTCCGACCGTCGTGGCTTCCGGCTCGGCTTTGCCCGAGGTCGTGGGGACCGCGGCGATCGGCGTGCCCCGTGGCGGAGGCGCTGGACGGGCTGACCAGCCGGTAGGGCCCACCTGGTGCCCGCCGGCAGCAGCGCCCATTCCGGCGCGGCGGGGGCGGTGGACTCCATCGGCGTGCGTAGCGACTCGGCGTATTGCAGCGTCGCCGCCTGCGGGTGGCGACGCGTCCGAGGCGCGGACGCCGAGCCCGGCGAAGTGACGCCGGCGACGAAGTCGGTGTGTCCTGCCTCGAGGCGATCGGTCGAGCGGCGATCATGCAAGTACGAGAGTAGATCCTCGGATCGCGAGAGGCTTGGTGAGCGTGCTCCCCACCTCGTCGAACTTCTTGCGCTCCTCCGGGGTCCGCTTGAAGTCCAGCTTGGCGGCTGCCTTCAATGCCGCGAACGTCCAGGCGAGGGCGTAGATCATTTTGGACAGGGTCGCGTTCGGCGCGAGCGGTTTCGGCATCGGGCTGCTCCTTGCATGATGTTCGCCTTACGCTGCGAAGAATCAGCCGCCGTCTCGCGCCGCGGGCGGCGCTACCGCCCGTCGCGCAGGATCTCCGCCGCGTTCCGCCGCAGGATGCGCCGGGTCGGCAGGTAGGCGGCGAACGCGCCCGCCACCACGCTGATCGCGAAAGTCGCAGCGAAGGTCAGGTACGGCATGGTGAACGCCAGCGGCATCTCGATCAGTGCCGCCGCCTGGAAGGCGAACAGCCAGGCCAGGGAGAAGCCGATGACGCCGCCCGCGGCGCCCGCCGACAGCGTGAGCGTCACCGCCTCGCCCAGGAACATCCGGAACAACTGCCCGCGGCGCAGCCCGAGCGCCTTGAGGACGCCGATCTCCCAACGCCGCTCGATCACCGCCGTCGCCATCGAGGCGATCAGCGCGAACACCGCGATCACCACCGCCACGGCCATCAGCAGGCCGAAGAACACCTGGGTCGCCCAGTAGAGCACGCGCGCATGCTGCTTCTGCTCGGCCGAGGACTTCAGGCCGAAGCGGTAGCGCCCGCCGAATCGCTCCCGGATTCCCGCCGCCGCGGCCAGTTGCTCGCCCGGGCCATCCCCCGTGCGCACCAGGTACAACGCCTGGAACGCTTCGCGCGGCGCGCGCTCGGTCATGGCGTCGAAGCGCGCCTGCGACAGCAGCACCCCCGACCCGACCGCCGCCGCCACCCGCGAGCGGAAATTCGGGAAGCCGGGCAGGCACGAGACCACCGCGGCGACGCGGAAGCGCGCGTCGCTGCGCTGCGAACCCAGCCGGAAGGACAGTTGCACCGGATCGCCGACGTGCAGGTCCAGGTAGCGGGCGGCGGCCTGGCTCAGGACCACCGGCGGCGGATCCGCTTCCGGCGCCGCCGCCCCGTCGTCGGCGACCAGCCGCTCCAGCGCCTGGCGGTCCCCTTCTTCGAAGCCGACCTGCGGCAGGTACAGGACGTCCGGGAATCCGCGGTCGACGCCGAAGGGCACCACCCAGACGTCCTTCATGCCGACCACGTCCGACAGCACCACGTCGTACGCGATCCCGCGCTGCGAGCGATGGCGCAGGAACGCCGCCTCGCTCGCGCCGCGCACCCCCGGGATCTTCTTCATCTCCTCCGCGAGCCCGAGGGCCTCGGGGTCACCGGTCTGGATGTGCAGGTCGGCGCCGTTGGTCTGCTCGACCATCGCCAGGGCCGTGCGACTGAACAGCGCCACCAGGCTGGCGACGAAGATCACGAAGGCAACGCACAGCGTGAACATCAGGGCGGTGGTGGTGTGGCGCCGGCGGTGCCGGGCCAGGTTGCGCGTCGCCAGCTCCCCCGCGAGCCCGTAGGCCCAGCCGGTGGCCGCCACCACCAACCGCTCGACCCACGGCAGTACGCCCACGGCCACCAACGTGAAGCCGAGCAGGATGGTCAGCAACAGGCACAGCACCACGGTCCCGATCACCGAGGCGTCGCCCGAGAGGAACGCGGACGGCAGGACGAAGAACACGACCACCGAGAGCGCCGAGAGCGCGAGCCCGGTGAGCAGCAGCGGACGGTTCGGCCCTCCCTCGGCCGTCGTCTCCACGCGCACCTGCCCGCGCCGCAGCGGGTCCAGGCCGTCGACGATGCGCGTGCGCATCGCCCGCAACGCCGGCAGCAGGGCGCTGCCGACGGCGAGCACGACCCCGGCCGCCAGCGTCCGGGCCAGCGTGCCGCCCGAGAGCTCGAGCCCGACCGTGCTTCCCGTCGCCCCCATGGCCGCTTCCACCAGGCGCACCACCAGCAGCGCGAACCCGGTGCCGACCACCACTCCGGGCACCACGCCGGCGAGGCAGAGCAGCGCCGACTCCGTCAGCACCAAGGCGAAGATGCTGCGCCGCCGGGCCCCCAGGGTGCGCAGGATCGCGTGCTCGCGGATGCGCTCCTCGACCCCGACCGAGATCAGGGAGTAGACCAGCAGACCGGCGATCGCCAGGGCGAAAACCGCGAACACGCCGAAGGCCGCGCTCGCGGGCGAGGAGAACCGCTCGAAGGCCGCGATCGCCGCCGCCTTGGGAAGCCGGACGTCGTATGGGGTGCCCAGCGCCTCGGCGACCTCTTCGCCCGCGTCCTTCAGGCGCAGGACGCTTTCGTGCAGATCCCGCGCATCATAGTAGGACCGGGGGTCGCGGAAGGCGCCGGCCAGGTAGTGGACGTCGTTCGCCACCCCCAGGACGGCCCGCGCCGTCGCCAGGTCGGCGACCACGAAGTCCTGGATCTCCTGCGGCAGGACGAGCTGGCGCTCGAGCAGCGCCTCGACCTGCAGGACCCGGTCGTCCTCCCCGGCGGCGGACCGGGCGCGCAGGGAATCGCCCGCGCCCGCGGCGAGGCTGCGGGCGAGCGCTTGCGACAGCGCGCACTTCCCGCCGGCCAGTTCCGGCTCCGGGGTCAGCCCGAGGATGTCGAGTTCGCGCTCGCGCCCCGGGTCGATGCCGAGCAACACGGCCCAGCGCTCGTTCCCGCCGTGGGCGAGTTGGACGATGCCCACCAGGCGCGGGGTCAGGCCGCGCAGGGAGGGGACGCGGCCCGCCCGCTCGACCGCCGGGGCGGGGTCGAACGGCAGGGGGCGCAGCGGATCCCCGCCCTCGGCTGCGACCAGCAGGTCGGCCTTGCCCGCCTGCAGCGCGACCAGGTCGATGTAGGAGGTGGAAACCGAGTCGAGACCGATCTGGATCGCCGCCAGCAGGGCGAGCGTGAGCAGGATGCCGCCCGCGCCCAGGAAGGTGCGCGTGCGATTGCGGGCCAGGTTGCGCAGGGCGTAGCGCATGTCAGGCCGCCTGCCGGTCGCTCTCGATCCGTCCGTCGCGCATGCGGACGATGCGCGTGCACACGTCGGCGACGACCGGGTCGTGCGTGGTCACCAGGATGGTGGTGCCCTCGGCGCGGTTGAGATCGCGCAGCAGGGCCATGATCTCGGTGCCCGTGGCGGTGTCGAGGTCGCCCGTGGGCTCGTCCAGCAGCACCAGGGCGGGCTGGTTGACCAGGGCGCGGGCGATGGCGACGCGTTGCTGTTCGCCGCCGGAGAGCTCGGCCGGTTTGTGGTCGGCGCGGTCCCTGAGGCCGACCCGGTCGAGCAGGGCCATGGCGCGCTCGCGCCGTTTGCCCCGGCCGGCGCCCTGGAATTGCATCGGCAACTCCACGTTCTCGCCGGCGGTCAGGGTCGGGATCAGGTTGAAGAACTGGAACACGATGCCGATGCGGTCGCGCCGCAAGTCGGCCGCCTGGTCGTCGGTGAGCCGGCTGAGATCGACGCCTTCGAGGCGGATGGTCCCGCGCGACGGGGCGTCGATCGCCGCCACCAGGTTGAGCAGGGTGGTCTTGCCGCAGCCCGAGGGGCCCATGATCGCGACGAATTCGCCGCGGCGCACCGAGAAGTCGACGCCGCGCAGGGCCGCCACGGCGGTCGCCCCCAGCAGGTAGCTCTTGTGCAGGTTCTCCGCCTCCACGGCCGTGTCGCTCATGAGTGATGCCTCCATCGGGGTGACGGGAACGGAATACCGGGAATCCCCGCCCGCGGTTTCGCAAGAACACATCCTGGGCCTCGCATTCGCGAAACCGGGCGGAATCCGGCCCGGTATCCCGTCGGCGAGGGGCGGCACATTACGGAGGCGAGTCATGAGACGAATGTGGATCGGATGGGCGGCCGTGATCATGGCCAGTGCGGCCTGGGCCCAGGAGGAATGGGAAACCACGCCGGGGACCGACGCGGCCGAGGCCCGGGAACTGGTGAGCGCCGTGCGGGAGCGGCTCGAAGACGTCTCGCTGCTCAACCTGATCAACGGGCTGTACTTGACCCCGGAACAGATGCCGCAAGTCCTCGAGTTGGCGCGCCGCGCCGGGCGACTGCGCGACGAGGGCCTGGAGCGTCATGCCGCGGCGCTCGCCGAATTCCGCGCCGCGCTCGACGACCTGCGCGCGCGGCTGCTCGCCGACGGTCCGGTCCCGGCGGACGTCGAAACGCCGGCTTCCGAGAAGGAACACCGGATCCTGGAGGCGCGCCGGCAGACGCTGGACGGCCTGCGCGGCCTCGAGCAGGAGCTGCGGGCGGTGCTGAGCCCGGTGCAGGCCCGCGTTGCCGAGGAGTTCAACCCCTGCCTGATCCCGCCCAAGGACCTCAAGGACCCGGTCCGGGTCGGCGAGGCGGGCAGCGAGACGGCGGATCTCGAGGACCACCTGGAAACCGTGCGCACGGCGTCCGAGCGCGCCTATCCGGCGGTGGCCGGGGGCTTCGCCGAGCTGCTGGTCTCGATGATGGAATTGCACCTGGGCAAGTTCGACCCGGAACCGCGGGCCGGCGAACTCGCGCGCATGCAGGCGGTGTTCGACCGCGTGCGCCGGTTCGATGACGTGACCTTCCATTTGGAGAAGTCCGCGTGCGCCAACGACCTCCTGCGCCCGATCCACGAGCGCCAGGGGAAAGCACGCGAGATTACCGAGTTCTTCGTGCGCGCCGGCGGCGGCCTCACCAAGGTCGGCAAGTACCTGCTGAACCCGCGCATCATTCCCCTGCTCGAGAAAAAAGCCCGGCGCGAGCCGGGGCCCGCCCCGGTGGACCTCGACGCCATCGACCCGGCGGAGTCCTGCCACTCCTGCGGCAAGGGCGAATCCCGGGTGCGCGGAGACGTGGCCCAACCCGGGCCCGAACCGCGGTTCTCGGAGGTGGCGGCGTGGCTCGGCCTGGACGACACGCAGGCGGGCGCGGCGCGGGCGGCGTTCGTGCGCGCCCAGCGCGACCTGATCGGCCTGCTCGCGGAACCGCGGGCGGACGGGCGCAACCTGGTGCTCGAGGTCTTCCGGTCGATGCTCTGCGGCGACCACGAGAAACTGGTCGGGATCCTCGGCGAGCGGGCGCCCGACGGCGAGGACAGCTATCTGGAGCGGATCGCGGACCTCAAGGATCTGCTCGACCTGGAACTGCTGGACGTGCTATCCCGCGATCAGCATCGGCGCTGGCGCCGGGCGAACATCGACCCGTTCAAGGTCAAGGCGCGTCGCTGAGGTCGCGACCGGTCCTGCGCGTTCCGCACCTCGAGGGACCGCCGCGCACGCAGGGGCGTGCGCCGTCCCCCGGGGACGCGCCGCGCTCCCCGCGCAACAGCACCGCGGCGAGCGCGACCGGCACGACCGCGGCGGCCACCAGGGCGTAGGTGCCGTGCAGGGGCAGGAGGACCGGCACCACGACGAGGGCCGCCAGGCATCCGCCGGCCACGTCGGCGGCGTAGAGAAATGCCGCGTCGCGTTCCCCGGCGAGGGCGGCATAGGCGGCGCCGACGGCGGCTCCGGCGGCGGCCATCAGGGCGGTCAGGGAGGCGGCGCCGGTCGCCGCGGCCAGGCCGAGCCCGGCCACCGCCACCAGCGCGAGCGCTGCCCGCGGGGGGAGGCGGAGCCGCGATCCCGCCGCGCTGCCGGCCATGTAGGCGGCGAGCAGCAGGCCCAGCGCCTGGTACAGTTCGCCGACGCGCGCCTGGAAGGCGAGCAGTGCGCCCAGCGACACCGCCATGCCGGCGAAGCCGACGGCGAACATCGCCCCGGCCTTGCGGCGGGTGAGCGCGGGGGCGGCGGCGAGCAGGACCCAGGGCCACGCGGGCAGCGCCGCCGCGGCCGCGAGGACGCCAGCGACGGCGTCCCCGGCGTGCCAGGCCCACACGCGGGTGGACTGGAAGTAGGCGAGCGGCCGCGCGTCCTCGTTGACCGGCCCCACCGACGACGGCGGCGGCGCCTCCCCCAGCGGGTCGAACCGCCGGCCGCCGGCGAATTCCGCGGCCGCCTTGTCCACCCAGAACCGCTCGGTGAACCGCGCGAGGTCCAGGTGGCGCCGTCCCCGTCGCCAGGCGCGCGCCGGCACCTCGGTCTCGTCGAGCGTCAGCGCCGCCGTCGCCGTCGCGAGCAGCCACGCGGCGGACCCCGGCGTCACCGCCACGCGCGGAAAGACCGCGCGCGCGGTGCGGTACACGGTGGCGTTGCGCTCCAGGGTCTCGTCCCCGGAGTATCCCGCGCCGGCGGCCAGGGGCCCGACCGCGAGCACCCCGCCCGGGGCGAGCGCCTGGCGGGCCTCGCGGAAGAACTCCACCGTGTAGCAGCGGTTCGCCGCCGCGGTGTCGGGCTCGCCCGCGCACACGATGACGACGTCGTACGGATCCTCCGCGCGCAGCAGGCGTCGCGGGTCGCCGGTGCGCAGGCGCACGTTCGCCGGCTCGATGCGTCCGGGCGCGAGCCGGCGCAGCAGGTCGAAGGTCGCGGTGTCCGGTTCGACCAGGTCGATCTGCCCGATCCCATGGTGCCCGGCCTCGTCGAGCAGGGTGGCACTGCCGCCGGCGAGCAGGACGCGGCGCGGGGCGGTCGCCTGCAGCAGGATCAGGCAGGCGAGGGGCGCGTCTTCGCCGCGATCGGGCAAGGAGGCGTACAGCCTGCCGCCGCGGTAGAGCGAGATCTCGCCGGCGCGCTCGACGGCGGCGAGGGGGCCGTGCGGCGACTCCAGGGCGGCGACCAGAACGGCCTCGGGGCCGAGCCAGCGCCAGGCGCGTTCCTGGGTGACGCGATCGAGCACCGGCGCGCAGACGGCGAGGGCGACTGCGCCGGCCAGGCCGGCGACTGCGGCGCGCCGCGACGACGGCAGGAGCGCGGCGAACGGGGCGGCGACGGCGGCGGCGAGCAGGGCAAAGGAGCCCGCCGCGGGCGCCAGCAGGGCGACGCCGGCGGCGCCGAGGGCGGCCCCGGCGGCTTCCAGGGCGTAGGTGCGTCCGGGATTGCGCGACGCCCGCGCCGTCCAGGAGAACTGCACGCCGAACCCGAGGCAGGGCAGGGCGAACACCGCTGCCGAAGCCAGCGCCAGGCCGCCGAGCGGCAGGTACTGCCCGGCCGGGACGTCGAACCAGGCGCGCAGGTCGCGCACCAGGAACACGGCGGCGGGCAGCAGCGCCAACTGGATGGCCGCGGCCGCGGGGAGCGCCCGCCACGACCCCCAGCGTCCGCCCGCGACGCCGCCGACGGCGACCCAGAACAGCCACACGGCGAACACCAAGCCGATCGCCGCCTCGTTGCCGTGGAACACCGCCAGCAACTCGCGCGCCAGCACCACCTGGGTGGCCTGGGCGGCAAAGCCGAAGGCGGCCGGCACCGCCGGCATCACGGCCGGGTCGCGCGCGCCCGCGTCCGCCCCGGGGCCGGGTGC
>Ga0209514_10005048_pt1 | contig 17212 bp, 17 predicted proteins | sample Subgrocontami58m_FD_187452 | JGI IMG/M metagenome (GOLD analysis project Ga0209514, IMG submission 187452) | Subsurface groundwater microbial communities from S. Glens Falls, New York, USA - GMW37 contaminated, 5.8 m (SPAdes) (version 3) | ecosystem: Environmental > Aquatic > Deep subsurface >...
GGCAATCACAATGATCCCCAAGGGAATCAGCGTGAACAGCTCCCGGCCGTTGATCTCCGGCAACGTTTTATACTTCTCGTTGGTCGGACCCAGATATACCCGTTGGATCGTCCAGAGAAAATAGCCCGCAGTCAGGACCACCCCGCTCGCCGCTAGAATGGAGAGAATCGGATACTTTTGCCACGCGCCCAGCAGAACCAGGACCTCGGAGATAAAACCGGAAAGCCCGGGCAGCCCCATCGAGGCGAAAAAGGCGAGTGCCGTCACGCCGGTATAGACCGGCATGACGGCTGCCAGGCCGCCAAAGCCCTCGATGTCGCGGTGATGGGCACGGTCGTAGATCACGCCCACGAGGAGAAAGAGCATTGCCGTGATCGTCCCGTGGTTGAACATCTGCAGGACCGCGCCGCTAATCCCCTGCGGGGTAAAAGTCGCCATGCCCAGCATGACATAGCCCATATGGCTGACGCTGGAATAGGCCACCAATTTTTTCAGATCCTTTTGCGCCATGGCGCAGAGCGCCCCGTAGATAATATTCCAGGTACCCAAAACCCCAAGAAAATAATAGGCGAGATCGGCAGTGGCTTGCGGAAGCATGGGGAAATTGACCCGCAGGATCCCGTAGGTGCCCATCTTTAGCAGGACACCGGCCAGGATCACCGAGATCGCAGTGGGCGCTTCCACGTGCGCGTCGGGAAGCCAGGTGTGAAAGGGAAACGCCGGTATCTTGATAGCAAAACCGATAAAGAGCGCCATCCAGACAACATGCTGGAAACCCCATCCCCATTGATTAAAGGGCCAGATCGCAAGCGGCTGAGTGCCGTATTTGCCGCTCTGGGCAATGAGCACGGTCATGTCAAAGGTATGGGGTTCACTGGTGAAATAGAGGGCCAAGATAGCAAGCAGCATGAGCACGCTGCCAAAGAGGGTATAGAGAAAGAACTTGATCGCCGCGTACTCCCGGCGCGGCCCGCCCCACACTCCGATCAGGAAATACATCGGGAGCAGCATCAACTCCCAAAAGACGTAGAAAAGGAAAAAGTCGAGGGCAACGAAAACCCCCATCATGCCCGTATCCAGCAAAAGAAAGAGAGCAAAGTAGCCCTTCACCCCCTTGTCGATTCCCCAGGAGGCGAAGATGCAGAGAAAACTGAGCAGGGCGGTAAGCAGCACCATCGAGATGCTGATGCCATCGATTCCCACGAAGTAGTTGATGTTATAATCGGGAATCCAGGGGATTTTCTCGACAAACTGGAGGCCCGGAGTCGCCGTATTAAAATGGCCATAGAGCCAGACGCCGAGAGCCAGCGGAGGCGCCGTAAAAAGAGCCGAGACCCAGCGGATCAGGTTGTGACGGTCGGACGGCAACATGAGTACGACGATCATGCCGGCCAGAGGGAAAAAAGTCATATAGGTGAGTACGTTGTCTGTCATCTTTCCAGCTCTCCCATTCGAGTCAGCTCCAATAGCGCAACTTGACGATTATGGCGAGGACCACCGCCCCCAAGATCACGTAAAGGTAGCTGTTGATGTTTCCAGTTTGGACTTTCCTGAATTTATCTCCCGCGTCGAAGGTCGAGTCTGCGATCTTGTTGACAAGCCAATCGACCACGTGATTATCAAAGAGACCGTGAATCCAAGAAATGAAGGCCGTCGTCTTGGCCAAGCCATCGACGATAAAATCGATGATGTATTGATCGATCCAGGCGCCGATACGGGCGAGCAAGAGCGTCCCGCCGACAAAGAAAAACTGGTAGATCTCGTCAATATAATATTTATTGTAAGATAAGCGATAGAAAAGACCGCCGGCCAGAGAGGAGAAGCGCTCGGGCGCCAGCCTGCCCCGGTAGTAGATAAGATAGGCAAGGTAAAAGCCCGCCGCCGCGACGGCCACGGAAAGCACCATCAGTATCTCTTCCGAGCTCCCCGAGGCATGCACCTCATGATGCGCGCCAAAAACAGGCTCCAGCCATTCGGCAAAACGACTCCCGCCGAAGATTTCCGGCAGCCCGATCCAGCCGGCGGCGATCGAACCAATCGCCAGCAGCACCAGTGGAAGAGTCATTGCCTTCGGCGATTCATGGAGATGGGCCTTCACATGGTGGTCGGCACGGCACTCGCCAAAAAAGACCAGAAAGAATTGACGGAACATATAAAAGGCCGTAAGCCCTGCCCCCGCTACTCCCAGCACCCAAAGCAAGGGAGAACCGTGCGGGCTGGAAAAGGCTTGCCACAGGATTTCGTCTTTGGAAAAAAAGCCCGCGGTCAACGGCGTACCGGCAATCGCTAAGACCGCGACTGCAAAGGTCCAGAAGGTGTAAGGCAAGGAGCGTCTCAGTCCCCCCATCTTCCTCATGTCTTGCTCCCCACCCATGGCATGGATCACGCTTCCAGAGCCAAGAAAGAGGCAGGCCTTAAAAAAGGCATGGGTCATGAGATGAAAGACCGCCGCGCCGTAGGCGGCAACCCCGGCGGCAAGAAACATATAGCCGAGTTGACTGATCGTAGAATAGGCTAGAACGCGCTTGATGTCAGTCTGAGTCAGGGCGATCGTAGCGGAAAAGAGAGCGGTGGCAACGCCGATCGCCGCAATCACCGCCAGCGTGGCCGGCGCAGCGGAGAAGAGAAAGTGAAGCCGGCAAACCATGTAGACGCCGGCAGTAACCATGGTCGCCGCATGGATCAGGGCGCTCACCGGCGTAGGCCCCTGCATGGCATCAGGAAGCCAGACATGGAGCGGAATCTGCGCCGATTTGCCGGTAGCGCCAACGAAAAGGAACAAGGTCGCCAGGGTTACCACGCCCACTCCCCAGATTTCCTGCCCCTGGAGCAGAGAAGAAAACTTCTCGAGCTCGCGAAAGACGAGCGTGCCGTGACCGCTCCGATCCAGAGACCAAAAGACCAGGAAGAGCCCGAGGACAAACCCGAAATCACCGACACGGTTAACAATGAATGCTTTGTTGCCGGCCCTGGCATTTACGTGGTCGTGATACCAAAAACCGATCAGGGCATAGGAGCAAAGTCCTACGCCTTCCCAGCCGACGAACATAAGGAGGAGGTTATCTGCCGTGACGAGCAGGAGCATCGCGCAGGTAAAAAGGTTGAGGAACGCAAAGTAGCGCCAGTAAGATTTGTCCTCGCGCATGTAGCCGGTGGAGTAAATATGGATCAGGCCGCCCACACCGGTAACCACCAGAATCATCACGGCGGAGAGAGGATCAACCCAGAAGGCCATATCGACACGGAGAGAACCGACGGAGAGCCACGGATAGAGGCGATCAATGAGAAAACGCTCGTCGGGCTTCAAGGCCAGAAGATCGAGAAAGGCCTGGAGGGAAAGGAGAAAAGAGATCAGGACTGGCGCACAGGCAAAGAGACTGATGATCCATTTTCCGATTCTCTTCTGCAGGACCGCTCCCAAAAGGCCATTCACGGCCGCCCCGACGAGCGGCAGAAGCACGATCCAGCGAAGATAATCTGTCTGTATCGGATGATCCATCTAACCGTAACCCCTTAAACCCTACCCCATTTTAGATTTTAGATTTTGGATTCAATCGAAAATCGGCAATCGAAAATCCAAAATTCTTCATTCCTTCAGCGTTTCCGCCGCCTCCACGTCAATCGTATGAAAGATCTGAAAGAACGCCAGGATAATGGCCAGGCCAATAGCCGCTTCGGCGGCGGCCAGCATGATGACGAAGATGGCATAGATCTGACCTTCCACACTGCCACTGCTGTAATGAGAGAAGGCCACGTAGTTAATATTGGCGCCATTCAAAATCAACTCCACGCCCATCAGGATGCTGATGGCATTGCGCCGGGTCAAAACGGAGTAAAGCCCAAGGCTAAACAGGATAGCCCCGATCACCAGAAAATGAGTCAGTCCAATGGCCATCGACCGTCCTCCGCTACTCCTTGAGTTCCTTACGGGAGATGACCACGGCACCGATCAGGGCCGCAAGTAAAACTAAAGAGGCCAGCTCAAAGGGTAACAAGTAATTTCCCAGAAAGAGATCGCCAATTTTCGCTGTGGTCGGGGAATAGAGGATCTCCTTGGCTTTCTGCCAGGGGGTCTCCCGGATCGTCTGCACGAGCAGAAAGAGAAAAACCCCGATGACCGCCAGGGCCGGGATCCTCCCGACCGCGCGGTTGGTGATCCGGACATCGGTGATCCGATGGGTCAGCATCACGGCAAACAGGATAAGGACCAGGATGCCGCCGACATAGATCAGCACCTGCACGGCGGCCACAAAGTCCGCTCCTAAAAATACATAGATTGCGGCAACTCCGGCAAAAGTCCCAAGCAGGGAAAAGGCCGAGTGAATGATATTCCGGGAAAAGGCCACCATCGCCGCGGAGCCAACCGTAACGGCGGCGATCAGGTAAAAAATGACCGTGGCAATGTTCATAACACTCTATCTCTAGTTGGAATCCCAGAAAACCGATGGCTCTCTGGGTCAATTACAAGAAGATCCCCTACCCCTCCTCTGCGCCTGCTCCTCCCGCCTTTTCTTCCGGGGTGGCAAACTCATCCAGATATTTTTGCCCAATATCAACCTTCGTAACCAGCTTGGGATCGGTCTCTCCGCCTTTTTTGGGCTTGTAAAGGGGGACAGGTTCGGTGACGAAATGCCGAACCAAACTGGCCGGATTGTAACAGGCTCCTTCAAACTCCTGCGAATGGCGAATGGACCCTGTCGGGCAAATCTCCGCGCAGAGACCGCAGTACATGCATTTACAAATATCGATATCAAAATGGCTGAATGACCGCTGCTTTGTCTCTTTGTTCATCTCGATCCCGATCGTGATACAAGTGATCGGGCAGACCCGTTCACAGGCAAGACAGCCGGTGCAGATATCCAGGTCCACTTCCAGAATCCCCCGGTATCTCAGAGGCAGCATCTCTTGAACCGGTTTTTCTATCCTGTCCGGATACTGGATCGTCATCGGGCGACGCACAAAATGGGAAAAGGTAATGGCCATTCCCTCGAAGATCGTCGTGACCGTCTCTACGACGTTGCCGACATATTCCACCAGCGTGCTCATTGGCTTCCTTAAATATAGGGTTTCCAGTAGATCTCCGGGCGTGAGTGGCGGATCTGATAATTCACCCGTTTAAAAAACAACAGCAAGATGGCCACACCCATCAAAAACATACCGAAGCTTGCCAGCCGGTTTCCCTTTGGATAAAGCACCATCCAGGCCGCAGTTCCCAGGAGACTGACAAAGGAGAGGGGAACCAGGTATTTCCAGCAGGCAGACATCAGTTGATCGACCCGCACGCGCGGCAGGGTCCCTCGCACCCACATGGCGACAAAAACCCAGAAATATGCCTTAAGGAAAAAAACCATGAACTGGAGAACGCCTATCAGGACCGGATTATCCGTTACCGGGGGGACCTGCCACCCGCCCAAGAAAAGGGTGGTCGCTATCGCTCCAATCACGTAGAGGTTTCCCCATTCGGCGAAAAAGAAGAAAAGAAAACGCATCCCGCTGTATTCAGTGACATAGCCGGCCACCAACTCGGATTCCGCCTCCGGGATATCAAAGGGGGTGCGGTTTCCCTCGGCCAGGGCCGCTGTGAAGTAAAGGAAAAAAGCGACAAAGGTAAAGGGGTTGTAGAAGAGAAACCAGTCCCAAGGCGCCCAGCCCTGGGCCTTGATGATTCCCTGCATACTCATGGTCCCGGCAACGAAGATGATCGTTAACACGGACAGCCCCGCAGGGATTTCATAACTCACAATCTGCGCCGCCGAACGCATCCCTCCAAGGAGCGACCACTTGTTATTGGACGCCCAGCCCGCCATCAAGATCCCAACCACGACTAGAGAGGTCACAGCAAGGAGATAGAAAATACCGATATTGAGATCGGCAACGATGAGCTGACCGCCGAAGGGAATCACGACAAAGGTGGCTAGAAATCCGACAAAGACGATATAGGGGGCGAGGACAAAGAGCCACTTATCGGCGGCTGAAGGGATAATATCTTCCTTGAGCAGATTCTTGATGCCGTCGGCAAGCCATTGGAGGATCCCCTGGGGCCCTACCCGGTTGGGACCGACCCGCGACTGCATCCTGGCCCAGACTCTCCGCTCCAGCCAGCTCGTGATCCCGGCCAGCGGAGCGACAAAGAAGGAGAGAACGACGAGGGCTGCCAGGAGCATCGCGCCGAGGTAAATAATCTCCTTGGGTAAACCCTGAAAGTACCCCTCCTGGATGAGCTGATCTACGAAAGCTTGCATAAGCTTATCCTAATCCTAATCCTAATCCTAATCCTAATCCTAATCCTAATCCTAACGATCGATTTCCGGCGCGTCCACATCCAGGCTGGCAATGAGGGCAATCAGATCCGCCACCATAAGACCACGGCTGATCTTATCGATCAGGCTCATGGCGGTGAAAGAACCGGTGCGGATCCTTACACGATAGGCGTACTCGCTGCCATCGCTGACCACGTAAAAGCCCATATCGCCGCGCGGGGCTTCCACCCGCACATAGATTTCCCCAGCAGGGGGCTTGAATTTGCGCGCGACCTTGGCAATCGCCGGACCCTTGGGCAGCATCTTGAGACACTGGTGGAGAATTCTGCAGCTCTCCTGCATCTCCCGAATGCGCACAATGTACCGATCGTAGCAATCCCCCAAAGTCCCCTTTTCGCCCGTGCCCACGGGGATATCGAACTCGAGTTCGGGATAAACCGAGTATGGGATGTCCCTCCGGATATCCCACTTAACTCCGCTGGCACGGAGATTCGGCCCGACGATGTTGTATTGAAATGCATCCTCCCTGGTAATCACGGCGATATTGGCAAGCCGCTCAATAAAAATCTTGTTGTATGAGAGAAGGCGGTTGTATTCATCGACAATAAGCTCAAAGTGATCCAGGAATTCGCTGATACGGCCGCAGGTTTCCGGCGTGATATCGTATCCCACTCCGCCGATCCTGATATAATTGTAAGTGAGCCTCGCGCCGCAGATCTCCTCCATCAGGTTATTGATCGTTTCTCTTTCCCTGAGCGCATGAATAAACGGCGTGACGGCCCCGATATCCTGGCCAAAGCTCCCGACGGCGATGAGGTGGCTGGCGATACGATTCAGCTCACAGGCAATCACGCGGCAGAATTCCCCGCGCCGGGTAACTTCCACCCCCGCAAGCTTCTCCGCCGCCATGCAGAAAGCCTGATTGGTAAACATCGCCGCCAGGTAATCCGCACGATCCGTATAAGGGACATACCCATGCCACGTAACCTTCTCGCCTATCTTCTCGATCGAGCGGTGCAGGTAGCCGACATCCGGAATCGCCTCGCGCATGACCTCGCCGTCGGTCTTGACGATAAAGCGCAGCACCCCATGGGTGCTCGGATGCTGCGGACCCATGCTGATGGTCATGTCTTCCGTGTGAAAGGCTTCGCTTTTCGCGTGAACAGGATCGCTCATAGCTCGACTTTATCGCAGTAGTTTTTCAACCAAGGGCGCCCTTTGGGTGCTGATGCCATCGTACTCCTCTTGCTCCACATAATCCTTGCGCAAAGGATGGCCCACCCAATCCTCAGGAAGCAAAATCCTTCTGAGATCGGTGTGGCCTTCAAAAACAATTCCAAAGAGATCAAAAGCCTCCCGCTCCAACCAGTTGGCCACCTTCCACACCCCTTCCATCGTGGAGAGCTGGGGATTCTCCCTGGGAAGATCGACTTTGAGTACGATCTGATGGCGATGCGAATAGGAATAGATGTGGTAGACGACTTGGATCTTGTTTTCCTTAGGCAGATCCAGTCCGGTGAGGTCCGACAGGATCTCGAACTTCAAGTCCGGCTCGTCCCGCAGATAGCGGCACACTTCCACAACCGCTTGAGGGTCCACGCGGAGATTGGGATCCATGACATCTCCCTGGAAGCCGCTGACCTTCCCCGCAAACTTCCTCTCAAGCTTCCCGTATATCTCCTTGGCCTCCACGATCTACGCCCCCACAGGTGCCTCGGCCGCTGCGGGCTGTCTAACCAACCACCGCTCGCGCATCATCTTCTCCTGGATTCTCATGAGCCCCTCAGTCAAGGCCTCCGGGCGGGGGGGACAGCCGGGCACGTAGACATCCACCGGAATAATCTTGTCGACACCCTTACAAACCGAGTAGGCGAGTTGAAAGAGTCCCCCACAATTGGCACAGCTCCCCATGGAGATGACGTACTTTGGATCGGGCATCTGGTCGTAGAGGAGCTTGGTCCGCTTGGCCATCTTATAGGTAAGCGTCCCGGCTACGATCATGAGGTCGGACTGGCGCGGCGTGGCCCGGGGAACGCAACCAAAGCGATCCACATCGGCGCGCGGCCCTCCCGTCTGCATCAGCTCAATGGCGCAGCAGGCCAGGCCAAACAGCATGTACCACTGCGAAGACTTTCTCCCCCAGTTGAGGAGGTCGTCCACTTTGGTGGTAAAGACCGTCTCGGGTAAAGAGTTGAGTAGCGGCTGCATAGATTATCTCCTAACACTCAGCCAAGGTGTTGAAAAACTCTGATCTCAGGCCGATCAGCTTTTAATTTTCTTCACCCACTCAAGATCCCCCTTAGCCCAGGCATAAACCAGGCCGAGGAATAGGATCACGACGAACAGCAATATCTCGACAAAGGCAAATATTCCCTGCCCACCCTCGACCCAACTCCGAAAGGTGGCTGCAACAGGAAAAACAAACGCAATCTCTACCTCAAAAATGATAAAAATCAGAGCGACAATATAAAAACGCATGTTGAAGTTGACCCAGGCGCTGCCGCTGGCCGGCTCGCCGCACTCGTAAGTGGAGAGCTTCCGCGCCTGGGGATTAGACGGGCGGAGGAAACGGCCTATCAGCAGGCTCACCCCTACAAAGCCGGCCCCTAAGGCCATGAAGACCAGCACATTGGCAAAATCAAACAGCATGGTTGGGATCTGTCCTCTCGAACAGGAGAAGATACTATAGACATAAAAATTTATCAGGGTCAACCAATTTGACACCGCTGTTATCCATTGCGATCCGAGCTGTTTTTGTCTACAGTCTAGCCGCCTCACCCTTCTCTCAAGGGACTGGAGGCGGTCCGGGAGAGTTTGATCGAGACCGCTCCGTCGCTCAAGCAAGCGGACCTCAGGAAATTTATCGACGACCGATTCGTGAAACCGCATTAGACATAATTTCACTGGAGTATTTTTTAGGAGGTTTATTATATGCGTGTTGACACTGACAGAAAGATAAAACGCTGGCGGGAGCAGAGATGGCTCCTCGATCAGGTAATCCAAGCCAGAGGGCTGGACTGGGACCAGGGCCGAACCGGAAAGATTCTACGCAATTGCGGCCCGGGTGTGGAAGCGGATTTGCGCGAGATCAGCCGCCGGGTACAAAAATTTACCGACATCCCGCGAGAGTTTTCGCGCGCCGCTGAGCGCCGCGAAGAGCTGGCGCGAGAAGCCGAAAAAGCCGGCCATGAGGTGGAAGCGCGCGAACACTATTATATCGCGGCGACCTTTTATACCAACGCCATGTGGGCGGTCTATGAGGATGGCAACGCCAAGCGAATTGCTTGGGGGGAAAAAAAGAGGGCCTGCTATGACAAGTTCATTCAGTTCGCAGGTCGGCCAATCGAGCGCGTGGAGTTGCCGTTTGAGGGAAAAGCGATTGCCGGCTTGCTGCACCTCCCCCCCCGCATTAAAGCCGGAGAGAAAGTCCCTTGCCTTCTCTATATTCCGGGAATGGATGGCGTCAAAGAAGACAATCCGCTCTACGCCGATCCGTTCCTGGAGCGGGGAATAGCGCTTTTTGCGATCGATGGACCCGGCCAGGGCGAGACCCGCGCGGGAGGCGTCAAATGCACTGCGTCAAATTGCGCGGATGCGGGAAAGACCGCCTGCGATTACCTGGCTCAGCGCCCGGAGATCGACGCCAACCGCATGGCGCTCATGGGCTCCAGCATGGGTTCCTATTGGGGAACGCGGGTCGCCGCCGCCGAACAGCGCTTTAAGGCCTGCGCCTTGAGCGGAGTGTGCGTCGAGCCGGGACAATACGCGATCTTCAACATGGCCTCTCCGACCTTCAAGCTCAACTATATGTACATGTCGGGCTATGACGACGAGGCGGCCTTTGACGAATTCGCCAAGACGCTCACTCTCAAAGGAGTGGCCTCTAAAATAACCTGCCCCTATCTGATCGTGGCCGGGGAAGATGACGAGCTCTGCCCTATTGAATTTGTCTACGAGTTGATGGACGAAATCCGCGGTCCCAAAGTTCTAGTCGTCTACGAAGGCGAGAAGCATTCGATCCGCAACCCGCGCTCAAGGACGCTCATCGTCGATTGGCTCACGGACAGGCTTCAGGGAAAACCGTTCAAATCCGAGAAGATCTATGTCGAGATGAGCGGCAAAGAGGTGCACAGCACATGGTGAAAATCGAGGATGGAAGATAGAGGATAGAAGATGGCCATTATCGATCCTCGATCTTCGATCATCAATCCTCAGGGGGGTTGGCGGCAATGAGGATCGCCTACGGTGATTTGATCGGCGGAGTCAGCGGGGACATGTTCGTGGGGGCCCTGCTCGATCTCGGGCTGGAGCTGGACAAGCTCAAGTCGGAGTTGAAGAAACTTCCCGGGCTCAATTACCGGCTTGAGGTCACAAAGAAAACCGTTTACGGGATTCGCGCGACTCGCTTTCGGGTGGTTTGCGGTAAAAAAGAACCCGAGCGGCCATGGAAAGAGATTCGAGACTTGATCCGGCATAGCGCGCTCGATCCCGAGGTCAAAGAAAAGGGTCTTAAAATCTTCACCCGCTTGGCCGAGGCGGAAGGAAAAATCCACGGTGTCGCTCCCGATAAAGTGCACTTTCATGAAGTCGGCGCCACCGACTCTATCGTGGACATCCTCTCCGCAGCCATAGCGACCCACCATCTGAAAATCGATTCCTTTCACTTCTCGCGTATTCCTCTGGGGCGAGGCGTGACTCGCTCTCGACACGGCCCGTTGCCGCTCCCCGGCCCTGCGACACTCGAACTCCTCAAAGGTCTTCCGGTCCAATGGGTCGACCTGGACGGAGAAACGGTGACGCCTACGGGAGCTGCAATCGTTGCTACCTTGGGATCGCATTTCGGTGAAGCGCCGCGCATGACCATCGAAAAAATCGGCTACGGCGCAGGCCAAAAGGAATTTCCGGATAGACCCAACCTGTTTCGCCTGATCCTCGGCGCGGCCGAAACGTCCTGGAAGCAGGAGGAAATGCTGGTCATGGAGACCAATATCGACGACATGAACCCGGAATTTTACGATTACGTTCTCGATCGCCTCTTCTCCGCCGGGGCACGCGACGTATTTTTATCCTCGATCCAGATGAAGAAAAACCGGCCCGGAACGTTGCTCAGTATTATCGCTGAGCCTTCGCTAAGAGAGAAGCTTTCGGGAATCATCTTCCGTGAGACATCAACAATCGGCCTCCGCTACTATCCGGTGAACCGGATGATTCTCAAGCGCGCATCGAAAAAGGTAAAAACCCGCTTCGGCACAGTGAAGGTTAAAATCATTGAAGAACCAGACGGAACAAAAAGAACGACGCCTGAATACGAAGACTTGAGGCGAATCGCCCAGTCAAAAAAGATTCCTCTTAAAGTTCTCTACGACGAGGTGGTGAGGAGCTTTAAGGAATGAACACTTAAGGTTTGAGAAACCCGGTCAGTATGATTCACACTTTTGTCAAGGTAGCACAAGCTCCAAGACCTTCCATACGTTGGCTGCAACGATTTCGTGGCCTTTGGCAGTCGGGTGGATGCCGTCGGGTAGATTGAGTTCGCGCACGCCACCCAGGCCTTCCAATAGGAAGGGAATAAGCAAGGCCTTATTCTTCTTTGCCAGGTCGGGGAATATCGCTTGGAACTGATGACCGTAAGCGGGCCCCATGTTGGGAGGCACTTTCATTCCCGCGACGATCACCTTCACTTTCGGATATCGCTCTTTGGTCAGGTCAATGATCGCCTGAAGATTTTTTTTCGTAACCTCGACTGGTAGGCCACGCAATCCATCGTTGGCGCCCAGCTCGAGGACCAGAACGTCAATTTTATTCTTTAGCAGCCACTCCATCCGGCTTAGACCTCCGGCGCTCGTGTCGCCGCTCTGGCTGGCGTTGACGACTTTGAAATTCCAGCCCTTCGCGTCGATCTTCTTCTGAATCAGGGCCGGAAAAGCCTGGGATGGATCGATGCCGTACCCAGCCGTAATGCTGTCGCCTAAGAACAAGACGATCTTAGGCGCCGGAGCAGCTGCACAGAGGCCAAGCAGCCATAACAAACCTAACGCCGGAAGCCCAGTCATTTTTCCATTTCGGACGAGTTGCCTTGGGGACATAAAACATCTAGAGTTAAATCACGCGACAGTGGGCCGTGCCAGTTCAAATCCCCCCGTCCCACAGCCCCGACATCGCTGGTCATCCATGCCCAACTCCATCATCTTAAACGTAGAGCATTTGTGCAAGACTTTTAAGAGCGGGGACCAAACCCTGACGGTCCTCAAGGACGTTTCCTTCGCCATTGAAGAGGGAAGCGCCTGCGCGATTGTCGGGCCTTCGGGCAGCGGAAAAACAACGCTCATCGCCATCTGCGCGGGCCTGGAGCGCCCCAGCGACGGATCGGTGGTTTTCCATGGCTTTCCCATGCATCTCTCAAGCGAAGAGGAACTTTCCCGCATCCGCAACCAGTTTATCGGCTTTGTCTTCCAAAGCTTTCAGTTGCTCCCTTCGCTGACCGCATTGGAGAACGTCATGGTTCCAGCGGAGATCCGCGGGGAGAGCCACGCGCGGAGCCGCGCCTTGGAACTGCTGAAGCAAGTCGGCCTCGAAGGCCGCCTTCGTCACTATCCCGTCCAGCTTTCGGGAGGAGAGCAACAGCGCGTCGCCATAGCCCGCGCTTTCATCAACCGTCCTAAAATTCTCTTTGCCGACGAACCCACGGGCAATCTCGACACAGAAACTGCCGGAGACATCGTGCGGCTGATTTTCGAGTTGAACGCCACGACCGGGACAACCTTGATGCTTGTCACGCACGATCGCGAACTGACCGAGCAAGCCGGCCGCATCATCAGCTTGAAAGGAGGAACGATGCTCTCCGACACTCAAGCGGATGCGAAGCTCCCCGCTAGGTGATCAAAAGCAAGTGCCCATGAATCCGATTTTCAGAAGATGGGTTTGGCTGATGGCGTTTCGAGATGCGCGGCGCGGCTTGAGGACGCTGCTCCTCTCGATGTCCTGCGTCATCCTGGGAGTCGCCTCCGTGGTCGCGGTGGCCTCGTTTCGCGATAATTTGGCATCCAGCATCCACGAGCAATCAAAGAGCCTGCTCGGCGCCGATCTGGCGATCGACAGCCGACAGCCGTTCTCCAGGGAGGCCGAAGCTTTCATTGCTTCGCTCGGCGGCAAGCAATCCCGGCAGATCAGTTTCTCTTCGATGGCCTATTTCCCCGAAAGCGGGATGTCACGGCTCGTCCAGGTAAGGGCATTGAACGGCAATTTCCCCTATTACGGCGCGTTGGAAACCGAGCCCCCGTCGGCAAGCAGAAACTTCCAAGACGGTCCCAACGCCCTGGTTGATGAGACTCTCCTGCTGCAATTCAACGCCCGCCTGGGAAATCGTCTAAGAATCGGCGACCAGGATTTTCGCATCGCGGGAAAGCTCCGCAAGATCCCGGGAGAGCCGCTGGCCTTCTCTTTGATCAGCCCGCGCGTCTATGTGCCTCTCGCCCATCTGAATCAAACCCAACTCCTCCAAAAGGGGAGCATTGTTAGATACCGGGTCACCTTCAAGCTGGATTCAGGTGTGGACGTTGATCAAATCGTCCAAAGAATCTCGCCCCAGCTTCTGCGCCTGCATCTGGAGGCCGACACCGTAAACCGGCGCACGGCGGCCCTATCCCGCTCGATGGAGAATTTCTCCCGCTACCTGCATCTGGCGGTCTTCGTCGCTATCTTGCTCGCGGGTGTCGGCGTTGCCAGCGGCATCCACGTCTACACAAAAGAAAAGACCCCCTCTGTGGCGGTGCTCCGGTGCGTCGGTGCCAGGCCCGGAGAAACCGTGATCGTCTACGTGATTCAAGCCATGCTCATCGCGCTGGCGGGCTCCTGTTTGGGAGCGGTTCTTGGTGTCGCATTGCAATCGATACTTCCCATCGCGCTCAAGGATTTCCTTCCTGTGAATTCGGTTTTTTCATTTGCCCCCAAAGGGGTTCTGGCGGGGGTGGGAATAGGCCTCGGCGTTACCCTCCTTTTTTCTCTCCTTCCCTTGGTGTCGCTCAGGAACATCTCTCCGCTGCTTGCGCTTCGATCCTCTTACGAAAGGAGCCAGGGCGCGAGGGATCCTCTGCTCTGGTTGATTTTCTTCCTCATCGCGGCCGCCGTCTTAGGATTTGCCTGGGCGACCACCGAGCGCTGGTTTCATGCGCTGTGGTTTGCAGCGGCGGTTTTGGCAACCTTCGGACTTCTCGCATTCATTGCCAAGGGAACCTCAACTCTGATGAGGAAGCTCGCTCCCGATTTTCTTCCCTATCCATGGCGGCAAGGTTTGGCGAATCTCCACCGCCCCAACAACCAGACCACAGCCGTCATGCTCTCGATAGGCCTGGGAACTTTCTTGCTTGTGACCCTTACCAGCGTCCAGGGCATGTTGTTGAAGCAGGTCGAAGAAAGGAGCGGAAAGGGCGAACCAAACCTGGTGCTCTTCGACATGCAAAAAGATCAAAGGGAAGGCATCATAGCCCTCTTCCGAAAATTCAACGTTCGCCTGCATGAAGAAGTTCCTATTGTGACCATGCGACTTGCCGCCGTCAAGGAGAAATCGGTTGAAGAGATCCGCACGGACCCCCGGTCAACTATTTCCTCTTGGGCGCTCCGGAGAGAATACCGATCCACCTACCGGAGCCGGCTGACCGGAACCGAGCAGATCATAAAGGGAAGGTGGCAGGGAAAAGTGAAAGCTGATGAACACTCAATTCCAGTCTCTCTTGAGAAGGAAATTGCTGAATCGCTGAAGGTTGATGTCGGCGATTCATTGCAGTTCGAGTTGCAGGGAGTTCCCCTGCTGACAAAAGTTGCCAGCATCCGAGAGGTCGACTGGCAGCGTGTCCAGCCCAACTTCTTCGTGGTTTTCCCTGAAGGCGTGCTGGAGAATGCGCCGCAGTTCTACGCACTGGTTACCCGGACCGATTCGATTCAGTTGTCAGCCGCTCTCCAACGTACTGTTGTGCAAGACTTCCCCAATGTTTCCATCATTGATTTGACACTTGTCCTCAACACGCTGGATTCCATACTCGGCAGAGTTTCGGCCGCGATTCGTTTCATCGCCCTTTTCACCATCCTAACCGGCCTTGCCGTGCTTGCCAGCGCCGTTCTGAGCAGCCGGTCGCAGCGCCTCAAGGAAAGCATCCTGATGCGCACTCTCGGAGCTCCGCGCTCTCAGATCGTGAACACAGTCGTTGCGGAGTATCTGTTCTTGGGAGTGATCTCCTGTATGACCGGCGCCCTTCTCGCAACCGCGGCCAGTTGGGGGCTAAGCTTTTATTTCCTTGGGACCGTGACTTCGATCCCGCTTGCGCCCGTCCTATCGATCCTGGCTCTGGTCACAGGGGCAACGGTTCTAGCGGGAGTGCTGGGTTGCTGGGGAATTTTTCGCCGCCCGGCTCTTGAGGCGCTTCGAGCGGAAATGTAGGCGGATAACGCCTTACGGGACAAAAAGGGCGACGTCTGAATACGAAGACTTGAGGCGAATTGCCACGGCTAAGTAGATACCTCTGAAGGTCCTCTACGACGAGGTGCTGAGGAGCATTAAGGCAGAACGTGCCTAAAGTAGCAGAATTTTCATTCAATGTTAGGGAAAATTAGGTCGAGGTTAAAAGAACACTTTATGCTGCGATCTTACGCAGCACCTCGGGATGCAACTCTGCTACTTTAATGAGCGTCTTAGCTGCTCTGCTTGGCTTGCGGCGGCCTTGCTCCCACTGCTCCAGCGTGCGTCTTGAGACTCCCAATAAGTCGGCAAATTGCGCTTGAGTGAGACCGGCTTTCAAGCGCGCACGCACAATGGGCGAGCGAGGCTCAACCACAACCCGCTTGCCACCACCCGCCTTGATTTCGCGCACACCCTCCAGTACTTCTTGCCAAACATCACGTCCGGCTTCGTATCTGGCAAGCGCACGCCCTTTCAGCTTTTTACCCATGTTCAAACGCCTCCTTTAATTGCTTAAGAATATGCGCAGGCACGTTATCCTGCCTAGCTTTGGCATATAATGTCAGCATCCAAAACTCATTGGGCCGGTAGCGCACGAGGTATATCACCCGTAAGCCACCGCGCTTTCCCATACCTTTACGCTTCCAGCGCAGTTTCCGTACACCACCGGAACCAGGCGTCACCCTCCCAGCTTCCGGGTTTTCCATCATGAACAGCTGTAATTCGGCGTACTCATCGTCATCGAGATACACATCACGCGCCCGCTCGAACGCCGCCGACTCGATGAACGTGAACACAAAGGCACATTACGCCTCTGGCGTAGTTCTGTCAACCGCTGCGTTGTTGGATGGGTGGACTACTCATTCGTCGGGTTGCGTCTCTCTTGTTTCAGGTCCACAGAAAGCCTCGGACCTCGATGAGGCGGTGCAGGTTTCTCTGATCTTCCTCATACCATTCTTTTTCCAGCCGGCCATCCTTTTTCAAGGCGCGATAATAGGCAGCGTACTTCTTTCTGTCCGGCTGAACTAATTGGGAAAACTCAGAGCCGGGGAGCTTCTTTAACTTCAAAGCCGGCTTGAGCAACTTCTTGTCGTCCAGAGGACTTTGCCTTGCCGGGCGTTTTTCCTTCCACCACTTGTAGAGGCTCTTGATCTCTCGCCAGGCATCCCTATGTATTTTGTTGGCGTTCCAGCCAATTCTTTCAGGATGCTCCTTCTCCATGAAATCAACCAGCAACTGAAAAGTGGCATGCAACAGGATTTCATCCTTGTCATGCCATCCCTTTTTCAACGTGTGAATTCTCAGCGTAATCGCTTGTGCTTTGCCCATCTGATTACTCGTCGGCAGGACATATCGTTGAATTCAAGGTTAAGAAAAAGTCGAGTAGAGCGATGGCGCATGAACGCAACTCCCTTGGCCAATTTAGCTTGCATTGCAAACGCAAGCTGCGCATTGTCGATTAAGCGCCTGCGCCAAAGCGCCCAGGGGTTACTCATGTTTC
>Ga0209514_10005049_pt1 | contig 17212 bp, 16 predicted proteins | sample Subgrocontami58m_FD_187452 | JGI IMG/M metagenome (GOLD analysis project Ga0209514, IMG submission 187452) | Subsurface groundwater microbial communities from S. Glens Falls, New York, USA - GMW37 contaminated, 5.8 m (SPAdes) (version 3) | ecosystem: Environmental > Aquatic > Deep subsurface >...
CAGGCGGCGTGCGCGATCCAACTTGCACACTATACGTCGTCCCCACTTGCATCAAAAAATCGCCGTAGCTAGTGCTGATCTCCGGTTTGAGTCCGGTCACGAATCCATCCTGCCCATCAGCCCACTTGATCGTCACGCGCACAGCGGCAAGCGGCTTGCTGTTTTCATCTATCGTGTCCACAATGATCAACGGTTTGCGCTCAACATCGTTGCAATACTTTTCATTCGTGATCAATTTAAAATCAGCAGATGGAATTAAGGAAGAAGTCGCAGCCGATGTCAGCGCAACTGTGGGTGATGGCGTCACCCGACTCGTCGGCGTTGGCGGTTTCACAGGTGATGCCGCCGTGATCGCGGTTGCTTGAGTCGTGGGGACAGCCGCGCCCGTTAAGATCGTCGCCAGAGTCACCAACGCGCCGGGGTCTTTGCCTTGCGCCACCAGTTTCTGCGCCGTCGTGATCACCGCCCGCGCCGCATCGCCCAAAGGCGCTAAACGCTGCTTGGCGCGATCCAAATTTCGATCTTGCATGTAGGCCGAAGCAACCAGCATCACGTATTGATCTTTCGCTTCAGCGCGCAACGCCGAAGGCAGAGCGTCTGTGATCTTCACCGGATCGATCCAAAAGCCGTAGACCGCGCCAAGAATGATTCCAATAACAACGCCAAGCAAGAGAAGTGACGGACGAAGAGGGGAAGTGCGCGGTTGCATACGCCGCGCGCGGTTACGAAACGACAGAGGTGAACGCATCACGGCAGCGCGGGCGGAGTGCCGCCGAGCGCGGTAGTTAAAGTGACCAAAGCTCGCAGGTCAGTTGGCGGCGCCCCCTTGATGATCAGTTGGCGGGTGACATCGGCAACATACTGCGCCGAGTCTTTCACGTTCAACGCCGCGAGTCGGCTGCGCGCCAGATCGAGATTCGAATCAACAGCGTAGGCTTGAGCGATCATCACGACGTATTCTATTTTGTAATCAGCGCGAAGTGAGGCAATGGAGGCATCGGTTGGATTGGGTGGACGCGACCAAGCATAACCAATCGCCAGCAAACTGCCGATGATGACGCCAATGAGGATGTTGAAAATCGCTGTTCGTGTCATTTAACGACACTTCCCGAAGTGATTCTTCGGGAAGTCTTCAATGATATAATCTCGCGCGAATGCCGAAGGAGGGACTTGAACCCTCAAGCCGGGTAAGGGCACCGCATTTTGAGTGCGGCGAGTTTGCCAATTTCTCCACTTCGGCGCAAACGAAAGTATATGCGAACACAATTAATTGGTCAAGGTCAACATGAAAACTCTCGACCCCAATTTGCTGGATGAAGTCGTAAAACGAATCACTGAAGCAATTCATCCCGAAAAAATTTATCTCTACGGCTCACACACTTATGGCACACCGCACCAAGATAGCGACGTGGATTTGCTCGTCTTGATAGATAAAAGCGAAGTGTCATATTACAAGCGGGCGCGACCGATCTATAAAGCATTGCGGCGTTTGATAATCCCGACAGAAATCATTGTCGTAACGCAAGATGAATTCACTCAGCGGTTAAAATGGGTTGTGTCTGTAGAACGCGAAGCTTTTGAAAAAGGCAAAGTAGTTTATGAACGTGAATTGAACAACGTACAAGCGTAGTTGATCGTCTCCAATCTCTAATCTCTAATCTCCAATCTCTCACATGAAACTCGGTATCATCGGTCTCCCTCAATCTGGCAAGACAACAATTTTCAACGCCCTCACTCGCGGCAATAAGCCGGTAGGTCAAATGACAAGCGGCGGGCGCTTTGAAGTGAATCAAGCCGTCGTGCCTGTGCCTGACGTGCGCGTGGATAAACTTTCGGCGATATACAAACCGAAGAAGACGATCTACACCCAAGTGATCTATGCTGACATCGCCGGTCTGGAAGAAGGCGCGGGCAAAAGTGGATTTAGCGGACCCCTGTTGAATCAGCTTTCGACAATGGACGGCTACATCCATGTGGTGCGGGCGTTTGAGAATCCCTCTGTCCCCCATTCTAGCGGCAGCGTGGATTACAAACGCGACATCGTCAGCATCGAATCAGATTTATTGCTCAACGACATGCTCGCCGCAGAACGCAAAGTTGAAAAACTGAAAGATGAAGCACACAAAAGCGGCGTGAAAGATAAAACGCTTCACGCCCGCGAAGAAACGTTGTTCGCCCGCTTGCACGAATGTCTGTCGGCGGAAAAACCGTTACGCGCATTGGAGCTCACCCACGACGACGAAAGACTTTTATCGTCGTATCAATTCTTAACGCGCAAACCGTTGCTGACCGTGATCAACATTGGCGATGACGACAAAGAGCCGGGCGTTGGCGAACTGCAAATTGCGCTACGAGGCAAACTCGAAATGGAGATCGCCCAACTCTCACCCGAAGACGCGCAGGCGTTTTTAGCGGAATACGGCATCAGCGAGCCGAGTCTCAATCGCATGATCAAGTTGTCTTACGATCTATTGAAACTCGAATCGTTTTTCACCGTGGGCGAAGATGAAGTGCGGGCGTGGACGGTGAAGCGCGGCGCAACTGCGCCCGATGCAGCGGGCGAAATCCACACCGACTTGCAAAAAGGATTCATCCGCGCCGAAGTGTTTAGCTACGACGATCTGATGACGCTTGGCAGCGTGCAGGAATTAAAAGCAAAAGGCAAACATCGTCTGGAAGGAAAAGAATACGTTGTGAAGGACGGAGACATTTTGAATATACGGTTTTCGCCGCCGGGGAAGTAGATCAGGAGTCAGGAGTCGGGAGTCAGAAGATGGAGAAGAGAGCACCCGCCAGAAGTTTTCAGGATTTGATCGTTTGGCAGAAGGCACATCAGTTCGTGTTGGGTGTATATCGCTTCACCGAAAATTTTCCGAAAAGTGAACAGTATGGATTAACCTCGCAGCTTCGACGCGCGGCAGTATCTATCGCCGCCAACATTGCTGAAGGGTTTAGAAAACGAAGCAAACTAGATAAAGCACGTTTTATGAACATCTCTCAAGGCTCGCTCGAAGAATGTCGTTATTATTTGATCTTGTCCAAAGACCTCAACTACGGAGATAGTTCAACCCTCATGGCTCAACTTGAAGAAGTCAGCAAGATTCTCGACGCTTACATCTCATCTATTCTTGCCTCACACAACATATCCACCCACCCTTCTACTGACTCCTGACTCCCGACTCCTAAATTCTTTTAACCAAAGGATCCCATAATGACCTACTCTCTCTCTCGCTGGAAACTTGACTCTCTCGTTCCACCCACCGAAGGCGCATTGCCTAAAGCGATTAAGAAATATCAAAGCGCCGTCGCCAAAATTGAAAAATGGCGCAAGCATCTCAAGCCGACTATTGCCACGAAAAACTTTTTGGCGCTGCTCAAAGATTACGAAGCGCTGAACGCCGAAGGGCAGAAAGTCGGCTACTACTGCTCACTCAAGTTCTCCGAGAACACGCAAGACCAAAACGCGCTGGCGCAATACATGCAGATGGAGCAGTTGTTTGCCGAAGCGCAAAACCGCGTTTTATTTTTCTCGTTGTGGTGGCGCACGCTCGACGACAAAAACGCTAAACGCTTGATGAAAGAGTCGGGCGACCTGCGATACTGGCTGGAAGAGATGCGTCACTTCAAGCCGCACACGCTGAGCGAAGCCGAAGAGAAAGTGGTCAACATCAAGAACGTCAACGGCTCCAGCGCGATTCAAAATCTATACGAGACGTTCACCAACAAATTTTCGTATACGTTAGAAGTGAAAGGCGAGAAGAAAACTCTCACCCGCGATTCGTTGATGGTGTATGTCAAGCAATCCGATCCCGCCTTGCGCGCCGCCGCCTACCAAGAGCTGTATCGCGTCTACGGCGAACACGGACCTTTCTTGGCGCAGATGTTTGCCAACCTGATGCGCGATTGGCGCAGTGAAAATGTAGAACTCCGCAAATTTAAATCGCCCATCGCCGTGCGGAATCTTTCTAACGACATCCCCGATCCTGTGGTCGAAACATTGCTCAAGGTCATTCGCAACAACGCCGGAGTCTTTCAACGCTACTTTAAGCTCAAAGCAAAATGGATCGGCATGGAAAAGTTACGCCGTTACGACATCTATGCCCCGCTCTCGCCTGCGGAGAAAGAGTATCCCTACGACAAGGGTGTGCAGATGGTGTTGGATACATTCAAAGAATTTTCGCCGCGAGTCGGATCATTGGCGCAAAAAGTTTTCGACGATGGGCATGTGGACTCGGAAGTGCGACCCGGCAAACGCGGTGGAGCTTTTTGCGCCAGCGCACTACCCGGACTCTCGCCGTTTGTGCTGGTGAACTACAACAACCGCCCCAACGACGTTGCCACAATGGCGCACGAAATGGGTCACGCCATTCACGCCTTGCTCGCCGCCGATCACTCGGTGCTGACCTTCCACTCGGCGCTGCCGATGGCAGAGACGGCCTCAGTTTTTTCGGAAGCATTGCTCACTGAAAAACTTCTAGCGCAAGAAACGGATCGAAGCGTCAAGCGTGACATCATCGCCAAATCTATTGACGACGCTTACGCTACTGTGGGGCGACAAGGATTTTTTGCGCTGTGGGAAAAAGAAGCGCACGAGATGGTAAAGCAAGGCAAGACCGCCGATGAGATGGCGGCGCGTTATCTTGAACATCTCCACATGCAGTTCGGCGACTCGGTGGAGATCAGCGATGAGTTTAAATGGGAGTGGGTCAGCATCCCGCACTTCTACGCCGTGCCGTTTTACGTGTACGCCTATTCGTTTGGGCAACTCATGGTGTTATCGCTGTACGAAATGTATAAGCAAGAGGGCGAGAAGTTCAAACCGAAGTTGCTCAAGATTCTTTCTTACGGCGCATCGGAAGCGCCCACGACGATCCTCAAAGAGGCGGGCATCAACATCAAGAGCGAGAAGTTTTGGCAGGGTGGGTTTGATGTGATCGCGCGGATGATTGATGAGTTAGAAAAAATGTAGGGGGCAGGAGTCAGAAGACGGGAGTCAGAAGAAAAGAGCTTCTTGTGAAAACAGGAGGCTCTTTTGATTCGCTGCTTGTCTCATATCGCATTTTGAGATATACTGCCGATATGCACGTCATCTCGCGCAAAGCCTTGCGTCAGTTTTGGGAGAAACATCCCGACAGCAAGATGGCATTAGCTCGTTGGTTCAAGATCGTGCAACACACTAATTTTCAAGGCTTTGGTGAATTGCGCGCCACATTTCCTTCCGCCGATAAAGTTGGCAAATGGATCGTCTTCAACATCGGCGGCAACAAATATCGGCTGATCACCGTAGCGCACTTCAATCGAGGAAAGATTTACATTCGTCACGTCTTGACTCATCAAGACTACGACAAAGGCAGTTGGAAACGATGACCACCCTAACCAAGACTCTCCAAACCCATTGGCAAACCGTTCAGCCCTATCTCACTATTCGCAACGAGCGCGAATATGATTCAGCGGTTAAACGTCTCAACGATTTGCTCGACGAAATCGGCGATGATGAACATCACCCGCTCTATAGTTTGCTGGACACACTCGGCACGCTCATTCACGTTTACGAAGAGCAGCACCACTCTATGCCCGATTGCGAGGGAATAGAGTCGCTACAATATCTCATGGAAGAACATGAACTCGCACAAACCGACTTGCCCGAAATTGGCTCGCAGGGAGTCGTGTCAGAAGTTTTAAATGGCAAGCGACAACTCAACACTCGCCAAATTCGCGCCCTCGCCAAACGGTTTCGTGTTTCGCCTGCGGTATTTATTTAACTTCTGGAAAGTCAGTTAATGGCATCAACTAAAAAGCCGCGATTTGGCAAACTGCCACCTCAATACGGCTTCATGTTTAATCCGTATCCTGATCAACGCATCTCGCGTTGTCCCCTTTGCGAAGGCAAAACCGGGCAACGAAAAGTGCCATTGTTGATTCACGTTGATCCGCTACATCTAATTTCCCTCAACTATACGTGTCGCTATTGCCGAAGATGCGATTTGCTTGTAGCACATAAACACGAAGTTGAGCACTTATTAACCACGTTGTTCCGCCAATATGATCCTCATGCCATTGGCAATCGTTATCTCGTTGTTGGCACTTTAGAGAAAAGCGCATGGCGAGAAAGCATGACGCGACCACTAGCGATAAATGAAACATTGCCTCACACCAGCGACTTTGCAAAGTATTATGACGAGCTGCGCGTGACTCGCCCCGGCTGGTATAAAGCCGATCAAGAGCCGCCCATTGCCAAGCCGCCGCCATCGCAAGAGTGGGTAAAGCGACGCTAAACATTCACGCTACCCATTCGTTTATCCGTTTCCTTATTCGTTGACAACAGTCACTCAACGAACAAAGCCCCGTAGGGGCTTCGTTGGCTCAGCGCGATGGTTCACCGCAGCCACGTGGAACTTGACTCAAAAAGGTTGGGGCTTATACTATTTGCCAGATGATGAGGGAATTAAAGAATTTGTTTTTATTCGCCGTCGTGAAATCTTATACGGAAAGCGTAAATTCAAATTCAAGTTGGGCGTTCAAGCATTATGATGCACTGAATATCAATCACGCTTAAAGGTTCTCATATGCCACAAGATACAAAATTCATTACCGAACTCCGCACCTTCGAGCAAGGTTTTGATACATCATACGAAGACAGAGCCGTTACCGTTCGTGGCGAATTTCTGCGCGCCTTTCCACTCAACCAGCTAAAAAAGATAACTGTTGATGACTATGTAATTGGGAAGGGAACAGCATCTTTCTGTGCCTATGTCGAGCCAAAAACAAAGGCATGGGCCAACGTACAAGGCGCGACTTCCAAAAAGTTTGGCATCTACTTCGGCAGAATAAAGTCGGATCCAACCAGACGGTATCGTTTCATAAATAAATTTGGGAGTAGTAAAAACGAAGCTTTTGGAGGAGTGAAGACAGCGCTTTTGGATCTTGTTAGAGATGGCAGAGTGAAAAATTTTCAAGGGGTTGACGAAAACCCTCTGTCCCAGATGTTCAAAGCAAAGATTCTCAGCCTGTACTTTCCTGAGATATACTTAAATATATGCAGTTCAAATCACCTCGAAGAAATAGCTTCAAAACTGGGGATTTCAAAGCAGCGGTTCGCAAGTGAATACCAACATCTTTTGCTCCAGCAGAAGTTCAGAAATGCAGTCACCAGAAAGTGGAGCAATCCAAAGTATATGTCGTTTCTTTATGATAAGTATATTTATGAAGACTTGAATCCTACCTCAACTGCTTTCAAGAAACCTCGAAAGAAAGTTCGGCGAAGAGTCAATTTCGAGGACATTGCTAAGAATCGAGGCATAATTGGACGAGCGAGTGAAGAGTTTGCACTTCAATGGGAGAAAAATCGTCTGAGTGGACTTGGTTATATTGATCTGGCTTCACAAATAGATGACCGTCGTGATATTCCTTCCTATGGTTATGATTTTCTATCCTACAGTACACCGGATTTAGAAAGATATATAGAGGTCAAGTCAGTCGGCAAAAACAGGATCGAAAGAGGGTTCCGGTTTTATCTCTCTGATAATGAACACTCAGTTTCAATTTCTACCGAATATGGCGGTAAGTATTACTTTTACTTAGTGTTTTATGACAATGACGGAAAACCATACGACCTCTTAGCAAAACAGGCACGGGAGTTGTATTCAAGTTGCGACCTTAATCCTTGTGCATATCTAGTGAGGTTTGAACTTGAAGAGCATGATGAATGATAGGGGGTGCTAAGTTTCTCGCAACTTACCACCAAGCCATTTAACTCCGCCGTTATACATAAAACAAAGAGCCCGCATCCTCGCGGCTCTCTCACTTCACACCTCTCACCTCTAACCTCCAAAATCACCCCACCGCCTTCTCCATCAACTTATAAATCTTCGGTATCATCTCCGCCGGGTTGCCAAGATATTGCCAAACATAGTATCATCTCTGAAAGAAAGTGACACACATCCATGTCTATTATTCTCGACAACTACACGATTCCCGAAAAAGGGAAAGTTGAGCTCAAAGCGGCATTTGAGATCAAGGTCACGGCAGAGGAAGCACGGCGGAAAGTAAATCGTTGGCTATTAGAATTCGTCAGCACGCAGATGGGCGGTGAAGCGCCGACGTTGATCGTAGGTAAGCGCGTGGTGTGGCGTGTGCCAGCCACTATTAGTTTTCCGCATACCGGGCGCGCAGGCATAGCAGGTTATATTGATGTAGATGTTGAAACCGGGGCGATGAATAACACGCCTGATCGCCAGGCGGAGATCGAAAAATTTGCGTCAGAGATCGCTAACCAACAACCGCCCTTTAAACTCCGCGAATCTTCAGTCGAGTATCTTGCCAAAAACATCCCGCCCGCAAAGAATCTGATCATCACCGATAAAGGCGAGATCAAACCAGAATCATGAATTCGGTCATCTTGCCAGTTAATCACATTCGCCAGATTAAGAATGGTGAGTGTGTTGCCGCGTGTGCGGCGATGGTTCTCACTTATCTTGGCGTTGAAGCGAATTATTTTCAACTGCTCAAATTGCTTCACGTCACCGAGATCGGCACAGCGTTTTATCATATTCGCGAATTAGAAAAGTTAGGGGTCATTGTCGTTTATAAGCAGGGAACGCTTGATGAAGTTCACGCGCATTTATCCAATAATCGCCCGTGCATTGCCGCCGTCAAAACAAAAGAACTGCCCTACTTTGTAGAGGACACCGATCATGCTGTCGTGATAGTTGGGGTGGATGATCAATTCGTTTACTTAAATGATCCCGCCATAACCGAGGCACCCCAGCAAGTTTTGCGCGGCGATTTCTTATTGGCTTGGATTGAACGCGATGAACTCTATGCGACAGTGATGAAACGCGACTAACGAGAGCAACATAGAATCCCCGAGCGTTGGCAGTTAACCCCTAACCCCTCACCCCACCGCCTTCTCCATCAACTTATAAATCTTCGGGATCATCTCCGCCGGGTTGGCGTGCAAGCCTTCGAGCAACAACGAACTCTCAAATAATTGATCGATACAAGTTGTGATCAACTCATCATTTTCATTCGCCTTCAGCAGTTCGGCGAGACGATGGATGATGGGATGCTTCTTGTTGATCTCCAACACACGCTTTGGGATTTGGAAATCTTTTTCGATGAGTCGCTTGATGCGCGCCATGTCGTGCGCGGCGTTGCCGTCTTGGGCGATCAAACGCGCCGGACTATCCACGAGGCGATCTGTCGAGCGCACGTCTAAAACTTTGTCGCCCAAGTGAGATTTGAACTTGGAGATCAGAGATTGGAGATTGTCGTCAGGGATGGGTTCTTTTTCTTCTTTCGATTCATCTTTAGGTAGATCGAGAGTCGGGTCATCCACGCTCTGCAACTTAAAGCCTTCATATTCAGGGATGCCGTTGATCATAAAATGATCCATCGGGTCGCTGAGATACAACACCTCAGTGCCTTCTTTGCGGAAGTAATCCAAGTGCGGGCTGACGGCGGCGGCTTTGTCGCTATCGCTGAGCAGATAGTAAATAGATTTCTGCGACGGCTTGATGCGCCCGATGTAATCGGTCAACGACACCCACTCGCCGCCAGACGTTGACGAATGGAATCGCAGAAGCGGATATAACTTCTGCCTATTGGCATAATCCATTGACACGCCCTCTTTGATAAATGGGGCGAACTGCCCCCAGAACGTGGCGTACTTTTCTTTATCATCGCTCGCCAACTTACGCAGTTCGTCAATCACTTTGTGCGTCAGCGCCGTCTTGATGCGCTCCATCACTTTGTTCGATTGCACCGTCTCGCGCGAGATGTTCAACGGCAAATCTTCCGAGTCCACCACGCCCTGCACAAAACGGAAATGCTTAGGCAGCAGGTCTTTGCAAAAATCTTGGATCAACACTTTGCGCGAATACAACTTGAGACCCTCTTCGCGGCGCGACGACAAAATCCCTAACTCGGCTTTCGCCGGAACGAACAACAGCGCATACATCTGCACTGGCGCGTCGGTGTTGAGCTGCACGCGCAATAACGGTTTTTCAAAATCGAGAGTCAGTTCACGGTAAAACTCATTAGCCTGATCATCGGTAACCGACGACGGCGTTTGTCGCCACAAGGCATTTTGTTTATTGACGACTTTATCGCCGACATAGATCGGGAAGGCGACGAACTCCGAATGTTTGTGGATCGTCTGCTCGATGCGCCACTCTTTGCCAAACTCATTCGCATCCTCTTTCAGTTTCAAAGTAACGGTCGTGCCGCGATCATTTTTCTCGGCAGGCGTGAGCGTGTAACTGTCGCCGCCACCCGATGTCCACGTCCAGGCGGTTTCGTCTTTGCGATACGAGCGCGACGTCACTTGAATCTCTTCGGCGACCATGAGCGCCGAATAAAAGCCCACGCCGAATCGCCCGATGATGTCTTGCGCCGAATTTCCTTCCTTCACGGATTCGATAAACGACTTCGCACCGGAATGAGCTATCGTGCCGAGGTTTTCGATCATCTCGTCGCGCGACATACCGATGCCGTTGTCGCTGACGATCAAGGTCTTGCCGTCTTCTGATCCTGTGACGGTGATCTTAAGTTCAACGTCGGCGTCCAGCAGGTCGCGGTTCGTGAGCGTTTCAAATTGCAAACGGTTGAGCGCATCCGACGCATTAGAGATCAACTCGCGCAAAAAAATCTCTCTGTCGGTATAAAGAGAGTGAGCAAGGATGTCGAGCAGTTGGCGCACTTCGGCGCGGAATTCGAGGGTTTGAGGTTCGGTGGACATGTTGTTATCTCCAAGTAAAAAGAAGTTGTCAGTTATCAGTAATCAGTGAGCAGTAATCAGTTATTGGTGATCGGTAATCGGTAATCATGAGTAGTGTAGTTTGAAATCTACTCTGCGAATGTTAGAAGAAAATCAGAAGAACTATTCTGAAGGACTGTTCACTTTTTACTGTTTACTGATCACTGTTCACTGTTCACTGTTCACTGTTGACTATCATACCAGCCCCCTCAACTCCCCCAATCGCCGTATCACCTTGCACTCGGCATCGGGGAAAATGTTTTCGGGATCGATCAGGATCGGGGTGATGCCGACGTTGCGCGCGCCGATGATGTCAATAAAATAGTTGTCGCCGACATAGACAGTGCAGCCGGGTGAGGAGTTCGCCATCTTCATCGCGTGCAAAAAAATTCCGGCATTCGGTTTCCACACACCGATCTCACCTGCGGCAAGGGTGAAGTCGAAGAGACCATCCAGGTTGTGATGGGTAACATCGTCGTCGAGTTTGTGGGCGCGGTTAGAGACGAGACCGATGGTGAGACCATGCGCCCGAAGATGGGTGATGGTTGCGCGGGCATCGGCGGCGACAGTTACAGTGCGATGTGATCCGTCTTCATAATACCAATATGTGATCTGTTCGGCGTGATCGTCGAGCGATCCGTTCAATCCCATAAAGTTTAATTGCTTTTTGTGATACTCCACCCAAAAGCCGCGCTCGCCGAACCGTTTGAAGTCGGCGTTGATACGATCCGAATCCACCCAGAACTCGTGCTGCCAGCGATACAACTCACGATAAATGTCGCCTGCGGTGTCGTGTCCGAGTCGGTTGCAGTAGTGGATGAATTGGGTGACGAGTGAAATTTGGTCAACGATGAGCGTGCCGTCGAGATCAAAAAGAATTGTGCGGAGGTGAGTCACGGCGCGGATTATATATCATCCACGAAGTTCACGAAGAAACACGAAGATGAATTTTTAGTGAGACTGGTGTTTCGTGGACAAGTTTTTGAGTTACAATAACCTCATCTCACTTCAGGAGGCTACATCATGGCAGACGATGACAAAGGTCAAAGCAGCGGCGTCAATATCAGCGGTGGCTCGGTCAGTGTCGGCGGCGACATTGTGGGACGCGATAAGATCACTACCACAACAACAACCACTTATGGCATTAGTGGCGATCAACTTGCGGCGTTGGTCAAGGAGTTCTCTCAAATTAACAAGAAGGTGGATGAAGTTCAACTTCCTCCTGATGTTGATAAAACCGAAGTCAAAGATACTGTAAAGAAAATCGAAGAGGAAGTAAAAAAAGGCGATCAAGCAAATGGCGCAAAGGTTGAACGCTGGCTTAAGTTCTTAGGCGATATGTCAGGCGACATTTTGCAAGTGACAGCGGCCGCTCTCACTAACCCGGTACTGGGCGTGACGAAAGCAGTTCAGTTGATTGCGAAAAAAGCGCAACAAGAAGGAAAGAAATAGTTTTAGTAGATCGTGATTCAGACACCGAGTGCAATCACTCGGTGTTTTTAGTTTTGTGAAATCCAACAGCGACACCCTCATTGCGCCTAAGGCGCTCACCTCAACGCAAATTCAATCGGCGATAGGGAAAGTAGTGCGTTATGCCTCACGCCGAAAAGGCGCGTGGCTCATTGCCCTCTTCGCCATCTTGTTAGCGACACTTGCCTCGTCGCTCGCGCTTCAAGCGATTCAACCGCTCTTGGATGTCGCCGTTCCAAAAGCCGAGAACGCAGCCACGCGCGCCGACGGCATCCAACAGATTGTGACGATCTTGATCTACATGATCGTCCTGACCTTGCTCGGAACATTCCTCATGCGGCAGGGGCGAGCCTACACCGCCAAACTCGCCCAAAATATGATGGTGGAGTTTCGTACCGACTTCTATCACAGTCTGACGAAACACAATCCAAGTTTCTTTCGCCGTCACGAAGCGAGTGAACTGGTTTCGATTGGCATGAGCGATATTGAAGTGATCAGCGTTTTTCTCACGCAGCATATTCCATTCTTGCTGGTCAATGCCGGCATGTTGATCCTGGCGGTGATCTTCATGCTCCTCTTGAGTTGGCAACTCGCTTTGGCAAGCATCATGTTAGTCGGCTTCTTGCAGTGGTTGAGTCTCAGCATATTCATTCCGCAAATGCAAAAGTTGGCGGCGAAGTATCGCCGTTTGTTTGCCGATGTCAGCGCCACACTCGGCGAAAATTTAAATGCGATACGCGACATTCAACTCTTTGTGCAAGAGGATCGCACGGTGCAAGGGTTCAACCGCCAACTGCAAGCGATGGCTGCCGAGATGACTCACAACATGGAACTGACCGTGAACAACACCGCCGTGTTCTACGCCCTGAGCGGTTTAGGGTTAGCCTTGATCTATGGCGTGGGCGCATTTGGAACGATCAACAATTTATACGATCTCGGTTTGTTGGTCAGCTTCGCCGGATTCTTTAGCCAGTTCGTCGCGCCCATCACCGCCTTCGGCAATGCGTTGGGAAGTTTTCAATCGTCGTTGGTGTCGGCGCATCGCGTCTACCGCCTGATGGACATCGAAGCAGAGATCACCGAGAAACCTGAGGCGATGGTTGTCGGAAAATTCAAGGGTCACATTAAGTTTGAAAACGTGAACTTTAGTTACGAGTTTGGTTCAAACGCTTGGCGCATGAAGAACGTCTCATTCGAGATTTTGCCCGGCGAGAAGGTTGCCATCGTCGGCGGGTCGGGGACGGGCAAGACGACTCTGTTCAATTTAATTGCCCGTTTCTACGATGTAACAAGTGGACGCGTGACGATAGATGGTTATGACGTGCGCGATCTCAAACTTTCGTCATTGCGTGACAACTTGGGTTGGGTAGCACAAGACGTTGTTCTCTTTCGCGGCACCATTGCCGATAATTTGCGCTTCGCCAACCCGGAGGCCAGCGACGAAGAATTAATGAAAGCGGCAGAGGTCAGCCACATTGAAGATTTTGTGGAGAAGATGCCCGACGGTTTTAACTCGATGATCGGCGAAATGGGCGAGGGGTTAAGTGGCGGGCAGAAACAACGACTCAGCATCGCCCGCGCGGCGTTAGCCGAACCGTCTATTTTGTTACTCGATGAGGCAACGTCTGCCCTCGACAATCGCAGCCAAACCATCGTCATGCGATCTCTCGATACATTAACGCGCGGGCGCACTTCACTCAACATCGCCCATCGTCTCAGCACCATTGTCAACGCCGATAAAATTATTGTGTTAGGTCTTGATGCCGATGGCGGCGTCGCCGTAAAGGGCATTGGTCAACATCACGAGTTGATCGAATCGTGCGAAGATTATTTCAAACTCTACAGTTTGAAGGTGGCGACGAAATCAATCTTGATGCCGATTGGACCGATGTACAACACTGTGCCGGTGCTGCCGACTGTGATCGGTTTAGCCACTGCCTACAATGCCCCGGTTTACGTCCTGGATTTTGGCGAGATCACGGCGGAAGCGCTTCGCACCGGGCGCTTCGGCATTGACGCGCAATATGATGAAGCCGATCCAAAAACGATCAACGCCAAACATCACGAGCGCGTGGACGAAGTGATGCGGATCCTGCAAGGAGAGGGGATCGTCTGCGATGTTTTGCTCGCCCGCGCTGGCGCCAACTGGATTGACGAAACGATCCGCGCCATTGACTCGGTGAAAGCGACTCACGTTGTGGCAATGGAGAACGTATTGATTCCGTTGGACGAATTACGATCCAGCATTCGCACCATTGAACGCAAAGCGACGGTAGATTATATTTTGGTGAATCCGTTAGTGAGCGTGATGGGGGAATGAGAAGTTGGATGTTGGCTAAACTCTCATCTCATGCTTATCGCCAGTAACGTATAATTACCCCACTCTATTTAGAAATTTCGCAACGGTCAACGCAGTTTAGCGCATCACAGGCGATCAACTCGTAACACCCTCAACGAAGTAAAAGGATTTCTCAATATAATGCTCACCCCCTACCCCCGATGGCGCAAAGTAGTGCGCGACATCTGGAGCAATAAAACGCGCACGATGCTCGTCGTGCTTTCCATTGCCGCCGGAATTTTTGCCATTGGCACAATCAACACCACGCAAATCATTCTCGCTAATGATCTCAATGCGGTCTACGCCACCATTGACCCGCCCAGCGCCATCATCGGCGTCTCGCCATTTAGAGAAGATGTCCTTGACGCAGTTCGCGCCATGCCCGAAGTGAAAGACGCCGACGCGCGGCGCACGATCAGTGTCCGAGTCAAAACCGGCAACAACGAGTGGAACGACATGACACTCTACGCCGTGCGCGATTATCGTGACATCCGCGTAGACAAAATATTGCCAGAGGTCGGCGCATGGCCCCCGCCCGACAAACAAATGTTGATCGAACGGCAATCACTCGCCCTCATCAACGCCCACATCGGGGACACCGTCACCATTGAACTACCCGATGGCAAACGCCGCACCTTGCCCATCGTCGGCAGCACACATCATCTTCTGCTCGCGCCCGCCAAGTTCAGCGGCATCGCTTATGCCTACATCAACATGGATACACTGGAGTGGCTGGGCGTCACGCGCGAGTTCACCTCAATTAATTTCATCGTCAAAGAAAATGATCGCGACAAAGCACACATCGAGCGCGTCGCCGAAAAAGTGCGGCGCAAGATCGAGAACAGCGGGCGCACGGTCTTCACCACCTTTGTGCCAACGCCGGGCAAACACCCTGCCAGTGACGCCCTCGAACCCTTGTTGCTCGTGTTGAGCGCACTCAGCTACATGACCCTTCTCATGAGCGGCTTCTTGGTCATCAACACCATCAACGCTTTGCTTGGGCAACAACTTAAACAGATCGGCATCATGAAATCTATCGGCGCGCTCTCACGTCAGCTCATCGGCATCTACATCGTGATGATCATCGTCTTCGGTTTGCTGGCATTAGCGATTGCCATCCCGCTCGGCGCATTGGGCGCCTACGGTCTCACCCATTATGTCGGCGGGCTCGTCAACTTCGAGATCATCAGTTCGTCCATTCAACCGCAGGTGTTGGCTCTGCAATTTATTTTCGGATTGCTCGTCCCATTCGTCGCCGCCCTCATCCCGATCATCAGCGGCGTCACGGTCAGTGTGAGAGAAGCGATCTATAGTGAGACTCAAGCGGCGGGATTCGGCAATGGATTGGTGGATCAAATTCTTCATCGGGTGCGCGGACTCCCCGCACCACTTTTATTAGCTCTCCGAAACTCTGTCCGCGCCAAAGCTCGTTTAGCTTTGACTCTGACCACGCTCATCATCGGCGGCGCGGCCTTCATCGGAGTCTACAGCGTGCGCGCTTCACTTTTGCAAACGCTCGATAACGCCATCCAGTATCGTGACTACGACGCCGAGATTCGATTCAGCCGCCCTTATCGTTTAGAAGCAGTGACGCAAGTTGCCGAAAACGTGAAGGGTGTGGCATGGGTTGAGGGTTGGGGCTTCAGTGTCGGTCGCCGCATCCGGGATGACGACACCGAGAGTGGCAGCATCCAAATTTTCGCGCCGCCAGCCGACACGCGCATGATCAAGCCGACGATCTTAAGCGGGCGATGGCTGCTGCCCGACGACGCCAACGCCGTCGTGATCAACACCGACCTGCTGCGCGACGAGACCGACATCAAAGTGGGCGACGAGATCACGTTGAAAATTAATTCAAAAGAGAAAACGTATCGCGTCGTCGGCATCACGCGCGGAATTTTGGCGGGCGCCTACGCCTACATCAATTATCCGTATTACTCGTCGCAAGTGGCGGGCGAAAGCGGGCGCGTGGGCATTTTGCAGATTCGATTCAAAGGCACAGATGCAAACGTCCACGCCCAATTAACACAGACACTTGAATCAACTTTCAAAGCCGATTACAGCGTGAGCTCGATCCGCCCCACGCCCAACGCAGTTCGATCTGTGCGCGAACAATTCAACATCCTCATCGTTTTTCTGTTTATCATGGCAGCAATTGTTGGCGTGGTCAGCGCGCTCGGACTCTCCGGCGCGATGAGCATGAACGTCTTGGAACGCACGCGAGAGATCGGCGTGATGCGATCATTGGGCGCATCGGATATGTCGGTCTTGATGGTGTTTTTGTTGGAGGGAATTTTTATCGGCGTAGCAAGTTGGATCGGTGGATCGATCTTCGCTTATCCGTTGAGTGTGATCTTGAGCAACCAAGTGGGCGACTCGCTGGTGCGCGCACCATTGCTCTACACCTTCCCACCGGAGGGTGTGGCGTTGTGGTTGTTTGGGTCAATCGCCCTCGCCACCATTGCCACCTTTGCGCCAGCGCATCGGGCGTCAATGTTGAGTGTGAGGGAAGTATTGGCTTACGAATAAAAAAGTAGGGGCGATGCATGCATCGCCCCTACTTTTTTAACCACCTATCTCACTCATCACCCTATTCATCGGAATCATGTTGTGCGCCAGACCATGCCCCCAAGGTTTGTTCCACACGG